>OGUF01000828.1_pt1 | contig 13129 bp, 10 predicted proteins | sample 1573681 | NCBI WGS metagenome assembly OGUF01 (sample SAMEA2582049, study PRJEB24529) | metagenome | biome: Human gut stool | place: China | collected 2011
TCAATGAAGAAGGAAATAAACAAATTTTTATATTTTTATAGATTTTTGGCAACGGTAAAGATAATGAAAAGTGTACATGATATTGAATTCAAGCAATATGGTAGAGTTTTAGACGTTGATACTGCTGAATTTGTAGCAACAATGAAAGCAAAAGAAGCTATTAAAGAAGGTGTAGTATATGAACCTTCTGATACGGATTTAGAAGCATTACCTTTATTTAAACAGATGCAAGATGAAGTTTATGGCGGATTAGAAGTGGAATTTGGTTTTTGCAGTGGCTATAACAATAAATTAAATGCAGTAGAATATCATCGTTCTTCTGAAATTGATATTGCGGCTACAGATTTAATTTTGATGCTTGGTCGTCAGCAAGATATCGATTACACAAATAATACTTATGAAACTAAAAATATAGAGTGCTTCTTTGTACCAGCAGGTACAGCAGTAGAACTTTATGCGACAACTCTTCACTATGCACCATGCAAAGAAAATAATGAAGAATTTCGTTGTGGTGTAGTTTTACCAAAAGGAACTAATCTTCCATTGCAGGTAAAACCAGTTGAAAATAAAGGTGAAAATCAATTACTTTTTGCTGCTAATAAATGGCTTATTGGACATAGTGAAAGTGGCGTAGATAAAGATGGCGGCTTTATTGGCTTAATCGGTGAGAATACAACAATTTAATAAAATAAAAACTACTATAGATTTAATTTCTAAATTCTATAGTAGTTTTTTTATTTAAATATTATGTCTAAAAACTTGTGTTAGAGCATATTCTAATTTATCCATAGCAAGGTTTAACTCCTTAGGAGAAATAATTAATGGTGGTGCTAAGGTGAGTACACAACCTTGAGATATTTTAAAGCTCAATCCTTGTTCTAGACATAAATATAAAACTTTTTCAGCTTCAATAGTAGCTTTTTCTTTTGTTTGACGATTTTTTACCTTGATTTGCTTTGATTTTATCTTCGGATAAAGTTATGCATAATAAATCCTTTCTTAATGTTTGATATTTGGTATAAGATATCATGAAAAATGTTTTGCTGTAAATCGTACAATTGTAAAAAGCTAATGAAATTTTTAGTAATATTTTTAATTAATTTATAATAAATAATATATAACGATTTAGATATATTTATGCTATAATAACACTAATGACTTAATGTTCATATTAGGAGGCATTTAAATGAAAAAGCAACTTTTAGCAATGATTTGTTCGGCATTATTTATGCTAGGAATAGGAGGAACTGCTTCTGCTGCTGAAGTATATCAGCCAGCTACAACAGCAAGTGTTGCTACTATTAATTATCAGTACGTATTAGCTAATATTCCAGAAAGTAAATCCATTCAGGAAAATATGAATAAACTTACTGAAGAAGCACAAAAAGAATTTGAGAAATCTGTTAACGAAAAAATGAGTCCTGCAGATATTCAAAAAGTTCGTGCAAGAGTAGCTACTGATTTAAGACAAAAACAGATTAATTTAGTAAAACCAGTACAGGAAAAAATTAATAATGCAATTAAACAAGTAGCTCAAGAACATGGATATAGCGTAGTTATTACTTCTGATGTAGCTTTATTTACTGCTGTTGATATTACAGAAGAAGTTTTAAATGCTGCAAAATAATTGATATTTTATAAAAATAAGCAGGTACAAATAGTACCTGCTTTTCTTAGATTAATTAAAAATAGAGGTGGAAATGATGGGTGAATTAAAATGGTGGCAAAAAACAGTTGTATATCAGATTTATCCTAAATCTTTCTGTGATAGTAACGGCGATGGTATTGGAGATATTCCAGGTATTATTAGTAAATTAGATTATTTGCAAGATTTAGGTGTGGGTGCTATTTGGCTTTGTCCGATTTATCCTTCACCACTTGTTGATAATGGATATGATATTTCTGATTATTGTAGTGTAGCTAAAGAATATGGGACTATGGAAGATATGGAAAGACTCATTTCGGAAGCAGATAAACGCAATATAAAAATCGTAATGGATTTAGTATTTAACCATACATCTAATAAACATAAATGGTTTGAAGAGTCTAGAAGCTCCAAAGATAATCCTAAACGTGATTGGTACATTTGGCGCGATGGTAAAGAAGATGGCTCTGCTCCTACAAATTGGCGTAGTATTTTTGGCGGTTCAGCATGGACTCTTGATGAAAAAACAAATCAATATTATTTGCATACTTTTGCTAGCGCTCAGCCAGATTTAAACTGGGAAAATAAAGAAGTTAGACAAGCTTTATTTGATGCAGCTAATTTCTGGTTAGATAAAGGTGTTCGTGGTTTTAGAATTGATGCGATTGTATATATTAAAAAACCTAGTGAATTTAAAGATTTACCAGTAGATGGAGCAGATAATTTAGCTAGTATCGCTAAAGCTACAACTTATCAAGATGGTATATTAGATTTTCTACATGAATTTAGAGAAAAAGTTTTTGATAGAGCAGATATATTTACAGTAGCAGAAGCAGATGGTGTTTATCCAAGTGATTTTGATAAATGGATTGGCGAAAATGGTGCATTTGATATGTCCTTTGATTTTAGCCATATTCGCTTAGGTTTTGATGAAGATTGCACATGGCATAAACGCAAATCATGGAAATTAATCGATATTAGAAAATGTTTCACAGAAGATGAAGAAGCTACAAAAGATAATGGCTGGGTACCTGTTTATTTTGAAAATCATGATTTACCACGTTGTACAAATTACTTCTTCCCACAGGGAACAGATACAAAATTGGCAGCTAAATTTATTGCTACAATTTTATTGACTATGAGAGGAACACCATTTATCTATGAAGGTCAAGAATTAGGTATGACAAATATAAAATGGCCATCAATTAAAATGTATAATGATATTTCATCTATTGGTCAATATGAATTGGCACTAAAAGATAAATTGACACCAAAAGAAGCTATGAAAGGTGTTTGGAAATACAGTAGAGATAATGCACGCAGTCCAATGACATGGAATAGTGGCTCTAAAGCAGGCTTTACTACTGGCAGACCATGGTTACCACTCAATGATGAATATCCTAATTTGAATGTGGAAACAGAAACAGAAGATGAAAATTCTGTACTTAATTATTATAAAAATTTAATAAAATTACGTAAGCAATATCCAGCATTAATTGAAGGCGATTATGAAGAATTATTATCATATAGTCCAGGTATATATGCTTATGCACGTACAACTAAAGATAAATCAGAACGCATTATTGTTATCGCTAATACAACAGCAAAAATTCGCGGTTATAAAATACCAGAATTAAAAGGTGCAACATTACTAGCATCTACTTATGGAAATCGTGAAGCAACATTATTGCGTTCTTATGAAGTAAGAGTTTATAAAGTTAAGAAATAAAATAAAAAATATCCTTATAAATAGAATTTCTATCTATAAGGATATTTTTTTTAGTTTGGAATAGCTTCAATAATACTATCGAGCATTTTTTTGATATCAGAAGGAATAGCTTCAACAAAACGAGTTGGGATATTATCATAACCATAGTAACAGCCTGCTAATCCACCTGTAATAGCACCAATAGTATCACTATCACCGCCCCAATTAATAGCAGTCAGTACAGCATCTTCAAAATTATCTGTAGGCATAAAAGCATGAAGCATAGCTATAATGCTATCGTAAGCAGAAGCTGTTGGTTGAATTTCTTCATTTTTATAATCGTAATACATAGTATTATCAATCATTTTATCCATATCATCTTTAGTGATATTGTTATTCAAAATACGGAAAATCAATTGAGCGTAAATACGGCAAGCGTTATCAGATTGAGTATTTACATGTGTCATATTAGTGATATCAAGAGCAGTAGTAACAGCATTGAATTCATCAGTATAATAAAGTGCAGGATATAAAGTATTTAATATAGCACCATTATCTACACTACCGCGATTGCTGAATAAATCTACTTGTCCAGCGGACTCTTGCCAACGAGCTTTAGGAATAAGATGTTTACCATGACCTTTAGACATTGTTTTATCAATACTGCGAAGAGTTGTATCACTGATATCTTTTGGTCTGCTGATAGCCCATTTTATGAAATTCTTGCCGATTTCAGCAAATGGATTTTCAGGATTTTTCATAATTCCATAAGCAGTAGCAAGAAGTAGAGCTGTTTCGTCAGTTCCTTCGCCTGGTTGAACTTGTAACCAACCGCCACCAATCATTTCTGTAATCTTGCCGAATTGAGATTTGATTTGTTCTTGAGGCATAAATTCAAGTGGTGCACCGAGAGCGTCACCGATAATTGCACCATATAAAGCACCTTTAATTTTATTTATTTTTTCCACAAATTTTCCTCCAATATAAATTATTAACTAAATATATGATAAACTACTGGCACTATAAGAGCAAGAAGCATATTACCAACACGAATATGAATTATATTATTAAATGTTAAATTTATACCAATAATAGTGATTAAAATATTGCCAATATAACAGATATCATTAATCATAGCAGTCGTAAGATAAGGTGATATAAAACTAGCACATAAAGTAATCAACCCTTGATAGATAAATAAAGGTAAAGCCGCAAGTAAAACGCCAGCTCCCATAGTTGAAGCAAAAACCATACAAATGACACCATCTAAAAAGGCTTTAGTCAAAAGTAAACTATAATCACCAGATAAACCATCTTGGAGTGCTCCAATAATAGCCATAGCGCCAATACAAATTACTATTAATGATTTCTCCAATTAAAGTACCGATTAATAAAGAAAATATCATCAGCATAGTACCTGTAGTTTCTAAATGACCATCTTTAAATACAAGCATTTGAGAAAGTGTACCACCTATGCTGATGAATAAAACAGCTATTCCCATAGCCTGTAATAGCGAATCTTGTAGAGATTTTTTTATGCCTTTTTTCAAAAATAAACCAATACCACCACCGATAATAACAGCGATAGTGTTGGCAATTGTTCCAAGACCAATCACAAAAACACTTCCTTGAAAAATAATTTTTTTTAGAAATAAATATATTATAACATTTAATTTGAATATAGTTTTGGAAAAAATGACAAAATAAAAACCACTTGATAAATCGTATTATTTAACAAGTGGTTTTTACTTTATATATTATTATTTATTATATACTATTTCTTTTTTTGACCATAATAAGCATTAGCACCATGTTTGCGGAGATAATGTTTATCTAATAATTCTTGTTGCATTGGTTCAAAATTATTGCCAATAGTTACAGCATGATAAGCCATCATAGCTACTTCTTCAAGAACAACAGCTTTTTTTACAGCTTTGATAGGGTCTTTTTCCCAAGTGAAAGGACCATGAGAATATACGATAACGCCAGGAACGTCCATCATTTTGATGCCGCGTTCTTTGAATGTTTCAACGATAACATTACCAGTTTCAGCTTCATAGGAGCCTGCGATTTCTTCAGCAGTCATAGGACGTGTGCAAGGGATAGGTCCATAGAAATCATCAGCATGAGTTGTACCGAGTGCAGGGATATCACGGCGAGCTTGTGCCCAAGATGTAGCATAACGGGAATGTGTATGTACAACGCCACCAATTTCAGGGCAAGCCTGATAAATTTTGATATGAGTATCTGTATCGGAAGATGGATTATAATTACCTTCAACTACTTTTCCAGTATTGATGTCAACAACTACCATATCTTCAGCTTTCATAGTATCGTATTCTACACCAGATGGTTTGATAACCATTAAGCCTTTTTCACGGTCAATACCAGATACATTACCCCAAGTAAAAGTTACCATATGATATTTTGGCAACATTAAGTTAGCTTCAAAAACAATTTTTTTCAAATCTTCTAACATTTATATACACCTCTTTTTGATTTAATGCCGTTCAGCATCTTTAATATTTATTATACATATTTTGCTTTAAAATAACAATATGTCATACAAGTTTTCTCGATAAAAATATTTATTTTATTTAAGAGGTTATTATGATATAAAAAAGCAATAATCTAAGTATATATCTAGATTATTGCTGAAAAATTAATATTCAATTAAAACAATTTGACCACTTTCGCGTGTTTTTTGCATATCAATAATACGTTGATTGCTACTGCCACGAAATTGTAAAGTTAGGTCTTTTTTTTCTATGAGGAAAGGTCCATCAATGAGTACATCTGTTTGATTGAGTAACTCATCGATATCAGGATTGTGCATATTTTGTAATTGTTCTAATGTATAACCTGTAAATGTGGTGATATTAAGACCACGTTTATGAACTTCTTTGGCTAATTGTGCCAATGGTTTTGCTTGGAGAAAAGGTTCTCCTCCACTAAAGGTAACACCATTTAATAATGGGTTTTCACAGATTTGTGAAAGTAAATCATCAGTATCGACTTCATGGCCGCCATTTACATCATGAGTTTGAGGATTATGACACTGAGGACAATTGTGATAGCAACCTTGAGTGAAGATGGTGAAGCGAAAACCTTCACCATCTACAATAGAATCATTGACAACTCCTGCAATCTTAATTAAGGCCATGTTTTACGCGGTCATGTTCTTCAGCACGTTTTGCATTGTTGAAGCGGTCTACAGTACCTACTAAATAACCTGTAATACGGCGAATACGTTCAAATTGAGCAGGTTGAGTGCGATAGTCAAGAGCGACTTCTCCATCACCAGCATCGGAAATAGTGAGGCTAGCGAGAGTTTCACTAGAATTTTCTTTAATATAATTGATATAATTTACGATTTCTTTTTCTGTAATATCTGTTAAACCATTAACTTTTACTTCTACACCATTAACTAACATTTGTATCACTCTTTCTATCGAATATTTTTGTTGATTTATAAATTTAAATTAAATGGAAGTTGCACTGCAACAATTATCACGCATACGTTTTAAAATAACATGGCGTTTATGAGCAGCTTCACTTCTACCACATTTTGGACATACTCCATTGATAATACCTGTATATCCGCAAACTGGATCACGATCTACAGGGTGATTTACAGAACCGTAACCAATACCGTTATCATGCATGCAACGGATAATAGCTTCAAAAGCTGTTAAATTCTTTGTAGGGTCTCCATCCATTTCAATATAACTTATATGACCACCATTTGTTAAATTATGGTAAGGTGCTTCAAGTTGTATTTTTTTGTAAGCACTAATTGGATAATATACTGGAATATGGAAGGAATTTGTATAGTATTCTCTATCAGTAACACCAGGAATTGAACCATAGATTTTGCGGTCAATTTTTACAAAACGACCACTTAAACCTTCTGCTGGTGTAGCAATTAAAGAGAAGTTTAATTTTGTTTTTTGAGCTTCATCGTCCATGCGTTTACGCATATGACCAATGATAGCAAGCCCTAATTTTTGAGCTTCAGCAGATTCACCATGATGCTTATCAATTAAAGCTTTTAATGTTTCAGCAAGACCGATAAAACCAACAGTTAAAGTACCATGACGAAGTACTTCACTTACAGTGTCATATTCACCAATATTATCAGAGTCAAGCCAGATATTTTGTCCCATTAAGAATGGGTAGTTTTTACCGATTTTAGCACATTGAATTTTGAAACGATGCAATAATTGACGAATGACTAAATCAATCATATCATCTAAGGATTTATAGAATTTATTTATATCACCTTTAGCTTCAATTGCTAAACGAGGTAAGTTAATACTTGTGAAACTTAAATTTCCACGACCACATGTAACTTCACGAGTAGGATCATAAACATTACCCATTACACGAGTACGACAACCCATATAAGCTACTTCACTGTTGTAATCGTTAGGTTTATAGTATTTTTTATTGAATGGAGCATCTAAGAAACTAAAGTTAGGGAATAAGCGTTTCGCAGATGTTTTCATTGCTAAACGGAATAAATCGTAGTTAGGGTCATCTTTTTCATAGTTAACCCCTTCTTTTACTTTAAAGATTTGTACAGGGAAAATAGGAGTTTCTCCATCGCCAAGACCAGCATCTGTAGCTAATAAGAGGTTTCTCATAGCCATACGACCTTCTGGAGATGTATCAGTACCATAGTTGATGGAACTAAATGGCACCTGAGCACCAGCGCGAGAATTCATAGTATTTAAATTATGGATAAATGCTTCCATTGCTTGATAAGTAGCTGCATTAGTTTCATTCCATGCAGTATTTATAGCAAATTTATGAGCCATTTGAGTTGTTTGTTCATTTATTTCTTGATAGTTATGTTCACGTTGATGTTTTGGTAAGAAATCTGCAAGAAGTTTACCAAATTTATCAGCAGTGCTCATACTGATTTTTACAGGAAGACTTTGTTCGATTTTTTTACAAAGTAGGCTAGCATCTTCAAGTTTCATATCAAGCATAGCATTGAAATAATAGCCGAGAGCTTTGTAGTATTGTTTACGATAAGTCTTAGCAACGCCTGGAGCCATACAATAATCAAACATTGGTACAGCTTGACCACCATGCATTTCATTTTGGTTAGCCTGAATAGCAATACAAGCTAATGCAGCATAGGAACGAATATCATTTGGTTCACGTAAATAACCATGACCTGTTGAAAAACCATTTTTAAATAATTTTAATAAATCTATTTGGCAACAAGTTTCAGTGAGCATATAAAAATCCATATCATGAATATGAATATCGCCGTCCATATGCGCTACTGCAATATCTTTTGGCAAAATATGACTAGTAATAAAGTATTTAGAACCTTCAGAGCCATATTTTAACATAGTACCCATAGCAGTATCAGCATCAATATTAGCATTCTCACGTTTGATATCAGCATCTTTTGCTTTGGTAAAAGTAAGTTCATCATAGATATCCATTAAATCAGCTTTAGCTTGACGAAGTTTTGTATGTTCTGCACGATATAAAATATAAGCTTTAGCTGTGCTAGCAAAATTACCAGCGATGAGAACTTTTTCTACAGCATCTTGTATTTGTTCAACACCAGGTGTTTTTAAATTTTTTAATGCTTTAATAACATTATTAGTAATAGTAGATAATTGCTCTTTGGAAAATGTCTCATCTATAGATTCCATATTAGCTTTTTTTATAGCATCTGTGATTTTTTGTGCATTAAATTTCACAATATCTCCAGTGCGTTTCTTGATTGTTTTTATCATTGTAAGCTGACACTCCTAGTATATTTGACCATGAGCAAAATATACTATGCCATGGTTTTAATTCATTTTCTTTTTATCGCTGACAACGATTATACTATATACACGTATGAGTGTCAAACTAACCACAATATATAGTATGTGCAATAAAATAAATTTATATACAATTTTAAAATAGGTATTGACAGTAGTTTGAGTTTGTATTGACTAAATAAAAAATGTACTATATTTAATTACCTATGAATTTTTATGCAAATAAATAATATTTTTCCATTGATATAAAAGTTTTACATATATAATATATAAAAATTTTATGGATAGTAATTAAGGGATATTTTATTAATTTATAAAAAAAAGACAGGTAAAAAACCTGTCTTTTAGGGGTTAATTTTTATTAAGAGAGAAATATTTATCATTTAATTTATAATTTATTAATAGAAGAAATCAAGGTTGAGGTAGAATCTATCTGCATCTGTGTCGGAATCGATATCTTTACCATCGAAATATTTAACACTTGCTAAGAGATTTTCTACAGGAACATAGCTAGCACCTATAGCAAAACCTTTTTGATTGTTAAATACATCTTTATATGTTGTAGCAATAGTAACATCTTTACCGAAATGACGATAAGCAACATAAGCTCCCCAAGAACCAGGATCAGCAATATTAGCATTTTTGTATTGAAGTTCTGCCATATAAGCTTGTTTGTCATCGGAATTATCAGATTCAGTATTTACAGCATATTGACCAAGTAAGCCCCAATTATTATCGAAGCGATATAAACCACCTACAGACCAAATATTCATTTTATCTTTATCATAGGTATAAGCATTGCCCCATAAACCGAAACTATCATTTGGATTTTTTGTATCAGATGATTGAGTATTTTCAATATTAGTCATTACAGCATACATAGCATTAGCATCGAATTTTTCGCTTTTATAATTAAATTGAGTTGCATAGAAATCAGCAGTGAAATCTTTTAATGTTTGACCAGGTAAAATATCTGGATTATCATGACCAGGATTGTAACGACCTGCTAAAAGAGAAGTAGTGAAGTTTTTATCGCTACCACTTGCAATATCAATTTGAGCACCAGACATATGTTCATCAAGAAGCATACCATAAGTATCAAGAAGAGGAATTCTACCAGCAGTAACGGTAGTATTATGTCCAATAGGTCCTTTAGCATAAGCACGAGCTACTACTGTTTTACCATTAGCATCTTCATCAGCTTTCATTTCATAATCAACACGAACGTTAGCAGTCCATCCTGTATCGCCAATATAAGCTTTTGGTTCAAGACGGAACATTACTTGGCTAGTGTCATTATCATTGTATTTTTTACCAGTGATTTTACTAACAGCATCACTTGAAGCATCAACATAACGGTAGCGCAATTCACCTTTCCAAACAACATTATCGGATTTCTTTTCAAGATCAGCAACACGAACGCCAAGGTTATCAAGTTCATCTGCAAATTCAGCAGCTAATTTATCAACGAGAGCTTTATCAGCTTTTTCAAGATCTGTTTTTGCCATAGCACGAGCTACAATTTGAGCCATTTCATAGCGAGTCATAGTATTTTGACCTTGATATGTACCATCTGGATAACCATCAATGACACCATCAGCAGCAAGCGTAGAAACAGCATCATAAGCCCAGCTATCAGCAGGAACATCACTAAATGGATTATTAGCAGCAAAAGTAGTACTAGCTGCACCAACAACTAAAGCAGCAGTAATTGCAGAGACAAGAGTTTTTTTAGACATTAATATTTCCTCCAAACGCGATAAATTATATTATAAATAATTAACTTTCATAATATAAATTAAAGAAAATATAGAGTGTCCAAGTTTCCTCTAAGGTTCAATGCTATAAATATGAAAGTCAATTTCTTTATCTGTTTGAATTTTATCACAATATGAAATAAATTTCAATATTTTATATAAATAAAAATTTTTATAAAATTAAATATAAAGAAATATTATTTAATTTATTTCGTAAAAATGACATTACTTATTAATTTAATCAATAATATTTCATTTTTATGATGATATATTTCGTTTTATAGAAAAAATAATATAAAAAATTTTTTTATAAATAAATAAAAACTTATAAGTAAAATTAAAAGCAAAAGTAAATATAAAAAAGAGCAGACATTAAATCTGCTCTTTGTATATTACTATTAAATTTCAGTCTTACTGAGTGTTTATCAGAAGAAGAAGTCAACGTTAGCGAAGAATTTGCTTGCATCTTGACCAGATTTAGTTTCTTCACCATCGAAGTACTGAATAGTTGCAAGGATATTTTCAGCAGGAACATAAGAAGCACCTACTACTGCACCTTTGTAACCAGTACCGATGATATCATCATAAGTTGGAGCGATTGCAGCAGCGTCTTCAATCTGACGGTAACCAGCATACATACCCCAAGAACCAGCGTCAGCAGGGTTTGCACCTTTGTACTGTAATTCAGCAGTCCATGCTTGATCTTCAGTATCAGCTTCAGTATTTTGAGCGTATTCACCAACGAATGCTACATTTTTATCAAATGCATATTTACCGCCAGCATACCAGAAGTTAGCAGTATTATCATCAGCATTTAATACATAGTCTGCCTTATATTTAGCATCAATACCAGTTAATGCAGTATAACCAGCGTTAAGAGCTAAATTATCATTTGGAGTGTAGTCAAATTGTACACCATAATATTCAGCAGTAATATCTTTAGCATTGCCTTTATAGTCTACAGAATGATCATCTTCACTATAACGACCAGCAGCTAAAGTAGTTTTGAATTCATCGCTACCAAATGCAACTGTACCACCAGAAATACGATCATCAAAGAGTAAACCTTGAGCAGTGAATACTGGAGTACGACCAGCAGTAACTGTAGCACCGAAGAGAGGACCTTCAACATAAGCACGGTCAACAACAACACCATCATTATTTTCATCTGTAGAAAGATTCATTTCATAGTCTAAACGAGCATTAGCTGTCCAACCGGAATTGCCGATATAAGCTTTTGGTTCAAGACGGAATAAAACTTTGTTATGAGTTTCATCACCAGCTTTAGAATCACGATCAATGTCATAATAACGATAACGGAGTTCTCCGCCCCATTTAACGTTGTCGGATTTCTTTTCAAGGTCAGCAACACGAACGCCGAGGTTATCAAGTTCTTCAGCGAATTCAGCAGCTAATTTGTCAACGAGAGCTTTATCAGCTTTTTCGAGATCAGTTTTAGCCATAGCGCGAGCTACGATCTGAGCCATTTCATAACGAGTCATAGTGTTTTGGCCTTTGTAAGTGCCATCTGGGTAACCATCGATAACACCATCAGCAGCAAGAGTAGTAACAGCATCATAAGCCCAGCTATCAGCAGGAACATCGCTGAAAGGATTTGCAGCAGCAAAAGTTGTGCTAGCAGCGCCAACTACGAGAGCAGCAGTAATTGCAGAAACAAGAGTTTTTTTAGACATAATAAAACTCCTCCTATAAAATATATTTTTTGTTCAATAGAAAATATATTGTTAGGAGAAATGATTGTGTATGAGTATCCACGTTTCCTCAACTTTTTTTCCTCTGCTCAATATATCTTTTCTTGAACTACTAAAATGATAGCATAAAGATAAAAAAAATGCAACTTTGTAACAGAAAGATTATTTTAAATTATTAAATAATATTGACGAAAGAGGTTATTTTATTTATGAAAAATAGTAAAATTTTAAAATAAATGAAATAAAATTTAATAAATATGAATAGTTTTTGGTGCAAATAAATCAATATTAAGAAATAAAATATCGGAATATGTGATTTATTAAAATCAAATTAAAATTTAATTAAAAAGTAAATTAGAGATAAAAACAGTGATATTTAGTATAATAAAATTTAACCATACTGAGCAAGAAGTCTCCTACCTCTAAGGTAGTGAGATGAGTTGCTCCTTAGGAGATTGACTGGATATATGTTTTATGAGATAATCTTATTGGTCGAATATAAAAAAATGTGGTGA
>OGUF01000836.1_pt1 | contig 12962 bp, 5 predicted proteins | sample 1573681 | NCBI WGS metagenome assembly OGUF01 (sample SAMEA2582049, study PRJEB24529) | metagenome | biome: Human gut stool | place: China | collected 2011
TTTGCCTTTTTTATTCGCGGTTCGATTGGAAAATTCCCTCTTCGACAAGAAGACTTCGCCGTCAGCAAGATTCAATTAGTTAACGCTTCCGTACCTAACGGAGCCGCTGCTTTATATGAAGCAACAAAAGCCTGGAGAAACTTTCAGATTAAGGGAGAGCCTTCTCAGGCACTTACAAAATTCGGTTATGCCAATATAGAAGAGGCAAAAAATGATTTGGCGGTCAGGAATAACGCCTCAACTCAGTTAAATTTCAGACCTAATGTCGTCTTTGCCGTAATGGAATCAATGAGCGGGGATATTTTTAATTCTCATGATTCTTTGGTTAACAATACATTGGGAGCTTTAGACAACGCCTTAAAGGATGCTGTCGTCTTCAGAAAGGGCGTGAGTATTGAAAACGGTACTTTCCCGTCCTTGGAGGGACTCCTTTTTGATACACCTATCAGTCCGATTTCTCAAAGTATCTACGGGAGAAAGGTGCTTTCCTTCTCTCAAGTTCGAGCTTTTAAAGAAGCCGGTTACAGAACAATCTTCCTTACCGGTTGCCCGGAGCCCTGGCGCCAGATCAATGACACGTTCAAGTTCTACGGATTTGAAGAAATCTATGGACAAGCCGCTTGGGGTCTCGGGGATAAGTGGATGTTTAAGTTCGACGAAGATTTATTGAAAGAAGCCGAAGGCACGGGTCGACCGGTTTTCATCATGATGCTGTCGACAACGAACCATCCGCCGTTTAAAGTTCCTGACGGAGAAAAAGTATCAAAAGTAGATCTCAAGAAATTACCGAAGATCGTTAATATCGAGGGATCTTACGAAGGCAACATGGAGCTACTTCTCCAGACCTATCAATACGCTGCAAACTCCTTGGGCAACTTTATCCTTGATCTTAAAGATAAGGGATGGCTAAAAAATACCATCGTGGCAGCAACAGGAGACCACAACGCCAGAATGAATTATCAGTCAGAGGGCAACTGGCATCATGTTTATGGTGTACCCGTCTTATTTTGGCTTCCAGATCAGCAATTAAAATCTTCCGCAGATTCGGACAGATGGGTATCGCACCGTGACATCATTCCGACACTGTTAGCTATGTCTACGGGCAAAATTCTGGGTAATGAAAAAGGCAGAAATCTTTTTGCTAAAGATATTGAGGAAGGCGCTGTCTCTTTCATTGGCTGGTCCGGCGCCGGCTTTGTGATCGGAAAACCTGGCATGGTCACTCTCAATGGTAAAAATTTAGAGTGCTACAACTGGCAGGATGACAAGCTCATAAAGGCCGACCGTTGTTCTAAAGAACAGGAAAAAATGGGCAAAGAAGCAAGAGCCCAAAGAGCGATAAGCGAATACATCGTTCGGAAGGGGCTTGCAGAATAGACGCAATTTTGAGGGAGCTCGGGATCCCGAGCTCCCTCAACTTTTTATTTGATTTGCAATACGTTATAGCCTTCTTCTTCGATAGCTTCTTTCAATTTCACAGTATCAAAACCTTCAGGAACGCCAACCTTTGCAACACCGTCCTCAAGAGAAACCGACTGAACCGTAACACCGTCGATCGCAGAGAGCGCCTTAGTAACGGCCTTCACGCAGTGCTCACACATCATCCCGTCAATCTTGATGGAGAGGGTTTCCTTCGGAGCGGAAACCACCTCAAAAGACGTCACTGCATAATCTTCTGCTTTGATTGCGTTAGTTACCTTTTCTTCAGACAATGCATGATCAGCGTTAACGACAGCGTTCTTATGCTCTAAAGACACGTCGGCAGAAACCACACCAGGAATCTTTTCTAAAGCCCCCTTAACAGCTTTGGCACAATGTTCGCACATCATTCCTTCGATACCGACTTTGTAGACGAAGTCTGAAGCATTCTTTTGGTCGGCTTCAGTAGAAACTTCTGCCAATTGCTGAAGTTTAGGCAGTAAGGTTTGTTCAGAAGTTTTGTCTCCGTTTCCCGAATCCTTAAGCACCGGCTTCCAGCCTCTTAAACGAAGGGCGTTCGTCACAACGCTCACCGAGCTCATACTCATTGCGGCCGCTGCAATCATCGGATTCAGAATCCATCCGAAAGCTGTGTAGAAAACCCCTGCAGCTACCGGGATGCCGATGATGTTGTAGATGAACGCCCAGAACAGGTTCTCGTGGATGTTCCGCAGGGTGGCGCGGCTGAGGCGGATGGCCGCAGGCACGTCCGAGAGCTTCGAGTTCATCAGCACGACGTCGGCGGCGTCAATGGCCACGTCGGTGCCTGCGCCGATGGCAATGCCGGTGTCGGCACGGGTGAGGGCGGGAGCGTCGTTGATGCCGTCACCCACCATGGCCACCTTGCCGCTGGCCTGCAGCTGGCGGATGACGGCCTCCTTGCCGTCGGGCAGGACGCCCGCGATGACCTCGTCCACGCCCGCCTGCCTGCCGATGGCGTCGGCGGTGCGCTGGTTGTCACCGGTGAGCATCACGACCCGGATGCCCATGTTCTGCAGCTGACGGATGGCTTCGGGGCTGTCCTCCTTGATGGTGTCGGCCACGGCGATAACGCCCAGCAGACGGCCTGCGCCGCCGAAGAAGAGGGGAGTCTTGCCCTCAGAGGCCAGCTTTTCAGCCTGCTGTGCCAGTGCGGCGGGCAAGGTGAGCTTGGTCTGGATGAAGGCGGCATTGCCGGCATAGATGTCCATGCCGTCCAGCTTGGCCGCCAGACCATTGCCCGGCAGGGCCGCGAAGTCAGTGACTTCCGGGGGAGTGATGGCCTTTGCCTCGGCGTCGGCCAGAACAGCCTTTGCCAGAGGATGCTCGCTGCGGCTTTCCAGCGCTGCGGCCAGCGTCAGAAGCTCCGTCTCGGAGACACCCTCAGCGGGCAGCAGGTCGGTGACGCGGGGTGCGCCCTCGGTGATGGTGCCGGTCTTGTCCAGCGCCACGATCTGGGTGCGGCCTGCGGCTTCCAGCGAGGCGGCAGTCTTGAAGAGGATGCCGTTTTTTGCGCCGAGACCATTGCCGACCATAATAGCCACAGGTGTTGCAAGGCCCAGTGCGCAGGGGCAGCTGATGACCAGAACGGAGATGCCGCGTGCCAGCGCATAGCCCAGCTCATGGCCCAGCAGCAGCCAGACGATGGTGGTGACAACGGCGATGGAGATGACCGCCGGGACGAAGAAGCCCGACACGGTGTCAGCGATTTTTGCGATAGGAGCTTTGGTGGCGGCGGCATCGCTGACCATCTTGATGATCTGAGCCAGCGTGGTATCCTCGCCCACGCGGGTAGCCTCACAGCGGAGGAAGCCCGATTGATTGGTGGTGGCGGCGCTGACTTTGTCGCCGACGGCCTTGTCCACCGGGATGCTCTCGCCGGTCAGAGCGCTCTCGTTGACTGCGCTGGTGCCTTCCAGCACCACGCCGTCCACCGGGATATTCTCGCCGGGGCGGACCACAAAGACGTCGCCCTTCTGCACGTCGGCGATGGCCACGGTCACTTCCGCTCCGTCCCGCACCAGCGTGGCGGTCTTGGGGGCCAGCTTCATCAGGCTCTTGAGGGCGTCGGTGGTCTTGCCCTTGGAGCGGGCTTCCAGCATCTTGCCCACCGTGATGAGAGTCAGGATCATGGCGGCAGACTCGAAGTAGAACTCCATCATATAGTGCATGACGAGCTCGTCGTTGCCATCCACCTGGGCACGGGTCATGGCGAAGAGGGCGTAAGTGCTCCACACGAAGCTTGCCATGGAGCCGAGGGCCACCAGCGTATCCATGTTGGGTGCGCCGTGGATGAGGCCCTTGAAGCCGTTGATGAAGAACTTCTGGTTGATGACCATGACGATGCCCGCCAGCAGCAGCTGGACAAGGCCCATGGCGACGTGGTTGCCGTCGAACCAGTGGGGCAGGGGCCAGCCCCACATCATGTGGCCCATGGAGAAGTACATCAGCACCAGCAGGAAGCCCAGCGAGGCGATGAGACGGCGCTTGAGCTTCGGTGTCTCGTGGTCAGCCAGTGCATCGAGGTCGGCGCTGGCGTCCGAAGCCTTACTGGAAGAGGCATTCTTCGGGCTTGCGCCGTAGCCTGCCTCCTGCACAGCCGAGAGGATGGCGGCGGGGGAGGCTGTGCCTTCCACGCCCATGGAGTTTGTCAGAAGGCTCACCGAGCAGCTCGTGACGCCCGGCACCTTCTTCACGGCCTTTTCCACCCGGGCAGAGCAGGCCGCGCAGCTCATGCCCGTGACATTGTATTGTTCCATTGCAGATTCCTTTCCCTCTTATAGGATGCCCGGAACGGGATCATTTCATGAGCCGGGGCAGCAGCTGCAGCAGTTCGTCCAGCTTCTGCGTCTCGCCGGCTCTCAAATCGTCGGCCACGCAGGTGCGGATATGCTGGCCCAGCAGCTCTTTGGAAAAGCCGTTCAGTGCAGCGTTCACCGCAGCCACCTGCACCAGAATATCGGCGCAGTAGACGTCCTTGTCCAGCATCGCGCGGATGCCGCGCACCTGGCCCTCAATGCGGCTCAGCCGGTTGGCAAGGGCGCGGTACTCCTCAGGGGTACGGTCCTTGTGGCGGCAGCAGGAGGGGGCAGTGTCCTTTTCGGCAGGCTCAGCGGCGCAGCAGGGCTTTTTTTCAGCATCGGTCATAGCAGATAACTCCTTTCCGGGTGTATCAGTGTGAAGAGAAGATGTACCCTGTGGGGGTAAATTTCCCGACACTCTGATTTTACCACTTGGGGGTATCTGTTTCAAGTGGGCAGGATACACCGACTGTGAAAACTTTGTGAAAATAAAAGCCCCGAAATGCAGAAACGGGAGCCTCCCGGTGAAGGAAAGCTCCCGTTTCTGTTTAGGATAGGAAAGAGAATGTCATAAATAGGGGAGAGGGTCACAGATTGGTGTAACCCATCAGATAGCGGTCCACCTCGGCGGCGCAGTCGCGGCCCTCCCGCAGGCCCCAGACCACGAGGCTCTGGCCCCGGCGCATATCGCCGCAGACAAAGACCTTGTCTACATTGGTGCGGAAGCCGTGGTCGGCCACATTGCCCCGAGCGTTCCGCTCCACGCCGAACGCCTCGGCCACATAGTCCTCGCAGCCCACGAAACCGGCGGCGATAAAAGCCAGCTGGCAGTCGTAGGTGAACTCTTCGCCGGTGGGTACCATGCTGGTACGGCCGGTGTCAGGGTCACGCTGGGGCTTGAGATAGGAGATGACCGCGCCGGTCAGGTTGCCGGCGTCGTCCTTCAAAAACTCTTTGACGGTGGTCTGGTAGACGCGGGGGTCTTTGCCGAACTTGGCGAGGCACTCGGTCTGGCCGTAGTCCACCTTCAGCACCTTGGGCCACTCGGGCCAGGGGTTATTCGCGGCCCGCTCTTTCGGGGGCTGGGGCATCATTTCCAGTGCCACGAGGTCGGTGCAGCCCTGCCGCAGGGCGGTACCCTGACAGTCGTTGCCGGTGTCGCCGCCGCCGATGACGAGGACATTCCTGCCTGCCGCGTTGATGGCCCTGCCGTCGGCAAACTTGCTGTCCAGCAGACTCCTGGTCACGCTGGTGAGGTAGTCCACTGCGAGGTACACGCCCTTCGCGTCGCGGCCGGGGACGTTCAAATCGCGGGCTTTCTTGGCACCGCAGCAGAGCACGATGGCGTCATAGCTGTTCAAAATCTCAGCGGCATCCACAGCCCCGCCCACATCCATGTTGGTGCGGAACTCAACGCCCTCAGCCTGCATGATCTTGATGCGGCGCTCGATGACGGATTTGTCCAGCTTCATGTTGGGGATGCCATACATCAGCAGACCGCCTACACGGTCAGCACGCTCGAAGACGGTGACGGCGTGGCCCCGGATGTTGAGGTATTCGGCCACCGACAGGCCCGAAGGGCCGCTGCCGATGACGGCCACGCTCTTGCCGGTGCGGGCCGGAGGCGGGGCGGCATGGAGCCAGCCCTTGGCGTAGCCCGTCTCCACGATGGCGTGTTCGTTCTCCCGGACAGTGACGCTGCTGCCGGTGACGTCGCCGCAGGTGCAGGCAGCCTCACACAGGGCAGGGCAGACCCGGCTCGTGAACTCCGGGAAACGGTTGGTGGTGCGCAGGCGGCGGAGTGCCAGCTCCCACTTGCCCTGATAGACCAAATCATTCCACTCGGGGATGAGGTTGTTCAGCGGGCAACCGGAGGCCATGCCGCCGATCATCATGCCCGCCTGACAGAAGGGGACGCCGCAGTCCATGCAGCGGGCTGCCTGGGTCTGCTGCTCTTCCCGGGAGAGCCATATGTGAAATTCGTTAAAGTTTTCAATGCGCTCCAGCGGCGGAACATCCGTGCTGGTCTTGCGCGTGTAATCCATAAAACCAGTGAGTTTTGCCATGATGTTCCCCTCCTTACTTGTTCTTCTGCACGGCGTAGAATGCTTCGATCTGCGCCTGCTCGCCGTCGAGTCCGCGCTCTTCCATGGAGGCGATGACCCGCAGCATATGGTCGTAATCGTAGGGGAGGACTTTCTTGAACTTGGGCAGGAACTCGCTGAAATTGTCCAGGATCTCCTTGCCGCGGGGCGAGCCGGTCAGCTCGACGTGCTCACGGATGAGCTCTTTCAGGGTGGCGACGTCGTACTTGTGCTCCACCGGCTCGAGGCTGACGGTCTCCTTGTTCACCCGCTGGTAGAAGTCCCAGTTCTCATCCAGCACATAGGCGATGCCGCCGGTCATGCCGGCTGCAAAGTTCTTGCCGGTCTGGCCCAGAACGACGACGGTGCCGCCGGTCATGTACTCGCAGCCGTGGTCGCCTACGCCCTCGACGACGGCCACAGCGCCCGAGTTGCGGACGCAGAAGCGCTCACCGGCTACACCGGAAACAAAGGCTTTGCCGCTGGTGGCACCGTAGAGTGCCACGTTGCCGATGATGATGTTCTCCTCGGGCTTGAAGGTGATGCCCTCGGGCGGGCGGACGACGAGCTTGCCGCCGGAGAGGCCCTTGCCCATGTAGTCGTTGCAGTCGCCGGTCAGCTCCAGCGTCAGACCCTTGGGAATGAATGCGCCGAAGCTCTGGCCGCCTGCACCGGTGCAGTGGACGGTGTAGACGTCATCGGGCAGGTCGCTGCCGTACTTGCGGGTGATCTCGCTGCCGAAGATGGCACCAAAGGCGCGGTCGGTGTTGGAGACATCCAGCTTCACGCTCTGAGGGGTCTTGCTGCTGAGCTTGAATTTCTTCATCAGCACCTTCATGTCCAGCGTGTCTTCCAGATGGAAGTCGTAGGTGTCTTCCTTCTGGAAGTGGACATTGCTGTTGACGATGGCGGGGTTGTGCAGGATGCAGTCGAGGTCCATCTTGGACATCCGGCTGTCGGCAGGGGTAGACTTGACATGGAGCAGGTCGGTGCGGCCCACCAGCTCGTCGATGGTACGGATGCCCAGCTTTGCCATGTATTCGCGCAGCTCCTGCGCCACGAAGGTCAGGTAGTTGATGATATATTCGGGCTTGCCGTGGAAGTGCTTGCGCAGCTCGGGGTTCTGGGTGCAGATGCCCATGGGGCAGGTGTCGAGGTTGCAGACACGCATCATGACGCAGCCCATGGTCATCAGCAGAGAGGTGCCGAAGCCGAACTCCTCAGCGCCCAGCATACAGCTGATGGCCACATCGCGGCCGGAGAGCAGCTTGGAATCGCTCTCGATGCGCACACGGGTGCGCAGACCGTTGAGGATAAGGGTCTGGTGGGTCTCGGCGATGCCAAGCTCCCAGGGCAGACCGGCATCTTTGATGGAGTTGCGGGGCGCTGCGCCCGTGCCGCCGTCGTAGCCGGAAACAAGGATGACCTGTGCGCCGCCCTTGGCGACACCGGCAGCGATCGTGCCGACGCCGGCCTCACTGACCAGCTTGACGTTGATGTTGGCGTGGCGGTTGGCATTCTTGAGGTCGTAGATAAGCTCTGCAAGGTCTTCGATGGAGTAGATGTCGTGGTGCGGCGGGGGAGAGATGAGGCCGACACCCGTAGTGCTGTGGCGGGTCTTGGCGATCCACGGATACACTTTTGCGCCGGGCAGATTGCCGCCCTCGCCGGGCTTTGCGCCCTGTGCCAGTTTGATTTGGATCTCCTCTGCCGAGACAAGATACTTGCTGGTGACGCCGAAGCGGGCGGAAGCCACCTGCTTTATCTTGGAATTGCTCTCGCTGTGGTAGCGCTCTTCGGGCTCACCGCCCTCGCCGGTGTTGCTCCGGCCGCCGAGGCGGTTCAGCGCGATGGCGATGGTCTCGTGGGCCTCGCTGCTCAGTGCGCCGTAGCTCATGGCAGCGGCCTTGAACCGCTTGACGATGGAGCTCACCGGCTCCACCTCGTCCAGCGGGATGCCGCCGTCGGGGGCATAGTTGAAGTCCAGCAGACTGCGCAGATGGACGCCGTTCTGGCCCATGTTGTCCACGGTGTGGGTGAACTGCTTGAAGGTGTCGTAGTCACCGGTGAAGCAGGCTTTCTGGAACAGGTGGATGGTCTGGGGGTTGAAGAGGTGCTCTTCCTTGCCGCTGCGGAACTTGTGGGCGCCGCCGTCTTCCAGCTGCATGTTGATGTCAAGGCCCAGCGGGTCGAAGGCTGCGTTGTGCAGGGCCTCCACGTCAGCCTGAATGTCCTCGAGGCCGATGCCGCCCACACGGCTCACCGTGCCGGTGAAATACTTGTCGATGACGTCCCTGGAGATGCCGACGGCCTCGAAGATCTGGCTGCTCTGGTAGCTCTGGATGGTGGAAATGCCCATCTTGGAGGCAATCTTCACGATGCCGCCCAGCACAGCCTTGTTGTAGTCGTCTACGGCGGCGTAATAATCTTTGTCCAGCAGACCGTCGTCGATGAGTTGGCCGATGGTCTCATGGGCCAGATAGGGGTTGACGGCACAGGCACCGTAGCCCAGCAGAGCGGCAAAGTGATGCACTTCATGAGGCTCTGCGCTCTCGAGGATGAGAGCCAGTGCGGTGCTCTTCTTGGTGCGGATGAGGTACTGGGACACGGCAGAAACCGCCAGCAGGCTGGGGATGGCCACATGGTACTCGTCAATGTCCCGGTCGGACAGGATGATGATGTTCGCACCCTCTTTATAAGCGCGGTCTACCTCCAGGAAAACGCGGTCGATGGCCTTTTCGAGGCTGGTGTTCTTGTAGTAGTTGATGGAGACAGTGGAGACTTTGAAGCCCGGGACGTTCATGTACTTGATGCGGAGAAGGTCAGTGGACGTGAGGATGGGATTGTTGACCTTGAGCACCTTGCAGTTTTCGGGCTTGTCTTCCAGCAGGTTGCCGTGTGCGCCCACATAGACGCTGGTGGAGGTGACGATCTTCTCGCGGATGGCGTCGATGGGCGGATTCGTGACCTGTGCAAAACGCTGCTTGAAATAATTGAAGAGCGGCGGGTGCTGGCCGCTGAGGACGGCAAGCGGGGTATCGGTACCCATTGCGCCGGAAGGCTCTGCGCCCTGACGTGCCATGGGCAGGATGAGGGTGCTGATGTCCTCATACTTGTAGCCGAACACCTTCTGCAGGCGCAGCAGGTCGTCGCCGGTGTAGCTGGGGGTCTTGATGTTGGGGATCTTGAGGTCCTTCAGCTGGACGAGGTTGCGGTCTATCCACTCGCCGTACGGCTCACGGCTGGCGTAGTATTCCTTCAGCTTCTCGTCGTCCACGACTTCGCCCTTGACGGTGTCCACCAGCAGCATCTTGCCGGGGCGGAGACGGTCTTTGACCAGAATGTTCTCCGGCTCACAGGGCAGCACGCCCACCTCGGAAGAGAGGATCATTCTGCCGTCTTTGGTGATGTAGTAGCGGCTGGGGCGCAGACCGTTGCGGTCCAGCACAGCGCCCACCACGTCGCCATCTGAGAAGAGGATGGCGGCAGGGCCGTCCCAGGGTTCCAGCATGGTGGCGTAATACTGGTAGAAGTCCCGCTTTTTCTGGCTGATGTTCTTGTTGTTCTCCCAGGGTTCCGGGATGGTGATCATGACAGCCAGCGGCAGGTCCATGCCGTTCATCACCATGAACTCGAGGGCGTTGTCCAGCATGGCGGAGTCGGAGCCGGAGGTGTTGATGATGGGCAGGATCTTGTTCATGTCCTCCTTCATGATGGGGGAGGAGATGGTCTCTTCACGGGCCAGCATGGCGTCGGTGTTGCCCTTGATGGTGTTGATCTCGCCGTTGTGGAGGATGAAGCGGTTGGGGTGGGCGCGCATCCAGCTGGGGTTGGTGTTGGTGGAGAAGCGGCTGTGGACCATGCCGATGGCGGATTCATAGTCCTCGTCCTGCAGATCGAGGTAGAACTGGCGCAGGTCGTGGACGAGGAACATGCCCTTGTACACGATGGTGCGGCTGGACAGACTGGGGACATAGGTGCCGTTGCTGGCCTGCTCGAAGACCCGGCGGACGATGTAGAGCTTGCGGTCAAAGTCGATGCCCTTGCTCACCTTGGCGGGCTTTTTGATGAAGCACTGCCAGATGGCGGGCATACAGTCGCGGGCTTTCTGGCCCACGGCGTCGGGGTCTACAGGCACTTCGCGCCATGCCAGAAACTCGAGGCCCTCTTTGCGGGTGACAAGCTCAAAAAGCTTCATGGCCTGGGCGCGCAGGTGTTCGTTCTGGGGAAAGAAGAACATACCTACGCCGTATTCGCGCTCGTTGCCAAGGCGGATGTTCAGCTCGTCGGCTACCTTGGCAAAGAAGCGGTGGCTAATCTGTAGCATGATGCCCACGCCGTCGCCGGTCTTGCCCTCGGCGTCCTTGCCGGCGCGGTGTTCAAGGCGCTCCACGATGGACAGCGCGTCGCTGACGGTCTGGTGGCTCTTACGGCCCTTGATGTCCACGACGGCACCGATGCCGCAGGCGTCGTGCTCGAACTGGGGGTCATAGAGGCCCAGAGGCCCTTTTTGCTCCGTGAAATTTTCCATAGACTTTCCCATCCTTTTTTCGATTTTCCGGAGAATATCCTGGCAATGCTGCGGCACATTCCGCAGAGTCCCTCTTAATGCCGGTAAAAAGAAAAGGCGTCCCAGATGGGTCGGCAAAGACTCATCTGGAACGCCCTTGTTCCGGATAACAAGAATATTATACAAAGGTGCTGAAAAAGATTCAAGTGACAGCTGCACCAAATGTGGGTACACGGCGACGGTTCTTCTTGTGAAAAACAGACACGCAGAGTAGGAAATAGTATGCCTTTTCCGGCTCAGTGCCGGCCCAGACAGGCGGCAAGATCGTCCTCCGGCGTGGTGATGGGCCGGAGGTCATACTTCTCCTGCAAAACAGCGGCCACCCCGGGGGAGAGGAAGGCGGGCAGGGTGGGGCCGAGACGGATGCCCCGGATGCCCAGCGCCAGCAGGGCCATCAGCACACAGACCGCCTTCTGCTCGAACCAGCAGAGGATGATGGAGAGGGGCAGCTCGTTGACCGAGCAGTCAAAAGCTTCGGCCAGACCCAGCGCGATCCGGATGGCACTGTAGGCGTCGTTGCACTGGCCCACGTCGAGGATGCGGGGCAGACCCGCCACCGTACCCAGCGGCAGGTCGTTGAGCCGGAACTTGCCGCAGGCCAGCGTCAGGATGACGGTGTCGGGCGGGGTCAGCTTGGCAAAATCCGTGTAGTACCGGCGGGAGGGGCGGGTGCCGTCGCAGCCGCCGATGAGGAAAAAGTGCCGGATGGCACCCTCGTGGACGGCTTGGACGATCTCCTCCGCATGGCTCAGTACGGCATGGTGGGCAAAGCCGGTGGCGACCACACTGCCGCCGTTCATGCCCGGGATGAGGGTGTCCTCCGGGTAGCCACCCAGCTCAAGCGCCTTGGCGATGACCGGCGAAAAATCTCGGTCCTCCCCGATGTGGGCGACGCCGGGATAGGAGACGACAGAGGTGGTGAATACCCGGTCGGCATAGCTGGGCCGGAGGGGCATGATGCAGTTGGTGGTGAAGAGCACCGGTGCAGGGATGTCCTCAAACTCCCGCTGCTGGTTCTGCCATGCGGTGCCAAAGTTGCCTTTCAGATGAGGAAAGCGCTTTTTCAGCTCCGGGTAGCCGTGGGCAGGCAGCATCTCGGAGTGGGTGTAGACATTGATGCCCTTGCCCTCGGTCTGCTCCAACAGGCACTTGGCGTCGTAGAGGTCGTGGCCGGAGATGACGATGAAAGGCCCTTTCTCGATGGTCAGGGACACCTCCACCGGCTCCGGGTCGCCAAACGCGCCGGTGTTGGCCTTGTCCAGCTCAGCCATGACCCGGTAGGCCATCCGCCCGGTGTCCTCCACCAGCTGGAAGAGCTTGTCCTTGTCCCGCTCCTGTGCGATGGCCCGCAGCGCCGTGCAGAAAAACAGGTCGATTTCGCCATCGGTATAGCCCAGCACCCGCGCGTGGTAGGAGTAAGCTGCCATGCCGCGCAGCCCAAAGAGGACAAAGGAGCACAGGCTCTTCCGGTCGGGGTCCGGCTCCTGCCACAGCTTCTGCATATCGTAGTCGGACACTGGTGCAGGTGCAGGGCTGGCCGAGGCAAAGGCTTCCTGCTTGGCCTTCCAGACCTTATCGGTCAGCTGCGCCACCGTTTGGGGGTCGAAATCAACATTGGTGATGGTGGTGAACAATCCTTCCGTCAGCAGGAGTGCCTGCGGGGGGCGGATGGGTCTGCCGATGTCCAGCAGCAGGGTGGCAAAGCCGATGAGTGCCCCGGTGAGCTTGTCCTGCGCGTCGGCTGTCTCGGCTGATTTGCCGCAGACACCCGCTTTTCCGGTGCAGGCCGTGCAGTTTGCTGCCTGCTCGCATTGATAACAGAACATCATTTCGTCCATGCAAAAACCTCTTTTCGTTTGATGAAAGGAGTATGAGCGGGGCGGCAGACGGTTATGCAGGCAGGCGGGGCAAACCAAAAAAAGCCGCACCCTCGCGGATGCGGCCCTTGTAGATCAGGAAAAGCTTAGTAGGTGATGCCCTGAGCCATCATGGCAGTAGCGACCTTCAGGAAGCCGGCGCAGTTTGCACCGACCATCAGGTTGCCCTCGG
>OGUF01000841.1_pt1 | contig 12884 bp, 8 predicted proteins | sample 1573681 | NCBI WGS metagenome assembly OGUF01 (sample SAMEA2582049, study PRJEB24529) | metagenome | biome: Human gut stool | place: China | collected 2011
CGCCGTACATGCTCATGTGGTCGCCGTTGTAGGTGGCCCAGCCCAGCGCCAGCTCGGAGAGGTCGCCGGTGCCGACAACGAGGCCGCCGGTGCGGTTGGCAGTGTCCATCAGCTCGAGGGTGCGTACACGAGCCTGTCCGTTCTCGAAGGTGACGTCCAGCACTCTCTCGTCCTGGCCGATGTCCTTGAAGTGGCTGTGGACGGTGTTGGCGATGTCGATCTCGGTAAAGCTGACGGCCAGCTCGTCGCATAAGATCTCTGCATTGCTGCGGGTGCGGTGGGTGGTGCCGAAGCAGGGCATGGTCACGGCCAGCACATCGCTGGTGGAGCGGCCCAGCTGTTTCATGGCGCGGACGGCCACCAGCAGAGCGAGGCAGCTGTCCAGACCGCCCGAGATGCCGATGACCGCCGTCTTGGCGTGGGCATGCTCGAGGCGCTTGGCGAGGCCGTCGGCCTGCATTTTCAAGATCAACTCACAGCGCTCGGCCCGGCGGCGCTCGTCGTGGGGGATGAAAGGCGTGGGGTCTACCCAGCGGGAGAGCTTTGTCTCGGTGAGGGCAAGGTCGAAATCGACGGTCAGATACCCCTCAGAGCTGGGCTCGAAGCTGGTGTTGCGCGCCCGCTCCGACTCCATCCGCTGGCAGTCCAGCTCCGTCTCAGCCCAGCCGCCCTCGAAGGGAGACGTCTCGGCGAGGAGGGCGCCGTTCTCGGCGATGAGGTCGTGGCCGGCGAAGACCATGTCCTGGGTGCTCTCGCCGTGGCCGGCAGAAGCGTACAGGTAGCCGCAGAGCAGGCGGGCGGACTGGTTCGACACCAGCGCCCGGCGGTACTCGGCCTTGCCGACCGTCTCATCGCTGGCCGAAAGGTTCGCAATGACGGTGGCACCGGCCAGCGTGTGGAAGGTGGAGGGGGGCAGAGCGCTCCACAGGTCTTCACAGATCTCCACGCCCAGAACGAAGCTGGGCATCTGGCGGCAGCGGAAGAGCAGGGACGTACCGAAAGGCACCTCCTGCCCGCAGACTGTTACCGTCTCTACCTCAGTGCTGCCCGGGGTGAACTGGCGCTTTTCGTAGAACTCGCCGTAGTTGGGCAGGTAGGTCTTGGGGACAAGGCCCAGCAGACGCCCGCCGCAGAGGACGGCGGCGCAGTTGTACAGTTTGCCCCGCACCAGCAGCGGCAGGCCCACGAGGGCCACGACATCCAGCTCCCGGCTGGCGTCCAGCACGGTCTGTAAGGCGTCCAGCGCGCCCTGCTGCAACGTGCGCTGCAAGAATAGATCGCCGCAGGTGTAGCCGGTGAGGCAGAACTCGGGGAACACCGCCAGCCTGACGCCGCGGGCGGCAGCGTCCTGTAACTGAGATACAATTTGGGAAGCGTTATAGTTGCAGTCGGCCACCCGCAGTGAAGGCGAGAGGGCAGCTGCTTTCAAAAAACCATCTTTCATCGGAGGATTTCACATCCTGTCTGTTGAATTAAGGCCCCGGCGGAGACATACTCTGCGGGGTTTTGTTCAGTATACCACAAACCGGCCCAAACGAAAAGTGACAGTGTGGTTAAAGAAACAAAAAACGCTGTCTGCACACCGCAGACAGCGCTGAAAACAAAAGATGGAAAACGAGATAGACCGTAAGCCGGGTTCTGTATTAAACGACGATCTGTCTAGACCTGCCATTGCTGACAGGTTCGTGCCGCCTTCGGGACACGCGAGCAGCGCTGTACGTCCCATATAGGCGTTGCTTCCGGTAGGGTTTACAAAGCCGCATAGTCACCCATGCGCTGGTGAGCTCTTACCTCGCCCTTTCATCCTTACCGCATTGCTGCGGCGGTTTCCTTTCTGTTGCACTTTCCCTGAGGTCACCCTCGGCTGCCGTTAGCAGTTACCGTGCTCTGTGAGGCCCGGACTTTCCTCAGAGCGGTCAAAGCCGCCCCGCCGCCGTATGTTCCACTCGTTTTCCGCTCCTCATGATACCATAAAAAAACAAGATTTGCAAGAGAAAGAGAATTTTGCTATACTTATCTTATATGTTGCCCGCGCTGGAGGTGGGAAGATGAAGCTTTATTTCAAAGTCCCGCCCGAGGCGGATGGGATGCTGCTGCGCGGTTTTCTGCGCAGGTGCAGTGTCTCCACCGACCTGTCCCGGGCCGTGAAATTCCGGGGCAGCGGCTTTTTTGCCGACGGCGCCCCCATCCTGGCCAACCGCCGGGTGGAGGCCGGGCAGGTCATCTCCTTTGAACTGCCGCCGGAGGGGGAGAGCGTTGTGCCGCAGGACGACATCCCGGTGGATGTGGTCTACGAGGATGCTTTCGCCCTCGTGGTGGAAAAGCCGCCCCATCTCGCGGTGCATCCTACCCTGAATTACCCACTGGATACGCTGGCGAACGGCTATGCCGCCTGGGCGCTGCGTCAGGGTAGAAGCCCCGTCTTCCGCCCGGTGAACCGCATCGACAAGGACACCAGCGGCCTCGTGCTGGCGGCTCAGAATGGCTACGCCGCCCCGCTGCTGGCTCAGCGGGTGGAAAAGCTCTACTACGCCGTTGTAGAAGAAGAACTTCCCCTCGGGCCGGGCGTCATCGACGCCCCCATCGGGCGGCAGGGGGAGAGCATCATCGGGCGGTGCGTCACCCCCGATGGCAAACCCAGCCGGACGGAATATACCATATTGAAAGCCGAAAACGGCCTGAGCCTCGCGGCCTGCGTCCCGGTGACGGGCCGGACCCACCAGATACGGGTACATTTTGCATCCATCGGCCACCCACTGGCCGGAGATGACCTCTACGGTGGGAGCCGGGCGCGCATCGGGCGGCAGGCGCTCCACTGCGCAAAACAGACGTTCTGGGTACCGCGCTGCGAGCGGATGCCGGACGGCATCCGCATCGAAGTACCGGTGGACGAGACGACCCTGAGGCCGGTGACAGTGGAAAGCCCGCTGCCGGAGGATATGACAAAGCTTTTTGTCTAAATTTGTGTATTTCGTGAAAAGTAAGTGAAAGCTAAGCCCAAATTTTGTGTCAATGCTTGTTTCGGCGCTGGCAGGGTGTATAATAAATAGAGTTATTCTTGTCAAAAAAGCTGTCCTGATGCGGCAGCATGTCGATAACAGAGAAAAGAGACAAATCAGAATCTCCTGAAAATACAGGAAGGAGCATCCTTTTTGCTGGAAGATAAAACAACTGAAACGCGGCAGGACGAGCCAGCCGGTGCGCCGCGGCACACCGGCTTCCGCGCAAAGCTGCGCTCGCTTTGGGCGCAGCTCCAGTGCGTCCATCTGCTGCGCCGCCACCGGCGGTATCGCCGCCGCAGACACCGGCTGGACAATGCCTCCCGGAAGCTGCGCTCGTCGAAGCTGGTATTGCGCATTGGCGCAGCGCTCTACGCGCTGGGCTTTGGCGCGGAGTATGCTGCCGTGCGGGTGGGGCGTGCCGTCAAGTACGCCGCTCTCTGGGTTGCTGGAGGCATCCGCCGCTTTGCAAAGGCTCTGGCGGAGACGGCGTTCCCCGGCGCAGCACAGGTGGTTAAAGACCTGTTTGGCCCCATCGTGCTGTTTGCAAAGGGCATCGTGTCCCTTCTCATCCATGCCCACCGCATCCGCAGGGAGCAGGGCTTCGGTGCAGCATTTGAGGCCAGCGTCCACTACTTCAAAAACGGCGTCCGCCGCAACCTCAGTCTGCTGCCCCGCATGGCGATGTATGCCCTGCCCATCTGCGCATTGGCGCTGGGCGCAGCAGTGTTCCAATATGTCATCCACCAGCCTTATGCGCTGGCCGTCCGGGTCAACGGCGAAACCGTGGGCTATGTGGCGAATGAGGACGTCTTCAACACGGCCCGCGAGGACGTGATGGAGCGTATCAGCTACGCCGGCACCGACAAGACCGAGTGGACCATCGAGCCGAGCTACACCCTCGCCATTGCCCACCACATGATGGACGAAAACGAGATGGCAAACGCCATCATCCAGAGCGCCGGCGACCAGATCAGCGAAGGCACGGCTCTTTATCTGGACGGCGAGTTGACGGCAGTGTGCAGCGACGGCAACGCGCTGCGGGATTACCTCGCCGCCATGCTCGACCCCTACGAGGAAGAAGAGGACGACCCCGATGTGAGCGTGGGCTTCAACAAGCAGGTCACGCTGGAAGACGGCCTCTACTTCAAGGAAGGCTTGCAGGATTTTGAGACCGTCCGACAGGAGCTGGTGGGCGTGAAGCAGGCCCAGAAGGTCTACACCGTCAAGGCGGGCGACACTCTCTGGTCCATCGCACATAACAATGACCTGACCTTCCGTGAGCTGTGCGCCCTCAACCCGGCGTTCAAGGGTGAGCCGCTGAGCGAGACGTCCAGCATCCTTGAGGGCGACCACCTCGTCATCACCAAAGAAGAGGCTGGCCTTGAGGTGCGCATCACCCGCATCGAGACCCGTGAGGAAGAAATCGCATTCTCCACGGAGACGACAAAATCCAACGAATATACGAAGGGAACCACCAAGGTGCTCCAGGAGGGCGAGAACGGTCTGCGCCGTGTGACTCTCCAGAACGTCTACGACACCAACAATATCCTTGTGGACCAGAGCGTGCTTTCCACCGAGGTCATCAAGGAGCCGGTGAACAAGAAGGTGGTCGAAGGCACCAAGAAGGTGACTTCCAGCACCAAGTACATCACCGGCAGCGGCCAGTTCATCTGGCCTGTGCCGAACTACCGCTACTGCTCGCGCTGGTACGGCGGACGTCACAAGGGCGTGGACATCTGCGCCCCGGCCGGTACGCCCATCTACGCCTCCGCAGGCGGTACCGTCACCAAGGCGGGTTACAACAAGGCCGGTGCAGGTACGGGCTATGGCTACTCGGTCATCATCAACCACGGCGGTGGATACAGCTCTGTGTATGCGCACTGCCTGTCCCTGACCGTCAGTGCGGGCCAGACCGTCCGGCAGGGCCAGCTCATCGGCTATCTGGGCAGCACGGGCCGTTCCACCGGCAACCACTGCCACTTCGAGATACGTCTCAATGGTTCGTACATTCCCCCACAGAACGTATTCCCGGGGAAGAAATAATTTTATAAAAAGGAGATAATTGTTATGGCTACTCCTCACATCAGCGCCGAAAAGGGCGATTTCGCAAAGACTGTCCTGATGCCGGGCGACCCCCTGCGCGCAAAGTTCATTGCTGACACCTTCCTGAAGGATGTCCGTCAGGTGACGGATGTCCGCGGGATGCTGGGCTTTACCGGCACCTACGAGGGCCGTCCCATCAGCGTGATGGGCAGCGGCATGGGTATGCCCTCCATTGGCATCTATTCCTACGAGCTGTTCAAGTTCTACGATGTGGACAACATCATCCGCATCGGCTCCGCCGGCAGCTACACTGCCGACGCCAAGCTGTTCGACACCGTGCTGGCTACCGGTGCGGTCAGTGAGTCCAACTATGCCCGCGTCCAGAGCGGAAACGACCACGACATCACCTTCCCCAGCGAGGAGCTGAATGACAAGCTGCGCGCCTCCGCCAAGAAGCAGGGCATCAAGCTCATCGAGGGCAACATCCACTCCTCCGACGTTTTCTACCGTCAGCCTTCCGACGCAAAGCCCACCTACTGGGAGCTGCTGCGCGACGAGCGCGGCTGCCTCTGCGTGGAGATGGAGAGCTTTGCTCTGTTCGCCAACGCCGAGGTGCTGGGCAAGAACGCTGCCTGCCTGCTGACCATCTCCGACAGCTTTGTCTCCCCGGAGATCACCACCGCAGAGCAGCGCCAGAAGAGCTTCACCGATATGATGAAGGTCGCACTGGGCGCGGAGTATTGATTTAACCATAATACAAAAAGACTGCTGTCGGCCGACAGCAGTCTTTTTGCTTCTCAGGTATCCGTGTAATGACCGTAACAGGACGCAATGATGATGTTTCCATCCTGCTCCCGGTAGACGATGCGGTGGGTGTCGTCGATACGCCGACTCCACCATCCGCTCAAATCTCCCTTCAAAGGCTCGGGCTTGCCGATGCCCTCATAGGTGTTCCGCTGAATGTCTTTTATGAGGGAGTTGATTCGCTTCAGCAGCTTTTTGTCCCGCGTCTGCCAAAGACAATAATCTTCCCACGCTTCCTCTTCCCACAGCAGCCTCATCAGTCTGCCTCGATCAGTTCATGTTCGGTGAGCTTGGCTTTGCCGGTGTCAATATCATGGACGATTTGACGGAGATGGTTGATGTTGCTTTCAGAATAGAAGGGGTCAGCGGAGACTTCAAAGGGGATCCGATGCTCGCGCGACACTTTCTTTGCAAAAATCGTGAAGGCTGTCGTCATCGAAAGCCCCATCTCGGCACAGACCTCCTCCATGCTCCGCTTGAGGTCGGGGTCCATCCGAAAATTCACATTGACTGCGTTTGCCATTCTGATGCGCCTCCTTTATAATTCTATTATATTCATTTGTAATGACAAATGCAAGAGCTGTCATTGCATAATGCTGCGTAATTATCGCCGCTTGCACTTCTTAAAAGAATGATTTATACTTAAATACACGACACAGAAGAATGTACGACACAGAAGGGAATGAGGCCGATGAACAGAGAAACGGTGAACATGGTGCGCAGTCCGATTTCTGTGGAGGGGAACATCCGGCTTGTTCCGTATTATCCGGCCTACGATACAGCACTTGCGTGGTATCAGGATGCACAGCTCTGCAAACAGGTAGATAACAGGGACTTCGTTTATGATTTGCCACTGCTGAAGCGGATGTATCATTATCTGGACACACACGGGGGACTGTTTTATATCGAGTATCGGGGTGTGCTTTGTGGTGACGTCAGCCTGCGGACGACCGGCGAGCTTGCCATCGTCATCTGCAAGGAGTACCAGAATAAACACATCGGGCGGAAGGTCATCGAAAAAATGCTGGAGCTGGCTCGGGAAAGGGGTTTGGCGGAGTGCTTCGCGCACATCTATTCCTTCAATACCCAGTCGCAGAAAATGTTTGAATCCATTGGCTTCGTCCTACAGGACGAGGAACGCTATATCTACAAATTGCAAAAAGGAGAACCGACCATGACAAAACTGACTCTGGAAGAAAAGCAGGAGCTCATCCGGATGGCCCTTGCGGCCAGGGAGAGGGCTTACGCGCCTTACAGCGACTTTATGGTGGGCGCTGCCCTGCGCGCCGAGGATGGCCGCATCTTCACCGGCTGCAATGTGGAGAACGCCGCCTTTACCCCCACCAGCTGCGCCGAGCGGACGGCCCTGTTCAAGGCCGTGGCCGAGGGCGTGACCAGGTTTACCGACATCGCCGTGGTGGGTGCGCGCCGGGGCGAAGTCAACAAGCAGATCACCTCGCCCTGCGGCGTCTGCCGTCAGGCGCTGTTCGAATTCGGCGGCCCGGAGCTGAATGTCATCATGGCAAAAAGCCCGGACGATTTCATCGAGCGCAGCATGGACGAGCTGCTGCCCTTCGGCTTCGGTCCCTCCAACGTGGCGGGCAACAAGGCCGTGGAAGATTGAACACAGCTGCGCGAAAAAGGCTGGGTGGAGCGGATTTTCCGGGATAAGTATGTTTTTTATACAATTTTGATAAAATAATTGTAAATGTTTTGTAATCGGAAAAGGCTTGCATCTGTCACTTCTTCCCGCTATACTTGAGCCAGTAAATGTGCAAGTGCGCACATTTCGTCAACAAAACGCGATTATATTAAAATAAAAGGAGAGTTTTCATTATGATGATTTCTCGTCGTAACTTCCTGGCAGTGGCTGGCGCCGCTGCTGCTGCCGCTGCTCTGACTGCCTGCGGCGGTTCTTCCTCTTCCACTGCTTCCTCTGCAGCTGCCTCCACCAGCGCAGCCGCTTCCACCTCTGAGGGCGGCGAGAAGATCGTGAAGGTCGCTCTGACCTGCGACACCGGCACCATCGACGATGAGAGCTTCAACCAGGCCTGCTGGACCGCTGTTTCCGGCTACATGGGCGATGACTGCCAGTACTACATCCCCGAGGCTGACGCTTCCGATGAGGACCGCGAGACCATGATCCGTCAGGCTGTCAACGACGGCGCTGACGTCATCGTCTGCGTCGGCTACCTGTACGGCGCTTCTCTGGCATGGGCTGCTGACCAGTACCCCGATGTCAAGTTCATCGCCGTCGACGTCACCCAGGGCGACATCGGCACCGACAGCATCCCCGCAAACTGCTACTGCATCACCTTCAAGGAGGAGCAGGCAGGCTATCTGGCAGGCTATGCCATCGTCAAGGACGGCAAGACCAAGCTGGGCTTCCTCGGCGGCATGGCTGTTCCCGCTGTCATCCGTTACGGCTACGGCTATGTGCAGGGCGCTGATGCTGCTGCTCAGGAGCTGGGTACCAACATCGACATCAACTACTTCTACGGCGGCCAGTTCTACGGCGATGCAAACATCACCTCCCGTATGGAGGGCTGGTACTCCAACGGCACTCAGGTCGTCTTCGCCTGCGGCGGCGGCATCTACACCTCCGCTGTTGAGGCTGCTCTGAAGAGCAACGGCTATGTCATCGGCGTTGACGTTGACCAGAACTACATCGGTGTCAACGGCGTGGCTGACGGCTCCTTCGCTTACAACCCCTTCATCACCTCTGCAATGAAGGGCCTGACCGAGGCTGTCAACACCGCTCTGTCCGACATCGAGGCAGGCGATTGGAGCGACATCGCTGCTTCCAACGGCAACTTCGGTCTGGAGGACGGCGACTACATCGGCCTGCCCACCGATGCTGACAGCTGGAACTTCGAGACCTTCACCACCGACGAGTACGAGGCTCTGAAGAGCAAGATCAAGAGCGGCGAGATCACTGTGGACAACAGCTCCGACGACAGCACCAAGCCCACCGTCAGCGAGTTCACCACCGTCAACTACATTCAGTAATCAGAAACTTCCCGGGCGGGACGCTCTGCAAAGGGCGTCCCGCCTTTTTTGTATGCTTTTTCAAGACGAGGAAGGAATGCCTGTCAAAATGCACAAAAGTAATACTTACGATATAGCAAAACACTAAATTTTCAAAAAGAAGTGTGCAAAACAGCAAAAATACGGTATAATGGTCATTACAATAGTATAAGTGTCGTTTGGACACGAAAGGAGAGTGAGCAGATTGGCAGAGGATTTTGTGATCGAGATGCTCCATATCACCAAGGAGTTCCCGGGCATCAAGGCAAACGACGACATTACCCTGCAGCTGCGCAAAGGTGAGGTCCATGCCCTGTTGGGCGAGAACGGCGCAGGCAAAAGCACCCTGATGAGCGTGCTGTTCGGCCTGTATCAGCCGGAGGAGGGTAAGATCCTCAAAAACGGCAAGGAGGTCGCCATCCGCAACCCCAACGATGCAAATGCACTGGGCATCGGTATGGTTCACCAGCACTTCAAGCTGGTGGAGTGCTTCAGCGTGCTGGACAACATCATTCTGGGTGTGGAGCCCAACAAGCTGGGCTTTTTGCAGAAGGCCGAGGCCCGCAAGAAGGTCGTGGCCCTGAGCGAGAAGTACGGTCTGCGTGTTGACCCCGATGCGCTCATCAGTGATATTTCGGTCGGTATGCAGCAGCGCGTGGAGATTTTGAAGATGCTCTACCGCGACAATGAGATCCTCATCTTCGACGAACCCACCGCTGTGCTGACCCCGCAGGAGATCGACGAGCTGATGCAGATCATGAAGAACCTGGCGGCAGAGGGCAAATCCATCCTGTTCATCTCCCACAAGCTGAATGAGATCATGTCCGTGGCGGACCGCTGCACGGTCCTGCGGAAGGGCAAATACATCGGCACGGTGAACATCGCCGAGACCAGCCGTGAAGAGCTGTCCCGCATGATGGTGGGCCGGGACGTGGAGTTCGCAGTCCACAAGGAGCCCTCCAAGCCCAAGGATCCCATCCTGGTGGTGGAGGGTATGACCGTGGCCTCCAAGCTCCATAACAACAATGCTGTGAAGAATATCTCCTTTACGGTCCGGGCGGGAGAGATTGTCTGCATTGCCGGTATTGACGGCAACGGCCAGACGGAGCTGATCTACGGCCTGACGGGCCTGGAGCCCCTGGAGTCCGGCAAGATCACGCTCTGCGGCCAGGACATCACCCGCGCCCCCATCCGGCAGCGGTCTCTGCTGGGCATGAGCCACATTCCGGAGGACCGCCACAAGCACGGTCTGGTGCTGGACTACACCCTGGAGGACAACATGGTGCTCCAGCGGTACTTTGAGCCTCAGTTCGTCAGCAAGGCGGGCTTCCTGAAGCGCAAGGCCATCCGCGAGTACGCCAACCGCCTGATCGAGCAGTACGACGTCCGCTCCGGTCAGGGGCCTGTCACAGTGGCCCGCAGCATGTCCGGCGGCAACCAGCAGAAGGCCATCATCGCCCGCGAGGTGGACCGGGATAAGTCCCTGATCGTGGCGGTGCAGCCCACCCGCGGCCTGGACGTGGGCGCCATCGAGTATATCCACAAGCAGATCGTGGCCCAGCGGGACGCCGGCAAGGCGGTGCTGCTGGTGAGCTTGGAGCTGGACGAGGTCATGTCCCTGTCCGACCGTATCCTGGTGATCTATGAGGGCGAGATCGTGGGCGAGCTGGACCCCAAGACCACCACGGCGGAAGAGATGGGCCTGTACATGGCCGGCGCCAAGCGGAAGGGGGCTTGAGAAACCATGAGACAAGAAAAATCATCCCTCCTGCGGAACAAGGGATTCCAGTCCCTGCTGGCATCCCTGCTGTGCATCGTGCTGGGCCTGCTGATCGGCTATATCGTGCTGCTGATTATCAACCCCGCCGGCGCGGGAGAGGCCATCCGCACCATTGTGGAGAACTTCCTGTACTATCCCAGCGCCGCGGCCCGGCTGCGGTATCTGGGCAACACGCTGGTGAAGACCGCGCCGCTGCTGATGTGCAGCCTGTCGGTGCTGTTCGCCTATAAGGTGGGCCTGTTCAACATCGGCGCCGCCGGCCAGTACGTCATCGGCGCCGGCGCCAGCCTGTACTGCGCCTTGGGCTTCGGGCTGCCCTGGTACGTGTGCCTGTTGGCGGCTATTGCTGCCGGTGCGGTGCTGGGCGCCATCTCCGGGCTCCTGAAGGCGTACCGCAATGTGAATGAGGTCATCTCCTGCATCATGCTCAACTGGATCAGCCTGTATCTGGTGAACGCCCTGCTGTCCCAGGTGAAGGAGACAGCCAGTCCCTACACCTTCACCCTGAGCAGCACGAATCCCGACGCCATCCTGCCCTCTCTGGGCCTGGGCGCCCTGTTCTCCGACAACCAGTATGTGACCATCGCCATCCCCCTGACGGTGATCGTGGCCGTGGGCATCTGGGTCCTGCTGGAGAAGACCAAGCTGGGCTATGAGCTGCGGGCCACCGGCTGCAACAAGTTTGCGGCCAAGTACTGCGGCATGAAGGAGAAGCGAAACATCATCCTCACCATGGCCATCGCCGGCGGCCTTGCCGGCATGGGCGCGGCCACGCTGTTCCTCACCGGATTCGAGCAGTGGCAGGTCACACAGTCCGCGGTGCCGGCCATGGGCTTCAACGGCATCGCCGCCGCCTTCCTGGGCGGACTGAATCCCATCGGCGCTATCTTCTCCTCGTATTTCATTCAGCACATCACCAACGGCGGCGCGTATGTGGACAAGACCATGTACTCCGCCCAGATCTCTGATCTGATCTCCGCCCTGATTATCTACCTGTGCGGCTTCGTACTGTTCTTCAAGGTCTTTATGAACAGCCGGCTGGACCGGCGGGATGAAAAGCGGCGGGCAAAGGAAGACCGGCCCGGCTCCTTTGTGGTGGTGCTGTTGACGGTGCTGGCCAGTATCCTGCTGGGCATGATCTACTCCCTGCTGCTGGCGGTGGCGGCCGTGAACTTCAAGGCGGACCAGACACTGGTGGGCACGGCCATGAACCTGCTGGGCACCGCCGCGGCCACCGTGTTCGTGAAGGCCATGAACACCGCCGCCGATCCGGACAACGTATCCTCCACCATCCAGTACCTGGACGGCCGCAAGGCATTCCTGGTGAACATCGGCGGCTTTGAGTTCAACTGGTGCATGCTGCTGGCGGTGATCGCCCTGGTAATCGCCTATGTGGTGCTGTACAAGACCCGCTTCGGCCTGCGGCTGTGCGCCTGCGGCGAGCATCCCCAGGCAGCGGATTCCGTGGGCATCAACGTCTACCGGATGCGCTACGCCGGCGTACTGATCTCCGGCGTGCTGGGCGGCCTGGGCGGCATTGTGTATATCATCGCGGGCGTCAGCGAGTGGAAGTTTGAAAACGGCGTGGCCGGTTTCGGCTTCCTGGCCCTGGCGGTGATGATCTTCGGCCAGTGGAAGCCCACCCGCATCGCCCTGGCGGCGCTGCTGTTCGGCTTCTTCCGGGCCCTGGGCAATGTGTACAGCGGCTTCGACCTGCTGAGCAATCTGAACCTGCCCAGCTCCGTGTATAACATGCTGCCCTATGTCATCTCTCTGGTGGTGCTGGCCTTCACATCTCAGAAGTCCCGTGCCCCCAAGGCGGAGGGCATTCCCTACGACAAGGGCCAGCGGTAATTCCATCACAAAACGGAATTTCACGACAAAATATGCCTCCCTGTTATCGGCTTCGACAACAGGGAGGCTGTTTTTATCCCAGCACGTAGCCCACCAGCAAAGCGGCCAGCAGCAGGGAGAAGGCACTCTGCACCACCTTGCCCAGGAAGCAGTTCCGCAGCCGCAGGCCGCTGCCCTCCAGCACCGCCAGCGTCTGACACAGGACCGAGAGGCCGCCCCAGCCCGCTGCTGCCGCCGCCAGAAGAAAGCCGAAGGCATCAGCTGTCAGCAGGGGCGTCAGGGAGAAGAGCTCCAGCGCCGCCACCAGGACCGCCCCAAGCCGGGCTGCGCCGCCGCTGGCTGCGTTGAGGGCAAAGCTGCCGGTGTGGGTGAAG
>OGUF01000844.1_pt1 | contig 12871 bp, 15 predicted proteins | sample 1573681 | NCBI WGS metagenome assembly OGUF01 (sample SAMEA2582049, study PRJEB24529) | metagenome | biome: Human gut stool | place: China | collected 2011
TGAACTATTGAAATTTGCAGTAATTATCTCACAGAGTAATGGCAAGTGGGTATTTTGCAAGCATAAAGAAAGAGATACCTATGAAGTGCCGGTAGGGCATCGAGAAACAGGCGAAAATATTCTGGAAACCGCTAAAAGGGAACTCCAGGAAGAAACAGGAGCAGTAAAATATGAGATAAAGCCAATCTGTGTATATTCAGTAACTGGTAAGACGAGAGTAAATGATACAGGTGAGGAATCATTTGGAATGCTTTATTTTGCGGAGATAACTGAATTTGCTAAAGAATTACATAGCGAAATGGAAAAGGTTATATTAATGGATGAGTTGCCTGAGAATTGGACATATCCGTTGATTCAGCCTAAATTGATTGAAAAATATATGCAGATAGAAAAGCAGTCTTACAGTCGGATACAGCTGGCAGCGAAACAGACTATAGAATACATAAAGAATACTATCAAGCCGGGAATGAATTTACTCGAGATTCGAAAGTTATGTGAGGAAAAACTGTTAGAGTTGGGTGCAGATTCGTTCTGGTATTGGGATGTTGGTGCATTTGTATTTGCAGGAGATGAAACATGCGTTTCTGTATCTGGTAAGCAGTATGTAACTTCGGATAGAGTTATAGGAAACAATGAAATAATAACCATTGATTTAAGTCCGCAGGTGGGGAATATCTGGGGAGACTATGCGAGAACTATTATTGTAGAAAACGGCATGGTTGTAGAGGATATAGGGCTGATTGAAAATCCGGAATGGAAAAGCGGTCTCCAGATGGAAGAGAAATTACATGCAGAATTGTTACGTTTTGCTACGAAGGAAACAACCTTTGAGAAATTGTACTATCATATGAATGAGCTCATAGTGGAAAATGGATTTGTTAATCTTGATTTTATGGGCAACCTGGGACATTCCATTGTGAAAACCAAAGGTGATAGAGTATACATTGAAAAAGGTAATATGACGAAGCTTGGTGATGTAAAGTATTTTACATTTGAACCGCACATATCATTTTCAGATTCAAAGTATGGATATAAGAAAGAGAATATTTATTACTTTGTTGAAAACGGGCTGATGGAACTTTAAGATATAGGTTGGGTGGAAAAAATGATTAGAGAAGCAAACAAAAATGATTTAGATGAAATATTACAGCTTTACCTTTATCTTCATGAAAAAAGCATTCCAGAAGATTCAGAGCATTTAAGAAGCACCTGGGACAATATTATGAATGATGCAAATCATCATCTTATTGTTTGTGAGACTGATGGCAAGATCGTGGCATCCTGTGTATGTGTGATTATTCCCAATCTCACAAGAAATGTTCGTCCATATGCATTTGTTGAAAATGTGGTAACACATGGGGAGTATCGAAAGAAAGGTTATGCTACAGATTGCCTAAATTTTGCCAAGAAAATTGCAGAAGAGAATAATTGCTACAAGATGATGTTGCTTACAGGTTCAAAGGAAGAAAGTACATTGAATTTTTATCGAAATGCCGGTTATAACAGTTCAGACAAGACCGCATTTATACAGTGGATTGATATATGAAATATGTATACACCTAAATCATTGGGGCAGAAAGTGAGTGTTTGAGTTATGACAGGAAAGTTAAGAAATATGACGTCAATTTACTTATTAAAGGATGATAAAGTACTGCTCTTATTCAGAAAGGACGGAAGAGTTGTAAGTGATGTATGGACAGGTTCTGCCGGAGGTCATTTTGAAGAATTTGAGCTAAATGATGCAAAGGCTTGTGTATTAAGAGAGATGAATGAGGAACTAGGACTTTGTGAAGATAATATTCGGAATCTTTCTCTTAGATATGTTACCTTACGAAGAACGAAAGGGGAGATAAGACAAAATTACTATTTTTTCGCAATACTTAATGAGGAAGTTAGTGATGATTTGGTTTCGAATGAAGGAGAATTGAAATGGTTTTCTCTAAATAAATTGGATGAACTGGAAATGCCATACACAGCAAGGTATGTTATGGACCACTACTGTTTGGTTGGGCAGTATTCAGACAAAATATATACAGGTGTAGCAAATGAGAATGAGGTTATATTTTTGGAATTGCCGGAATTTTGATGTAGTGACAGAGGTGTAGAATGGTACAAAAATTTGAATATAAAAGAGCAACAATGGAAGATATCGACGAATTGGTAAGAACAAGGATTATTGTCCTTCGTGCAGCAAATAAGTTGTCAGATGATGAGGATATGTCCGTTGTGGAGGAGGAATCAAAAGCATATTATAGGCGTGCGTTGGAAACCGGTGAGCATATTGCATATTTGGTGTATGATAACGGGGCATTTGTCGGTGCAGGTGGTGTCAGTTTTTATCAGGTGATGCCGACATATCATAATCCGACTGGTAAAAAGGCGTATATTATGAATATGTATACGGCACCGGAATATCGAAGACAGGGAATTGCATTTCATACATTGGATTTACTGATAAATGATGCGAAGAAACAGGGGGTGTTACAGATTGCATTAGAGGCAACGGATATGGGACGACCTTTGTATGAGAGATACGGATTTGTAAAAATGGAAGATAAAATGGAGTTGAAGGTATAAATAGTTAAAATAGAAAGCAGGTATAGCATGAGAAATAGATATATAACAGAAGAATGCAATAAAATACTTAATTTTTGGAAATTGGAAGAATATTTTACACCATCGGATTATCCCGAATTGACTTTAACAATAAAAGAGGGAAAACAAGATATTCCGTTTGATGCATATTATAATGCTTACAGTACAAGAAGTTTACCATTAAAAGAATACAAGGCACATAATGAGTATTTGAGACAAAAACATAAATCTGATGAGAAGTTGTATAATCGTGCAAATGTTTATTGTGGCTGTTACAAAATTAAAACCTTTGTGGAAAAAATGGCTGAAAAATGTAAATTAGATATGGAAAAATATGCAGAGATAAACGAATTGTCAGGTAGATTTTATATTTTCTCAGTTCAGATAGACTTAGATGGAAAACTTACAGAGGAAGGTGTGCAAATCAGTCCTTTCTTTTATGCTGTACTTTGTATGATAAAATCAGAAGGCATAAATGTTAATATTATGCAAGAAGACATATGCAAGTTAAATGAAGATGTAAATGAATTACTTAAACAGAATGATATACAAATACTGGAGTTTACAGACATAACGATAGTTAAAAATATTGTGTTTGACAAATTAGGAGTTGAGAATGAAAGTCAAGTAGGGTTAGAAGGTGCCTCGGATAAGGTTTATGCATGCAAAGGTTTAAAGAAAGAAGATGAAACGAGTGACTTTTTTAGCTTTTACTTGGACGAAATAGAAAGAGTTCAAAAAAACTATAAGAATAATGAGCATGTAATAAAATATACCACTGCGTTATTGTCTGATAATCAGAAAAAGATAACGATAGACAGCGATGTTAATGCCATGAAAAAATGGTTAGAAGTAGATAAATTTCCGCTGGCAAAATACCCATCAAAGTTCTCACCGACATTAATGCAGCAATTGGCTATAAACATAGCTGTATCAGAAAAAGATAGGAATGAAAAAATATTCTCAGTAAATGGACCACCAGGAACGGGAAAAACAACCCTTTTGAAAGAGATAATAGCTTCTAATGTTGTACAAATGGCAGAAGTTTTAATTAAATATGGAATTGATGGTGGTGATTTTGTTTTTCGGAAAGTTGAATCTGCATCAAATGCGAGTTATGCAGAAAAATACTATGAAATACCAGAAGAAATCGCTAAATTTGGAATTCTTGTTGTATCAAATAATAATGGAGCGGTAGAAAATATTACGCTTGATTTACCAAAATCAGCTGATATGGAAAAAGAGAAGACGAGAACAGATTATTTTGATAGGAAAACAAACAAGGAAGTGTATTTTTCTGCTGTAGCAGATAAGCTTTTGGGAAAAGAAGGAAGTGCGTGGGGATTAATATCAGCTCGTATGGGAAGAAAATCCTATGTTACTGAAGTGTTAGAGTCTTGTGTATTTGCTAGAAAAAACGATGATTCAAATAAAGTCACTTTGGATTTGGCAAGGGATGATACTATTTCGTGGAATGAAGCTATAGAAAAATTTGATACAGCCAAAAGAAAGGTTTTGTTATTAAGAGAAGATATTAAAAAAGACCAAAAACTCTTGTCGGTTTTTTATAAGGAAAGAGAAACATCGGTGTACAAGGGGTACAAACAAGATAAAATAGAAATGAGGGGCGATAGAGCGGAAATGTCAGATTTTCCACTCTATCTGAACACGGTCGCTGGTGGCCTTGATCGTAGAGATCAAACCATCGGCGGCTTTTCTTTTGTCGTCAAAATCTATGCTGTCCCAGTTGTCGAGATAATAGGATAACTTCTTTATCTGCTGGGGAGATATGATTTCAACGCTCAATTCAGCGATTGCCTTTGAAATGGTCTGGCGTCGGGTGTCCAGTTCTTCAATTTTTTTGTTGGCGTAGGAAAGCAAGGTCGCATTGGCTCCGGTCAGCGTATCCAGCAGCTTTTCAATTTCTGCCTCCACCTGTGCCAGCTCCACTTGATAGGCGGTCAGTTTCGGATTGACTTTTTCCTCTCTGCCGTGGAGTATCTGAAAGTCTTTGAACTTTTCCTGCATGGCCGAGAAAATGAATTGCTCAAATTCTTCTTTGCGGATTTTCCCGCAGCCCGGACAGCCTTTGTTTTCCGTCCGTTTGGTACAGCGGAAATATCCGGTGCTGTTTGGTACATGGGTGGCTTTCAGAGCATACCCACAATGACCGCATTTGATTTTTCCGGCCAGCCAAGTATTTTTCGGTTTCCGTCCCTGCTGGAAGGTGGTATTTGCCATAAGTTTTTTCCGGCATTTCAGCCATGTGTCAGAGGAAATGAGTGCTTCGTGGGGAGCGATAACAAGTATCTGGTCTTTTAAGCACCTGTCCTTGTCCTCCTTCACATCCCGCCCCTGATAGAGATAGCAGCCGTTTGTTCCGGCAAAGTCAGAAGCGTCATTGACAATCGCTGCGCCCTGGCTCTTGAAAAATTCGTACAGTTCCAAATCGGCCTGTGCGTAAACGGGGTTTCTTAAAAGCTGGGAAAGAAATGTACGGAACATGGATTTGCCATAAATTTTTATGTCATGTTCCTCGAAGTATCGGGTAATATCTCCGAAGGAGGTTTCCGGTTCAGCGTACATTTCAAACATCAGCCGAACATGGTCGGCGGCTACGGGGTCGGCAACCATTTTCTTTGTGCGGATACCCTCTACCACAGTAGGCTCTAACTGATAACCGTATGGTGCCTGTCCGCTCATGTGAAAGCCTTTCAGGCACCGTGAATAGTAGGCGTCTGTGACACGCTTCTGAATTGTCTCACGTTCAAGCTGGGCGAATACAATGCAGATATTCAGCATGGCCCGGCCCATCGGGGTCGAAGTATCAAACTTTTCCGTGGAGGATACAAACTCCACATCGTACTCTTGAAACAGCTCCATCATCGTTGCAAAGTCCAGAATAGAGCGGCTTATACGGTCCAGCTTGTACACGATGACCCGCCGGACCTTTCCCTTGCGGATCTCGCCCAGCAGCTTTTGAAACTCCGGTCTGTCCGTATTCTTACCGGAATAGCCTTTGTCCTTGAATACCCGGCAGCTCCCACCTTTCAATTCATACTTGCAAAAGTCGATCTGACTTTCAATGCTGATACTGTCCTTGCGGTCTACTGACTGTCTTGCGTAAATACAATCTTCTCTGATAAATTCCATATTGGGCTCCTTTCCTTGTTGGAATGGAGCTACCAACCTTACAACTATATTATACCATCAGCAGCCCCGGACAACAATGTTGCGAATGATTAGGGAAATCTGTCCCCATATTTGCTGAACACCTCGTAAAGACAACGCTCAATTTCTTTTTTGCGCTGTTCTTTCTCCTTCGGGGGAAGTACCGGCGTGAGGCTTTCCAGCACAATGATCTTCCCTTGAAATGCGACAGACTTTGTTTCTCGTTCATAAGTGACAGCTTGCGTCATTGAAAACCTCCTTTGCGAAAGTGCGTGTATATGCCAGCCTTTCCCACTTGTCCCGTGGGGAAATGTCAAAAGACGGCACCCAGCAGGTGCCGCCCTTTGAGCTTTCTCCACTTCGGGTCAATGTGGCCCGAGGTCAGTAAGGACTGGAAAGGTACTTTTCTTTGGCGTCCTCCACGCTGTTGAGGTCGAATACTTCATAAAGCTGCCCCACAACACGCCGTATATCCTTCTTTGAAAATCCGCAGTCCTCCATTGCCATAATGACATAACCACGGCAGGCGTCATTGCTCCATTCGTCCGGTTCCAAGCCGGGGATCATTCCAAACGCATTTCCCATAAAGTGCTCCTTTTTTGAAAAGATGGGGAGCCACGCCGGATCGGTTGGCCTATCATCAGACAGCATTGCCGGGGGCTCCCCATAGGTTTTCACTTCATTTCAGACACACCGGACGGGCATAGGCTTCATGCCCCATAGTATTTCAACTCTCCCCATTCTGATGGCAAGGCGTTCTCATTGCCTGCGACGGCTCACGGCTTGCAAGGCCGCTTCAACGCTCGGACTGTGACTAAACGCAAGTATCCGGGTTCTGCGCCTGTTCCGGTGGAGCCAGCCTTGCCCCACCTATGGCATGGACCTGTTCGCTCGCTCAGTTTTACAAAGACTGTATTCTCTGAAATCCGAGGTCATGGCGGGTCTGTCACACAGCGCGTTCCCCTTCGTATCCGGGTGTCTTTTTATTCAATTTTCAATCTGCATGAGGCTTGTCTGAACCTCGGGCCATTGTGACCCGAAGTGTTTTGCCTCTCATAAGCCATTTCATTTTCCGGCCTAAATCGGTACGCCTTACAAAGAATTTTTCAAAATTTTTTCTAAGCGCCGCAGACCTCGCTCGATTGCGACACGAACCACTTTTTCATGGACGCCCTCTGCCCGGGCAATGTCCTGTTTGGTCATGCCGAGAATGAAATGAGCATAAATCCGTTTTGCCTGTTTGTCCGGCAAACTGGAAATCGCTGCGTGAAGCTCCTGCATGGTCACTTTCCGCTCATACAGTTCATGGGGAGATAAGGCAACAAAGACAGCTTCATGCTCCAGCCCGTCATCCCGATCAAGGGAATAGTAGGCTTTGTGGCGGTATGTACGCAGCCGGTAGGCAGCCTCTTTACGATCAAACTCTTTGAACATTTCTGCAACTTCTTCCGATACTTCCATGAAGCAATCCGATGTATAGAATGGGTAATAGTCCCGCAAATTGATAATAGCCATATTGACCTCCGTTTCGGTTGTTGGTTGACGAGTGACCGAAACGAAGGCGGCGGGGAGCGGCACCGGGGAATGACTTCGGGCCAACATGACCCGAAGCAGCCCCATAAGAACACAAAAGCGCCCGGGCGGCATGAAGCCACACGGACGCATGAAATGACATAATAATTAAGGTTCCAACAAATTTCGCATACATAGCCGGAATAACCCGGAGGGGGAGCTATGCTTTTTTTAACTGATGTAGGTCATGGGTACTGTGAAAAAAGACAAAAATAGACACGGCGGCAATCCTCCTATATGCCGCCGTGGATTTACACGGTGTTAGGTCGTCGTTGGTTTAGGATAGGTGAAAAGAAACGGCGGCTCTGATTTCTCAAAACCGCCGCCAAAGTAAGTAGAGTAAGCGCACAAAATCAACCTGCCCAGCTACGGTTTTTTTCTTTCCCCATTGGGCGGGGCAGGCTCTCATCGTATATTGAAATAAAAAAGAACCGATAATCACAAGTGAATTTACCTTGCGTATTATCGGCTCTGCGTCTGTGCGTCTGGCTCTTGGACGATGGATAAATTTAGTTTTCTTACCGTAATCAGGGTTTCATGTTTGCATTTAGGACAATATAACGGAAAGTTTTCCAGTACTGTATCATCGCGGATTTTCAATCGCGTTTTGCTGCCGCAAAAGGGGCATAAAATCCATTCTATCTTCATGTTATCTTCCTCTGTGCTTGGCTTTCTTCTTTTCCTGCCGTATGGCAAACTGACGGTCTTTCTCTGCCTCTTTCTGTTCACGGCTCTTGGCTTTACGTTCCAGCTTACATTGCTCATGCTGGAGTTTCAACGCCTGCTGTGCCTTTGTGCCAATGCCTTTATCTTGCAGTTGACTTTGAATTTCGCGCTGCATTCGTTTGGGATTGATTTTTCGCTCTATGACTACTTCGGTCTGGATCGGGGGACTGAATTTCAATTTATGCCAATTCTTCAGCAGAAAATCATAGACCTCATACTATACTTAATTCTATTTTCTATTTCTCGACACTAATAACTCTCTGTGCCCACTCACGATAAAATGCTTCTTCATGTGATACGAGCAATACAGTACCCGCAAAATCCATAAGAGCTGATTTCAATGCTTCCTTTGCCTGAACATCCAGATGATTTGTGGGTTCGTCCATAATTAGAAAATTGCAGGGAATCAGTGTTAGCAAACACATTTTTACTTTCGCCTGCTCACCTCCACTTAATGTTCCAATCGCTTGCATTGCGTGCTTACTGGAAATTCCACACCGGGCTAAATGTTTGCGAACATCTTTTATGACCATATCAGGATGGACATTGGAAACAATTTGAATTGGTGTCTGTTCAGGTTCGTCCCATATTAAGTCCTGCTCAAAATATCCAAGGGTAACTTGATCGGAAAATTTGAAATGACCTTGCATGGACGGGATTTGTCCAATTAATGTCTTGAGCAAAGTAGATTTCCCAATTCCATTAAAGCCAGTGATAACAACTTTTTGCCCGCCTTTTATGCTAAAATCAATATCTGATAGAACTGGATAGTGATAACCAACTGCCAGATGTTTGACCAGCAGATGCTCCGTATTTGTCAGCGGTAAAACAGGAAAATGAAAATGAGGAATAATCTCTTTCTGTTCCAAAGCCTCCATTTTGTCCATTCGATCAAGCTGTTTTTGTCGCCCTCTCGCCATTTTTGCTTTTCGTCCAGCAATATTTTTCCTAATAAACTCCTCTGTTTTTTTGATCTCCTTTTGTTGCGCTGAGTATTGACGAATGTAATCTTCCCGCAACAGTGTCTTTTTTCGCAGAAATTCAGAATAAGTGCCATAATACTTTGTTATTGTGTCATTATCTATATCGCAGATACGATTTGCGATTTTATCCAAAAAGTCAAAATCATGGGAAACAACTAAAAAAGCATTTTCCAAAGAGGATAGGTATTCCGCCAGCCATGCAACATGATCTTTATCAAGAAAATTTGTCGGCTCATCTAATAGCAATACATCTGGTTTTTCAAGCAGTAGCTTTGCCAAAATCACTTTTGCTCGCTGGCCGCCACTCATTTCAGCAATCGGACGGTCAAGGCCAATCGCAAGAAGTCCTAACCCATTGGCGACACGATCAATAGCGGTATCTATCGAATAAAAGTCATGGGCTTCAAGCTGTTCCTGATAACGGGCGGCCAGTTCAAGGCTTTTCATATCACCGTCAGCAGCTTTTTCATAGAGCTGCAACGCCTGTGCCTCCATTTCAAATAACTTTGTGAAAGCGGATTTGAGAAATTCTTTCATCGTTAAGGTATGGTCGATTTCCGCATATTGGTCTAAATAGCCAATCGTAGTATTCGGTTGCCAGACAATGCGCCCGCTGTCTGGTATGATCTGCTCTGTACAGATTTTGATTAAAGTGCTTTTGCCGGTTCCGTTCTGCCCGACAATGCCAATATGTTCTCCTCTATTGAGTGTGAAGCCTGCATTTTTGTAAAGCAGGTTTTCACCAAAAGAATGTGTTAGTCCTTCAATTTCTAATAAGCTCATTTTTAAAAAACCTTTCTTAATATATTTGGAAAAAAGAAAAGGCAGAAAGCAGAGATACACAAGTGTATCCGCCTTCTGCCTTTGGCATAGCAACGCCAAAAACAAAAGGCTATGGACAAAACATTGTCCATAGCCTCGTACACATTATAACTGCATGGAAAGCCATTTTCTCAAAATGGGTATAAAATCCCCTTTATGGCTTCCCGATGAAATCGAAATGCGTCATTTATACGCTATACTCTGCACAATGTTTCATCGGAATGGATTGTACAGAGCTGATTTTCTTTTTACGCTGATCGGTTAAATGAAAGTTCATATCTTGCTCCCCTTTGGAGATATATTTTTATATAGAATAGCACAAACATTCTTCTTTGTCAATCTTATGAAATAATATATCATGTAATATCAATTTTATATCTAATTTTGGATTATTCGCATAACCACTATACTTTCAAGCATTTTGGAGTATAGAAAACCATTCATTTTACCACGAATTTACCACGATTGAATGAGCCTTGATATGACTATAAAATAACACCCAAAAGACATCATTACACCTAAATGGTGTCTTTTTAAAAAGCAGTCAATCCTAAAACTAACTGCTTTGTGTATATGGATATGAAATTGTAAACTAGAAGCTGTTTATTTTTTCTTTTTAGGTTTTGGCGTTGGTAGTTCATCATACATCACATCAAATAACCCCGTCAGAAAATCTTTATTATCAACTTCTTCCACCAATAACATTTCTTTGGCGTTTTCGTATGGAATTTCATAAGTAACTGTTGGCATATAAGAAATTGCAGACTTTGTTGGTTTTACCAGTAACCTATCATCATATATACCGCCAACGATTTTTCCACGATAATAAATAATAAATTCTCCCATCATTGCACGATATGTTATTTCTTGTAATTCTGATAATTGTTCTAAAACAAATTGTAAATAATCTTTACTTGAAGCCATTTCCAACCCTCCAATCTTGAATTTTATTATTCCAATGCTTTCTTTAAGTCCAGAACAAATTGCTTTTGTTGTTTTTTCAAATAGGTTTTTACAAAAGGTTTCATAAACCACTTTTTAGGTATCACATTTTCTGTAAAGTCTATTTGTGTTTCATTCCCTTTGTCTATAAAAACACCAATCCAATGACCTTTCATGTTGCTATTCTCCATATCAAATTCCCAGCGTTTATATGGCTCTACAACGGTGACGGTAAATGTAGTAGCATATCCATTTTTTGTGTATTCAATAAATTGTTTGTCATTTATTATTTCTGTTTTGCTCAAATCACTTCGCCATGAGTTATATTTATCAACAGCTAAAACAATGTTCCAAACTTTTTGAATATCATTACTAATAATTGTATTTATATTTGAAATTGCCACTTTTTCATTTCCCCTTTTCAAACTGGAATTTGTCTTACAACAATTTATATATGCATAAAAAGCAATATATTTATGAAAACACCCTAAATCCAAAATCTACTCAATTCATTTTTCCTTACATAAAATGTTCTCGTATATTTCACTTCCTCACCAAGTGTTTCCCCTATCAAAACTTCAAAATCATTGATATCAAATTCTGGAAAGAATGTATCTCCATCTTCAATATTTAAATCTACTTCTGTGATATACATTTTATCTACTATTTGCAAAGCTTCCTTAAATAGTCCATATCCACCAGATATGTATACATCTCGTCCTTTAGCCAATAATAATGCATCTTCTAATGATTTAACTGAAACTAAATTATCTCCTTGATACTCTGTTGTGGTGGAAACAACAATATTCATTCTATTAGGCAACGGATGACCGATTTCTTCATAAGACTTTCGCCCCATAATAACCACATTACCCGTTGTTAACTCTCTAAATTGCTTTTGTTCTCCCTTTATTTTCCATGGTATATTACCATTCTTGCCTATAACATTATTCTTTGACCTCGCAACAATCAAACCTATCATCTATTTCATCCTCCATAATATGATGTCGTACCTGTGATTCCATCAAGTGCACCACATCTTAACAAACTCAAAATTATCTCGAACTAACCAGCTCGACAAATTCCTTTTTTGTCTTCATCTGCATTATATCATATTGTTATAAGCATTGCCATTTCTTTTCTGCTTTTGAAAAGTTACTTATCAGCCTATGTTTTGTAAAGGGTGATATTCAGCATTTCTCACGCAACAAGCCCTTGACAAACCATAGACTAATAAGTTTTAAGGTAATCAAGCAGAAATGAAATAGTCTGCTGTTTCAAGGCAACGAAAAAGAGATACCAGCACATTTATGCAGTATTTCTAACTTAATCACACTATTCTTTTATTCGCAAGCAGGAAAACACAGGTTATTTCTTAATATCCTTTTGTTTGGGAAACTCCATTTTCCCATTTTGAAACAGCCTGCCTGCTAACACCAATCGTTTCAGCAACAAATTCCTGCGTCATTTTGCACTGTGTTCTGTGTACTTTGAGTGCTTCACCCAACGATTTCCTCACTACGGATTTTTCCTGCCGTACATCTTTTGAATGGATATATTTGAGTAATGCACGAACAATAAGGGTAAGCAAACCAACAAAGATACATAAGAAAATTATTCCAACGATTATCATAAATACGGTTACTTTCATTTGACCACCTCCTAATGTTGCTGTTGGCTTCATTTCTCTGTACGGATATATTTAAGCAATGCACGAATAACAAGGATAAGCAAGCCGACAAAGATACATGAGAAAACTATTCCGACTACAATCATAATGATGTTTACTAACATTTGGATGACCTCCTTTCTTTGTTGGCTTTATTCTATCTGAATTACCGTGTTGCTACCACCAACTATCAAGCAATTATCAGTTGCATATCGGTTGCACAATGATAGCGTTCTGTTTTTTGACCTTATTATACTAAATTACCGTAGATAAGGATAGCTCGACTGATAAAACTTGCTGGACGGGAACAGCTTGCAGCGCAAGGTGTTTCCGGGCGGCAAGTCCACAAAAGGGTAGCTGGCGGCAGCCAGCGCAGGGGAAGCGTAGCGTC
>OGUF01000852.1_pt1 | contig 12729 bp, 8 predicted proteins | sample 1573681 | NCBI WGS metagenome assembly OGUF01 (sample SAMEA2582049, study PRJEB24529) | metagenome | biome: Human gut stool | place: China | collected 2011
AAAAGGAAAGCGCAACGGAACAGCTTTGTTTTTATGATTCCGTTTGAGGCAATCACAACAGCCATTGCCGTGTGCGAACCCGTCTGAACAAATCTTATTCTGTGGATTCTGCTTTCCTCACCCGAAGGTGTTGTTGTTACCGCCGTGCAGCCTGTCAGCCTTGAAATAACACCGCTTGCCTCTTTGAGGATGCTCTCGGGGGAATCTGCGCTTTTGTAAAGCTCGGATTCAACATATTCCCGTCCGCCTTGGGTTACGGGGGTAATTTTCATCAGATTGTCGATGTAGTATCTGTAACCCTGCAGCGTTGGGATTCGTCCTGCCGAGGTGTGCGGCTGAACCAAGTAGCCTTTATTTGTAAGGTCTGCAAGGTCATTTCGCACCGTTGCCGATGAAACCTCAAGTCCCGTTTCGTCAATCAACGCTTTTGAACCAATCGGCTCGCCTGTGTTGATATAGCTTTCAATTACTGCCGATAATATTTTCTTTTTTCTTTCAGCCAGCTCCATACCGTTCACCTCATTTCGTGTCGGTTTTTGCTGTTTTAGCACTCTCGATAGGTGAGTGCTAATTGCTATACTCATAATATAATACCAAAGTCAGTAAAAGTCAAGCGTTTTTGAAAAAATTTTTCGTTTTCAGAAAATCTTCACATAACACGGTTTGACAATGTCCCGACGATACTCTATAATCTACTTATCAGTAATGTTTAAGGGTGAATTTTATGGGAGAATTTCTTCAGAATATGTATGTATGGCTTTGGGCGGCTCTTGCAATATTAATGATTATCGTAGGAATCAAATATCGCCACGAACATCAGGGCTTGCTTGCAGTTTTAATGGCTGTGTTTTTTATCTTCATGACCGTATGGTACGGACTGCGAACCTTTGCAGGCTACCCAATGTTTGAGGGTACGCTTAATATCATCTTCCGTTGCATCCTCGGCGGTTTCCTCGTTGCGCTTGGTTTGATATATTGGTTTATAAGAAAAAGGAAATAACTACATATATATAAAAAACAAATCGGACAGCAGATTTTATTTCTGCTGTCCATTATTTTTATGTTCATATTTTTTCGTTCGTGTAGATAGTTTGCAATGTTTAAAAACCAATTATGCCCGAGCGTAGCATTGTAACTGTTTGCACAATTTTCAATAAACATTTTCATTCGGGCATTTTGCTCTTGCCCCTATCAAAACTATCTTCTCGAACTGGGAACGGCGGCTCGCCGTCAACTTTCAAATTTACTAAAGTTCGTCCGCTTTAAACGCTGTGTAGCCCTCATAATAATAGCTGTGGTCAATGCCTTTCATGTACATCTCACGGCTGTCAATTTCATCGGTCAATGCGTTTTTCAGAACATATTTTATCTCGATGTCCCGTATGGGACTGCGCTCCATTGCAAGCAGATAATCTTCCTTGTCAACCTTGCTCCAGTCGATAACCTTGCCGATTTCCGTTTTCAACATATGGTCAAGCCAGATTCGTGTACTGCGACCGTTGCCCTCTCTGAATGGGTGCGCAATGTTCATTTCGACATACTTTTCTATAATCTCATCAAAATTGCTCTGCGGCATTTCATCAATGTTTTTCAAAGCTGATTCAATGTACATCAAAGGTGCAAATCTGAAATTGCCCTTTGCAATGTTTACGGTTCTCAACTTTCCCGCAAAATCGTAGATTTCGTCAAAAAGGTACTTGTGGATTGTCTGTAATGTTGAAAACTTTCCGCTTTCAAGGTTGTCAAGAATGTGATTTTCAAAAAGCATTGCCGCCTTTTTCTTACTGATTCGCTCCTCTTCACGAGCAAGCTCCGCAGAAGAAGTCAATCCGAGTTTGTTCTCAAGCATACAAGCACCTCACTTTACTATATATATTGTATCATAGTGCAGATGATAATTCAATTTTTTAGTTTGTGTTTATTTTAGTTCATGTAGATAGTTTGCAATATTTAAAAAACTATTATGCCCGAGCGTGGCATTGCAATTGTTCGGTTCGTGTTTATTTTAGTTCGTGTAGATAGTTTGCAATATTTAAAAAACTATTACACCCGAGCGTGACTTTGTAATTGTTCGGTTCGTGTTTATTTTAGTTCGTGTAGATAGTTTGCAATATTAAAAACTATTACACCCGAGCGTGGCTTTGTAATTGTTCACCGCTACATTGTTGCAATTACTTTGTCCCTAAACGACGAAAGCACCGGGCTTGCGGCGACCCGGTGCTTTCTTATGTTCTTTAAAAAATGAGGGGTACAATTACGAGTCTTTGTTCAGACTCGCATTGAGGAGGGTAGAACAATTATACTCTGACGGATGCGGTTCCGTCTTTCTGAGTACGCTTATATTAAACAATGCAAATATGAAAACTGTGTGAACCCTTTTTGAAATCGGAATGAAAAGCATCTGTTTTTTCTGTTAATCAATCAAAACTTAAATAATTTCTTTATTTATTCGACGAAATAAAAAATTTTTTCAAAAATATAAAACAAATGTTTGATTTTTCCGAAAATATATGGTACAATCATACTGTAATTACAAACAAGGGGCGTTGCGATATGAAACCTTTAAGCAAAAGCCAACAGAAAATTTTCGATTATCTAAAGGAATGTGCAGGTGAGGGCAGAGTTCCGTCAGTTCGTGAAATCTGCGAAGAAACGGGACTGAGTTCAACATCAACCGTTCACCACCACCTCAAAGCACTTGAAGAAAAGGGACTTATTTCAAGAGAACACGGTGTGAACCGTTGTATTCAGATTAACGGCATGGAGAAAAACACCGATGTTCCCGTTTTGGGCAGAGTTGCGGCAGGTTATCCGATTCTTGCCGTTGAGAATATTGAATGTTATGTGCCTGTTCCCGACAGTTTAAAAAGGGGCAGAGAGCTTTTTGCTCTGCGTGTTCAGGGCGAAAGTATGATTAACGCAGGCATTTTCCCTGACGATATTTTAATTGTTCACCGCACACCTGTTGCGGAGAACGGCGAAATCGTTGTTGCTCTTGTCGGTGACGAGGCGACCGTAAAGCGTTTTTACAAGGAAAACGGTCATTTCAGACTCCAGCCCGAAAATGACAATTTTGAACCGATTATTGTTGATGAAGTTGCGTTGCTCGGCAAGGTGATCTCGCTTGTAAGATATTTTGATTAAAAGGATTAGCATACAGCTTTGAGAGGAAGTGATAAAATGCGTGACTATGTGATTTACGATATGTACACAGATGACAGAATGTTTCGTTACGAGGTCTATAAGCACCCGAACGGAATGTATGAAGTGTGTGTTCAGTCGAGAGAGGCGGAAGATTTTGCCGTGAACGAGCAGTACCTCTACTGCGACATTCCCGAAGAAGTCACACATTTTACCGACACCCTCGAAAGAGCTATAGAAATCGGCGATTGCAAGCGGTGCAAAGTAAGCGCTTAATTAACAGCCGTCTGTCTTTGCAGAAACAGTTTAATAAAATTCACGGTCGGATGACAGTTTGCCAAATGCAAGCATTGTCGCCCGACCGTTTTTATTTATATAAAATTTTATATTGCCGATTATTTTGCCCTGTATTTTGGCGGTTCGGTTTCGTAGACATTGTTGCCGTTGCTGTCGATTGCAACTATGCACGGAAAATCTTCGACCTCATATCTGCGAACAGCCTCTGTGCCTAAATCTTCGTAGCAAAGAATCTCCTCGCTCTTGATGCTCTTGGCGATAAGTGCCGCCGCACCGCCGATTGCGACAAGATACACGCCCTTGTTGCGAACAATCGCATCGACAACTTCTTTATTTCTTGCGCCTTTGCCTATCATTCCTTTGAGTCCGAGGTCGAGGAGTGACGGGGCATACTTGTCCATACGATAGCTTGATGTCGGACCTGCAGGACCTACTGCATAACCGGGCTTTGCAGGAGCAGGACCTACATAATAGATAAGCTCGCCTTTGATGTCAACGGGAAGCTTTTCGCCCTTCTGAATCAATTCATAAAGTCTTTTGTGTGCGGCATCTCTGCCTGTTATGATTGAACCCGTGAGCAGAACGCTGTCGCCTGCTTTGAGATTTTTTATATCTTCGTCCGTAATCGGAAGTGTAATTTTCTTTTCCACAGCTTTACCTCCTCAGATTGTTGCACTTGCGTGTCTTGCGGCATGACAACAGATGTTGACCGCAACGGGCATTCCTGCAATGTGTGTGGGTGAAGTTTCGATATTCACGCCGATTGCGGTTGTATTGCCGCCAAGTCCTGCAGGACCGAATCCCATTTTATTGATTTCGGTAAGGAGCTCGTCCTCAAGCTGTGCATAGCGTTCATCTTCATTTTTGGAATCAATCGGACGGAAGGTTGCTTTTTTTGCAAGCTGGGCGGCTCTTTCAAAAGTACCGCCGATTCCGACACCGACAACCATAGGAGGGCAGGGATTTGGACCTGCCTGAAAAACAGTATCAAGAATAAACTGCTTAACGCCCTCAATGCCCTTTGACGGGGTGAGCATTTTTATCTGCGACATATTTTCACTGCCGAAGCCCTTACCGCCGGCGGTAATTTTAATCTGATTTCCGCTGACAATTTTTGTGTGGATAATTGCAGGAGTGTTATCCTTTGTATTGATTCTGTCGAAAACAGGATCATTTACTACACTCTTGCGAAGGTAGCCGTCAATATAGGCTCTGCGAACACCCTCGTTGACAGCCTCATCAAAACTGCCGTCCTCAATAACAACCCTGTCACCGTATTCAACAAAAAGGACAGCAATACCCGTATCCTGACGAGCCGCAATTTTATCGTTTTCGATAATCTGTGAAAGTACACTTTTGCCTACAGGCGAGCTTTCGTTATCCCTTGCGGTTTCAAGGGCGCACATGATGTCTTTGCCGATAAAATAGTTGCAGTCGGTAAACAGCTTTTTAACCGTATCGCATACCGTCTGCGCCTTGATTTTTCTTATTTCCATATCCGAACTCCTTAATGTGAATTTAGCGCCAAATTTTAACACTATACATTATAATTTATTTTCAACGGTATTTCAATAAGAAATGAAGTGTGGTATAATCATTTTAACGGATTGTTATAACAGTTGTGATTTGAAGTACAGCGGCGAACTGTGTTCGCCGCTACAATATATAATTTAATTTGTGATTTTTATAAAATTAGAATTAACATAACATTTGTACCTTTACTTGCGGGCGTCCAATGAACGCCCCTACTGATACACAGGGTGGTGTAAGGTTTGAAAAAAATACTTCGCAGAAGTACACTTATATATATAGTTGCACTTGCGTTTATCGGCGGACTCGGCTATCTTGCCTTTGAGCTTGTAACAGGGGCAGACGATTGGGTCGATCAGGCATATAATGCGCATATAGCAGGTGACGGCGGCCTTGCACAGGCAGGAGCGATTTATGACCGCAACGGCACGGCTCTTGCACAGACGGTTGACGGTAAAAGAGTTTATAACGAAAGCGAGAGCGTAAGAAAATCTCTGCTTCATGTTGTCGGTGATGACAGCCTTAACATTTCAACGGCTGTTCAAAGTATGTATCGTTCTCAGCTGATAGGCTATAACCTTGTTTTCGGACTTAATATGCCGGAATCATTGCGTGCCTCTCACGATATAAAGCTGACAGTCGATTCCGCAACCTGTGCGGCGGCTTATGATGTTCTTGCAGCTTATAACAAAAAAGGTGCATGTGTAATATATAACTACAAAACAGGCGAGGTTATCTGTTCCATAAGCACCATGGCCTACGATCCGCAGGCTCCTCCCGAAATTACCGAGGACAACGAAAGCGAATACGAGGGCGTTTACCTTGATAATGTGCTTTCGTCAACCTTTACTCCGGGTTCAATCTTCAAAATCGTTACATCTGCGGCGGCAATCGAGAATATTCCCGACCTTTATGACCGCACTTGGGTTTGTAACGGAAGTGAGAACATAGGCGGAAGTGAAGTTACCTGTACGGAAACTCACGGAACGCTGACATATAAAGAGGCAATGGCACATTCCTGCAATATTGTTTTTGCAAAGCTTGCCGTTGAACTCGGAAGTGACACAATGACAAAAACTGCCGAGAAAATCGGCATTAACAGCTCCTTTGATGTTGACGGAATTAAAACCGCAAAAGGTTCATATGATGTCAGCGATGCCAACGAAAACCAGCTTGGCTGGTCGGGCGCAGGTCAGTATAATGACAAGGTAAACCCGATGCAGATGGCAATTATCTGCGGTGCAATCGCAAACGGCGGTAAGGCTACAAACCCTACCCTTATCAAAGATGAGTCCATACTCTCCGCACTCGGCATAAACTACAAGAGCAGCGGACAGGAACTTTTTTCATCCGATACGGCGGCAAAGCTTGACGATGTTATGAGATACACCGTTTCGGATTACTACGGCGACAACCTTTTCGGCGGACTTACAGTCTGTGCCAAAACAGGTACGGGTGAAGTCGGCGATGATAAGAACCCTAACGGCTGGATGGTCGGCTACTCAAAAGATGAGGACTGCCCTCTCGCCTTTGCCTGTGTTGTACAGGATTCGGGTTTCGGTTTCCAATATGCCGGTCCCGTGGTTGAGGCCGCAATGATTCAGGCTGCAAAAAGCCTTGGAGCGTCTGCGGTGCAGTAAATTAAAATTATATTATTGAAAATACAGTTTGACCGATTTTTTCGGTACATTGAAAGGAAGAACCCTGATGAATTTTTTAAAGGCTATGTTCGGCAACTACAGCAAGCGTGAAGTTAAGCGTGTGCAGCCAATCTGTGACAAGGTGCTTGCACTCGAAGATAAATATGCGGCTATGAGCGAAAGTGAACTCAAGAACCAGACAACAATTCTTAAAGAAAGACTTGCCAACGGCGAAACAACAGACGATATTCTCCCCGAAGCATTTGCAACCTGTCGTGAGGCAGGCTGGAGAGTGCTTGGTATGAAGCACTTCCCCGTTCAGATTATTGGCGGTATCGTTCTTCACCAGGGCAGAATCGCCGAGATGAAAACCGGTGAAGGTAAAACCTTGGTTGCTACCCTCCCTGCATACCTCAACGCTCTTACAGGCGAAGGTGTTCACATTGTAACAGTCAACGATTACCTTGCCCGCCGTGACTCAGAGTGGATGGGCAAGCTTTACAGATACCTCGGTCTTTCGGTTGGTCTTATCTGCCACGATCTCGATAATGAGGGCAGAAAAAAGGCTTATGCCGCAGACATTACATACGGAACAAACAACGAACTCGGTTTTGACTACCTCCGTGACAACATGGTAGTTTACAAGGAAAACAAGGTTCAGCGCCCGCACGCATTTGCAATTGTCGATGAGGTTGACTCAATCCTTATTGATGAGGCGAGAACTCCTCTTATTATTTCGGGTAAGGGCGACAAGTCAACAGACCTTTATGCAAAGGCTGACGCTTTTGCAAAAACTCTTAAAGTTCAGCGTTTTGCAGAACTTGACGCAAAAGAGGATATGGAGGAATATTACAAGGAAAACGACATTGATTATGTTGTTGATGAAAAGCAGAAAACAGCAACCCTCACACAGAGCGGTGTTAAGAAAGCCGAAGAATTTTTCGGTATTGAAAACCTTACCGATCCCGATAACCTTACAATTCAGCACCATGTAAATCAGGCTATCAAGGCCAACGGCGTTATGAAGCTTGATGTTGATTATGTTGTCAAGGACGGCGAAGTTATCATCGTTGACGAGTTTACAGGTCGTCTTATGTACGGCCGTCGTTTTAACGAAGGTCTTCATCAGGCTATTGAGGCTAAAGAGGGCGTAAAGGTTCAGAGCGAAAGCAAGACTCTTGCTACAATCACATTCCAGAACTACTTCCGTCTTTACAAAAAGCTTTCTGGTATGACAGGTACTGCTCAGACAGAGTCGGAAGAATTCCAGGAAATCTACAAGCTTGATGTTGTTGAAATTCCTACAAACAAGCCTGTTTTAAGAAAAGACCTCCCCGATTCGGTTTATAAGACAGAAAACGGCAAGTTCCATGCTGTTATTGATGCAATTGTTGAGGCTCACGAAAAGGGACAGCCTGTCCTTGTCGGTACAATTTCAATTGAGAAGTCGGAGCTTCTTTCAAAAATGCTCAAAAAGAGAGGCATTAAGCACAATGTCCTCAATGCAAAACAGCATGAAAAAGAGGCTGAAATTGTTGCTCAGGCAGGTAAACTCGGTGCGGTAACAATCGCAACCAACATGGCAGGTCGTGGTACCGATATCATCCTCGGCGGTAACGCAGAGTATATGGCAAAAGCCGCAATGCGTAAGCAGGGCTTTACAGAGGAGCTTATTGAAGAAGCTACAGGTTATGCGGAAACCGATGATGAAGAAATCATCAATGCAAGAAATACATTCAGAGAACTGAATGACAAGTATAAGGAAGAAATTAAGGGCGAGGCTGAAAAGGTAAGAGAGGCCGGAGGTCTTTACATTATGGGTACGGAAAGACACGAATCACGCCGTATTGATAACCAGCTCCGTGGCCGTGCAGGCCGTCAGGGCGATCCGGGTGTCAGCCGTTTCTTCCTCTCAACCGAGGATGACCTTATGCGTCTGTTCGGCGGTGACAGAATGAAAATGATGATGGAGCGTATGAATGTTGCCGAAGATATGCCTATTGAGAATAAAATGCTCACAAGTATTATCGAGGGCTCACAGGAAAAGGTTGAGCTTCGTAACTTCGGCATTCGTAAGGATGTCCTCCAGTACGACGATGTTATGAACAAACAGCGTGAAATCATCTACGGTCAGCGTGATCAGGTTCTTAACGGTGAGGATCTCCACGAAACAATCCTCAAAATGGTTGAGGATACAATCGCAACTTCAATCAAGCAGTATCTCCCCGAAGGTCCGGCAGAACATTGGAACTTCCAGAGCCTTAAGGATTACTATGCAGGCTGGCTTATCAGAGATGATTCTAAGTACGATTTCAGTCTTGAGGATCTTGAAGATATGGAACCCGAAGAGATTCAGAAGATGCTCGTTGATGGTGGTCTTGAAATCGACAAGGAAAACAAAGAGCTTCTTCCCGAGGAAACAATCCGTGAGATGGAGCGTGTTTACCTCCTCAAGAATGTTGATACACATTGGATGGATCACATCGACAATATGGATCAGCTCAAGAGCGGTATCAGACTTCGTTCATACGGTCAGCACGATCCTGTTGTTGAGTACAGAGTTGAAGGCTTCGATATGTTTGATGAGATGATTGAAAGCATTCGTGAAGATACTGTCAAGATGATGCTCATTATGCCAAAGCGCGTTTATGAGATTCAGAAAAGACAGGATGCAATTGCAGCGGCAAAGAGAGCAGCTCAGAGGGCTGCCGCAGCGGCACAGTCTGCATCCGATGATGAAGAAGCTGTTGAACAGTCGGACGCCGTAAAGCAAGCGCTTCACCGTGAGCAGGTTGCTCAGCCTACAGAAACTTCTGCAGACGGTACGGATTCTGTCAACAAGACTATCCGTAAGGGCAAGAAAATCGGCAGAAACGATCCATGTCCGTGCGGCAGCGGTAAAAAGTACAAGAAGTGCTGCGGCAGAGATCTTTAATATGTTTGCATAAAGCGGTTTGTATAATTGCGATTTAAGTGAATTACATTTTGAAGGGCAGAGAGCAATACTCTGCCCTTTATTTGTGCCGAATTTTCAAGGTATTCGGTGATTAATTTGATGAGATATAGATATTGATTATAAAAATATATCTGAAAAATTCTGCAAAATGCCGGTTTTGGGGCATTTTATGTTTAAAAACAACAATCGCAAAATAATACATATTTCTACACGCACAGCTTGGAGTGAACTTGCATAAAAATTTTTGAGATTTTTGGAAGAAGAATTAAAAATCAACAAATTTAGTGCTGAAATTGACTTTTTAACTGCCTGTTAAGGTTGTATAATGGGTATAATTTATCTTAAACGCAAAAAATGGCGATAAATAAGTAATAAAATCACATTATGGTCAAAAATATTAAATCGTATTTGCGGATATGCAAAATAATCAAAAACATTACCCAAAGTTTGGTTATATTGTCTCTACAAAAGTGCAATAAAATATTATATAATTGTATGCAAATCAAAAAGAAGAACAAATTCAAAAATTTGCGTTTTATAATTAGTTGGCAGATATATTGGACTGTCCTATGCAGTCTTGTTTAATTGTACTTTGACTGCCAAAACAAAGTAATCGGCAATGAAGGAGAAGAAAAAATTATGAAGTTAGGTAAAAAGCTTTGCAGAACCGTAAAGAAAAGCTTTTCCCTTGTGCTTGCACTTACCATCATGCTTTCGGTATGTGCCGTGTCGGGTATGTCGCTTAATGTATTTGCGGCAACATCTTCGGGACAGAAGATTTATATTAACCTGACCAAGAATAAGGAATGGAAAGATTTTTCTTCTGTTACATATCGTTTTGCTAAGGATGACGGCACGGTTCTCAGTACGGGTACTGTAAGCAAAAATTCTTCGGGAGTTTTTGAAACCACTGCACCATCCGGTGCAACAAGAATTGAGCTTTCTTCGGGGGTTAAATTTACTCTTCCCGAAAAGACTGTTGCAAGCGATTCCCGTCGTATCTATCTTCATAACAGTAACACCTATAACGAAGCTTATGCATATTCTTGGGTAACCGATACTGACTGCAACGAAAAGTGGCCTGGTGTTGCAATGAACAAGCTCACATCTTCGGACAGCGATTACTACTATGTGGATGTTAAGTCATCCTATAAATATGTAATCTTCAACAGCAAGGGCGAAAAACAAACAAGCGACCTCAGTATTAACGATTCATACAGTACAGATAATGCTCTTTATGACGCCTCAAAAAGTCAGTGGACTAACCCGTTCATCAAGACTCTCGACCTTTCGGGTGCTTCGGGCGACACAGAATTTTATCTTTCTGCCGACGGCTCGTTCAAAGAAAGTAAATACCTTTCTGTTGAATCTCCCGACAAACAGTCAAAGGCAACATATAAAACAGTTTATGTTTCAAACGATGACTGGAAGTCGCTTTCAAAGATTTATGCAACTTTTGACTACAACGATGCCTATGAAGGAACAGTTGAGCTTACACAAACCACGGTAAACGGTCATGTGGTGTTCAGCGGTAAAATTCCGACAGATGCGGTTTTAAGATTCCATCCGCAAAAATCTAATCTCAACGGTGCATCTTCCGCAACTTCATATCCGACAGGTTCGGGATATGATGATTCGGGCTACAGCGAGAACACGGCTACATATGTTAAGACAGCCAGAGGCGAAAGCTGGACAAAATTCTCGGAAATAGGCAATGTAGACTATAACGCTGTTGTTGAAAATTCATTCTCAAATAATCCTAACATAGTAGGCGTTGACGCAACATACTTTGACTACTGGTCTGATATGGAGCAGGAGAAAGGGTATCTTCAGTGTCAGGGTAATGGCAATATGTATGACTATTGGTATCAGTTTGATAACTTCAACAGCTACATAAGCAACATTGCTTTAAACTATAAGTCGGACTGGAAGTATCCTCTCTACTTCGGCAATATGTATAAGGGTAATGAACACTACGAAACATTTAAGACTCACGCAAAGGGACTTACAAACATCAATAATTATGATGATAACTATTACTATGCAGTAAACAACTCCAACGGTATGTACTGGCAGATGGGAAGTAATGATAAGAAGTATTACACATACTCTCTTTTGGGTCTAATGAATAATAAGCTTGACAGTAAGGGTAATCTTCAGATTCTTGACGGTGTTAAAGCCCCGTACTTTGATGCTGAGGCACTTTCAACCGCTACATATAATGGTGCAAGAGTTGCCAATGTTTATAAGTCATCTTTCCCGTTCCGTACAACTACTGACAGTGCAGGCGTTACTACTTATGAATTCACTTCAAAGAATGCAGCCGATAACATCTACTTCACATGGAACGGCCTCACACCTACAAAAATTAACTACGGTGCGGATAAGAAGTATGGAATTCTCGATGACCTGGGTAGCTTCGGCGGCACCAACGGTTATGGTATTTTCCCATTCAACAATACTACGGCTACATCATCGGGCAAGGGTACTAACGATAATCTTGACTATGGTTTCGGTATCAGACTTGATATAGACTTCAGAGTGCCGAAGGGTGGTACACTTACAAACGGCAAAGATGTAACCTTTAACTTCACCGGTGACGATGACCTTTGGGTTTATATCGGCGAAGATTCAACAGGCGCTGATGCAGAGCTTGCTCTCGACCTCGGCGGTGACCATAAAGAGGCAAGCGGTTCAATTAACTTTAATACAATGAGAGCAACTGCCGACAATGTATTTGCCGACTACTCATCTTCATCATCGTCGACAACACTTACAGTTCCGAGTGATGAGTTTTGGGTTAAGACAGGTAATTATACAGACTTCTGTTTGTATGTTTGGCAGGATGAAAGTGTTGGTACACCTAATAATGGTAAACGTTATGTAAAACCTTATGAAGTATCAGACGGTTTTTACAAATTCAAAAAGTCAAATCTTGGCAGCAATACAAACGCTATCTTCTGTAAGTGGCAGAATATAAATGACGGCAAGCTTACAGAAGACCTTACGCTTTCAGACCTTTACGGTAAAATGTGGAACGGTGACGGCACTCAGTATTCTGCAGACGTTTCGTCACATCCTACAAACCTTGGTACCGTTTCAAAGACAATCAACAATGGTACTAAGCTTGATCCTAACAAGACATACCATATGGTAGTATTCTAT
>OGUF01000854.1_pt1 | contig 12669 bp, 12 predicted proteins | sample 1573681 | NCBI WGS metagenome assembly OGUF01 (sample SAMEA2582049, study PRJEB24529) | metagenome | biome: Human gut stool | place: China | collected 2011
CCATGAAGAGAACTTTTCAGCCCAAGAAGCGTCAGCGCAAGGAAGTTCATGGCTTCCTGACCCGCATGAGCACCAAGAACGGCCGCAAGGTCATCAACGCACGCCGTGCTAAGGGCCGCAAGAGCCTGACCGTCTGATCCTGAGCAGTATGCATCAGGTCCGGCGCAGAATGGAATATGCGCAAAAAGGCCGCTGATATTGGATTGGCGGTCTTATTTTTTTACCCGGCATTCGGGGAAAAAGGCCGGAAAGCTGCGGTGAATAGTCGCATTGCCTAAAAAAACTGTCAAAGATTTGGCAGAGAAAACGCCCGGATGAGCTTTTCATGTCGGCGTTTTTTTGCTATACTGAACACTGAGCATTGCTTTTTTCCGGGCGGTGCTCCCACATCACCTGAAGGGAGGCGCACAGGATGCGCTATCGTCCCATCCGCCGCAACGGCGAGTTTGGCCGCGTGTATGCCCGCGGCAAGTCCTATGTCAACCAGGCGCTGGTGCTCTACGTGCTCAAAACGCGGAGCAAGCGCACCCGGGTGGGCCTGACGGCCACCAAAAAGATCGGCCACGCCGTGCAGCGCAACCGCGCCCGCCGCGTTATGAAGGCCGCCATCGACGAACACCTCGACTACAACATCGGCGGCTATGACCTCGTTTTCGTGGCCCGGGGCATGACCCCCCGGCTCAAGAGCTGGCAGCTCAGCGCCATCGTGGCAAAGCTCTTCGCCCAGGCCGGCCTGCCGGATAAGGCAAAGCAGCCGGGCGCAAAGCCCTCAGCCACCCTGCCGCCGGTCCGGAAGCCCGAGGCGTGAGCATCTTTCAGAAAGCCCTCTGCGGGCTCATCCGGCTCTACCAGAAGTTCATCAGCCCGGGGCTGGGGCGGAACTGCCGCTTTTCGCCCTCCTGCAGCCAGTACGGCATCGAGGCCATCCGCACCCACGGCTGCGTCAAAGGGCTGCTGCTGACGGCATGGCGCATCGCCCGGTGCAATCCGCTGGGCCGCTGGGGCTACGACCCCGTACCGGAAAAGGGCCGCTGGAAAAATCCGGCCCGGCATCTCTCGGCCTCGGCTCTGTTTTCCACCAGACACGAAAAATAAGTGGAAAACCTCTTCGTCGATGCTCTTTGGAAGAGCGCTGAAGCGGGGAAGACCTCTTTGTCAATGCTCTTTGAAAAAGGGCGGCAGAGGGGAGGAAAACCTCTCCGTCACGCCTGCGGCGTGACACCTCTCCTGATAGGAGAGGCTGAGAGGAAATGCTATTATAATTGCTTCTTGTGACGTGCTGAACTGTGGGCGGCGTGTCCTACGATAAAAATAACCGTCCCGCACCACAGGCGGGGCAGAATGGACAGAGACATGAATATTTTGTACATCCTCGGTGTACCTCTCGGCTATGTGATGGAGTGGATCTACAACCTCATCCCGAACTACGGCTGGGACATCATCATCTTCACCATCGTCATCCGCCTGCTCAGCATCCCTCTGCAGCTCAACCAGCAGAAGAGCATGGCCAAGATGTCCGCTTTCCAGCCGATGATCGCCGACATCCAGAAAAAGTACAAGGACAAGCCCGAAAAGCAGCAGGAAGAGCTGCTCAAGCTCCAGCAGGAGTACGGCTATAAGCCCACCGCCGGTTGTATGCCCATGCTGGTCAACTTCCTCGTCATGTTCGGCGTCATCGAGGTCGTGTACCGCCCGCTGCAGCGCATCTTCCACATCGGCGCCGACGCCATCACCGCCGCAGGCGATGCCATGACCGCTCTGGGCATCAGCTTCACTCAGGTGACCCGCGACACCAATATCATCGCACAGGTGCTGGCCGGTGAGTCCACCGTCACCTCTGTGTTCACCGCAGACCAGCTGAATACCATCACCGAGTTCGGCCAGCACATGGACTTCTTCGGCATCGACCTGACCCGTGTGCCGCAGTACAGCCTGGCAGCAGACAACCTGCCCCTGCTGATCTTCCCCATCCTGGCTGTCGTCACCATGTTCATCTCCACCCACATCAGCATGAAGGCCTCCGGCCAGGAGATGCAGGGCAGCATGAAGCTGACCATGTATATGATGCCTCTGATGTACGTCTTCTTCTGCTTTACCGTTCCCTGCGCATTCTCTCTGTACTACGTCATTTCCAACATCGTGATGACCGTCCAGACCCAGGTCATGCGCAAGATCTATGACCCCGAGAAGATGAAGGAGCAGGTCAAGGCCGAGATCGCTTCCCGCAAGAAGGAAGAGAAGCGCGGCGTGAAGAGCACCACCATCAAGGTCCAGGACGAGAAGACAGGTGAGGTCGTGGAAAAGAACATCTCCGCCAGCGAGATGAACAAGCGCCGCCTCGAGTATGCCCGCCAGCAGGATGCTGAGCGCTACAAGGACGAGCGCACTGTCCCGCTGAGCGAGCTGCAGAACAAAAAGGAGGATTGACGGTTATGATCCGTACGCAGGAAGCGACCGGCAAGACGGTCGATGAAGCACGCACCAACGCCTGCGCTCTGCTGGGCGTGGAAAAGGACGACATCAACGTCAGCTACGAAGTGCTGGAAATGCCCCAGAAGACCGGTTTTCTGGGCCTGAAGCTCACTCCCGCCAAGGTCCGCGTCAGCGTCGAGCTGCCGGACGAGCCTGTGGCAGCTCCTGCTGCCCCCGTTGAGGAGCCCACTCCTGTTGTGGAGGAGAAGGCTGCTCCTGTGGCGGCTGAGCCTGTCGTCGAAGAGACTGCCCCTGAAGCTCCCGCTGCTGTGGAAGAGCCTGCTGCTCCCGCTGAGGAAGCTGCCCCTGCCGAAGAGCAGGCTGCTCCCGCCGCAGAGGGCGAAGAGGTGGAAGTCCCCATCAACATCGAGGAGAACGCCAAGGTCAAGGCCGCTGTGGACTACCTGAAGGATGTCATCGAGAAGATGGGCGTACAGGACGTCAAGTTCAGCGCTGTGCAGAAGGGTGAGGCTACCATCATCCGTCTGGACGGCGAGAAGATGGGTGCCCTCATCGGCCGCCGCGGCGAGACGATGGAGAGCCTGTCCTATCTGGCAAGCCTCGTGGCAAACCGCCTCGAGGGCGACTACATCAAGCTGGGCCTCGACGTGGCCGGCTACCGCGACAAGCGCGAGAGCGACCTGACCGCACTGGCACAGCGCATCGGTGCCAAGGTGCGCCGCACCGGCCGCAGCTTTGCCATGGAGCCCATGAACCCCTACGAGCGCCGCATCATCCACTCTGCCATCGGCAAGATGGAGGGCGTCCGCAGCGAGAGCAAGGGCGAGGGCCGTGACCGCCGTGTGGTCATCTACTCCACCGACCCCAACGCTGTGGCTGAGAGCGCAAATGCACGTCCCCGCGGACCCCGCGGCGGTCGTGACCGCAACGGCACTGGCCGCAGCGGCGGCTATCATCGCGGCGGCGAGCGCCGTGGTGACCGGAATGGCCGCGGTCCGCGCAATGGCGGCGGCCGGGGCGGCTACCGCTCCAATGTGCCTGAGCGCACCTACACCCCGCGCGATGCCGAGAATGCTGCCCCTGTGGCACCCAAGCGCACCGAGCGTGTGGATGACTTCGCTGATCTGAGCTTCGGCAAGATCGAGCTGTAAAAGCTGAATGATAAGACCCTCTCCCGCATGGCGGAAGCCGTGCAGGGGAAGGGTCTTTTTTTGTACGAGGAACACTATAAATTTACACATCTTTTGCATGAAGATGGTTTACGATGAAAAGCGAATCTGAAAGAATAATTTAGAAAGAAAAGTCGTTCTTATCAGAAAATTGGAGAATATGCCCAATTCCGGAAGAAATTTTTCTCCTACTTGCACATTGTAAAACAATGTCGACAAGCCTTATACTAGAGCTACAAATGCTTCGGAGTGTATACCAAGCAAAAAAGAGAGGAATTATTATGGAACAGAATAAGATTTCCCGCCGTAATTTCCTGCGCGTGGCCGGTGCATCGGCTACCGCCGCCGCAATGGGCGGTCTGGTCCCGGCTGCTTCCGCTGCCGGCATCAAAGACCTGTGGAGCATGGACCTGCAGATCCTTGCCACCAGCGATACCCACGGTAAGTTTGACCCCTGGGATTACGCCGCCAACAAGGCCGACGCCTCCGGCAGCGTGGCCCAGCAGGCAACTGCCATCAAGGAGAACCGCACCAAGACCACGCTGGTCGTGGATGCAGGCGACACCATTCAGGCAAACTCCGCTGAACTGTTCCTGAACGACGATGTCCACCCCATGATCGCTGCTCAGAACGCCATTGGCTACGATGTCTACGTCACCGGCAACCATGAGTACAACTATGGCATGGCCACGCTGGAAAAGGTGCTCTCCCAGCAGAAGGCCAAGGTGCTGACCGGCAACGTCTACAGCCCCGAAGGCAAGCCTCTGGCTGACGGCTACACCATCATCAACAAGGGCGGCGTCAAGATCGGCGTCATCGGTATGGTCACTCCCAACATCACCCGCTGGGACGCCAAGAACCTCGAGGGCTGGACTGTTACCAACCCGGTGGACGAGAGCCGCAAGATCATTGATAAGATCAAGAACGATGTGGATGTCATCATCGGCGTTATGCATATGGATGTTGACAATGAGTATGGCGTCTATGGCTCCGGCGTCACCGACCTGGCAAATGCCTGCCCCGAGTTCGACGTCATCGTCGCCGCTCACGGCCACAAGAGCATCCCCAACAAGATGATCAACGGCGTGCTGGTGGTCGAGAACAAGAATGCAGGCGCCACTGTCTCCGACATCCACGTCTATCTGGAGCGCGGCCTGAACGGCAAGTGGAAGGTAAAGGACCGCACCTCTGAGAACCTGACCATCAAGGACTACGCTCCCGACCCCGAGCTGACTGCTCTGCTGGCAGAGTACGACCAGCGCGCTAAGGACGACGCCGTGACCCCCATCGGCCAGCTGGTCGGCGGTGATCTGGCCCCTGAAAACGAGATCGACTGCTTGCCGCAGGCCATGGTGCAGGATACTGCTCTGTTGGACTTCATCAACGAGGTACAGATGTACTACACCGACGCTCAGGTGGCCGCAACGGCTCTGACCTCCATGACTTCCCAGATGCGCGAGGGTACCATCCGCAAGTGCGACATGGCAAGCATCTACACCTACCAGAACACCCTGTACAAGCTGCAGATGAACGGCTGGCAGCTGCGTCAGTTCATGGAGTGGTCTGCTGCCTTCTTCAAGACCTGGGAACCGGGCGATGTGACCATCGCATTCGACTCTTCCGTCCGCTATTACCTGTACGATGCCTTTGCAGGCGTCAAGTATGACCTCGACATCTCCAAGCAGCCCGGCAACCGCATCCAGAACCTGACCTGGATGGATGGCCGTCCGGTGGAGGACGATGACAGCTTCGTGGTGGCCGTCAACAACTACCGTGCCACCACCCAGCTGCTGGCTTATGCCGACATCTTCAAGGAGGGCGACGAGCTGCCCAAGCTGCTGGAGATCGACGTGCGCGGCGATGTGGGCGGCGTCCGCGAACTGCTGGGCGAGTACATCCGCACCGTCAAGGGCGGCACCATCGAGCCGCACGTGGACAACAACTGGAAGCTCGTGGGCAACAACTGGAACGCTGCTGACCACGAGAAGGCCGTCAAGCTGCTGCGCGAGGGCAAGCTGGCCCTGTCGGAGAACGCCGACAGCCGCACCCTGCCTGGCAAGGCCATCACCACGGCCGATATTGCCGCATTCTGATTTTTCTTTCATACGCAACGGGGTGTGCAGTCTTTTAGGGGCTGCACACCCTTTTTTGCTGCACAATAAAGTGAAGGATCAATGGGTAATATAGCTAAATTTAATTACCGCTTTTTAGCATATCATAGAAAATAAACGCTGGGATGCGCTGGATGTTTTCTTTTTGGGAGCTTCATGATAAAATAAGAAAAACCCGCAGAATAAAGGGGAAAGTGCGCCCTCGTGCAGTGCGGGGACGAATGCGGTTTGAAAAGAGGATGGCTATGGAAGCATTGCGAAAGCTGCTGTATGCGGAGATGTCACGGGAGGAGTACAAAGCCTGTCTGCCGGATATACAGCGCTCCAACCGCCAACGTGTGACGGCCTACCTGGGGATAGCCTGTGCGTTTCTTACAGTTTTATGGATACTGTCTGGGGCTCTGGAATTTTTGCGGCCCAATATGCCGGCCTATATGATAGCGCTGGCCGTGTGCATGGGCCTGCAGGCGGTCAACCGGACATTCCCGGGAAAAAACGGCCTGCTGCTGACCTGGCTGATGTACGCCTTTGAGGCTTTGCTCTATGTGCTGGGCATCTATCTGGGCATCCATCCTTCTCCCGATACTCCTACGGTGAGCTTTATTGCGTTCTTGCTGGCAGTGCCGCTGCTCTTCGTCATGCGGCCCATCCAGCATATCTTGAATGTCGTCTTTTTCGATGGTATTTTCATCCTGACCTGCTTTTTGTTCAAGAGTAAAGAGACGCTCCCAGTTGATATTCTGGACGGCATGGTGTTTGGTGCGGTGTCCTGCATCATATCCACCTTCATCATGCTTTCGATGCACGAAAATTTTTCCATCCGGCACAAGCTGCTGGGCATCGCGGAGACGGACTTGAACGTCGGCCTGAAAAACCGCAACGCCTACGAGAGCCAGATGCACGACTACCCGATGCACTGCAGCAGCACGCTGAGCTGTGTTTATCTGGACGTGAACGGCCTGCATGAGCTGAACAACACCCGGGGCCACGCGGCGGGCGACGAGATGCTCAAGACCGTAGCCGCCAAGGTGCGGGACATCTTCGGCGAAGAGTACAGCTACCGTGTGGGCGGCGATGAGTTCGTGGCCTTTGCGATGGACAAGAGCGCCGAAGAGATGCGCGCGCTCATCCACAAGCTGGTGCAGGAGGTGGACGAGGCCGGTTACTCGGTGGCCGTGGGTACAGCGACTCACAGCGCGGGCGGCATCGACATGGAAGTTCTCGTCAAATCGGCCGAAACACGGATGTATCTGGCAAAGGAAGAGCACTATCGTCTTGCCGGGAAGACCCGAGGATAAAATGCAAAAGCGGTACGCTGCCGGACTCTCCGGCGGTGTGCCGCTTTTTTGCGCAGCATATTTCTTTTTTTGGCGGTTCGTGGTAGAATATACTGTATTCATCTGAGCATAAGGAGGGGAGAAGATGCAGCATTCGACCATTGCGGCCATTGCTACCGCTCCGGGTGCGGGCGGCATCGCCATCGTGCGGCTGTCCGGCCCGGAAAGCTATGAAGTGGCAGCGAAGGTGTTCCGTCCGGCCAACCCAGCCAAAAAAGTCGCGGAGGCCAAAGGCTATACGGCCATGTTCGGTGCGTTCGTGGAAGGGGAAGAGGCTTTCGATGAGGGCGTGGCGCTGTTTTTCCGCGCGCCCCACAGCTACACCGGCGAGGATGTGGTGGAGCTTTCCTGCCACGGCGGCAGTGCAGTCGCCCGGCGGCTGGTGGAAGCCTGCATTGCGGCGGGCGCGTCGCCTGCCGCTCCCGGCGAGTACACCCGCCGCGCGTTCCTGAACGGTAAGCTGGGTCTGACGCAGGCCGAAGCGGTGATGGATCTGATCTCGGCGGATGGCCGTCAGGGTGCGGCGCTGGCCAATGCCGCGCTGGGCGGTGCGCTGGCAAAGAAGATCAGTGCCCAGAAGGAAGCGCTTACCGCCATTCAGGCTCACCTTGCCGCATGGGTGGATTTTCCCGAAGAAGATGTGCCGGAGCTGGACGGTGACCATCTGCACCGCGTACTGAGTGGGGTAAAGGCAGAGCTGGACGAGTTGATCCATAATTATCAGGCAGATACCGTCCTGCGCGAAGGTGTGGACTGCGCCATTGTGGGCAGACCAAATGCGGGCAAATCCACACTGCTCAACCTGCTGGCCGGGTTCGACAGGGCCATCGTCACGCCGGTGGCTGGCACCACCCGTGACGTGGTGGAGCAGGCGGTACAGCTGGGGGATATCCAGCTGAATCTGTTCGATACCGCCGGCCTGCGGGAGACGGAGGACGCCATTGAAGCCGAGGGCATCCGCCGCAGCTGGAAAAAGCTGGAGGAGGCAGGCCTGATCCTGGCTGTGTTCGATGGCTCCGAGCCGCCCACGCGGGAAGATCTGGAGCTTGCACAGCGTTGCACAGGCCGTCCAGCCATTGCACTTATCAACAAAGAGGATAAACCGACGCAATTTGATGCAGAGTGGATAGCACCCTGCTTTGCCATGGTGCTGCCGGTGTGCTGTCAGGAGGAGGAGAGCCGCAAGGTGATCTCCGCTGCGGTGGCCCGCCTGCTGGGTACCAGCCAGATCGACCCCCATGCCGCCAGTCTGTCCGGCCAGCGTCAGCTTTCCGCCGCACTGCGTGCGCGGGATGCCGTGGCCGGTGCACTGGATGCTGCCGCAGGCGGCTTTGGGCTGGATGCCGTTTCCGTCTGCGTGGACGACGCACTGGCCGCCCTGTGCGACCTGACCGGTGAGAACGCCTCGGAAGCTGTGATCGAACAGGTGTTTGAACGTTTCTGCGTGGGAAAATAAGAGAAAAACCAAGGAAAAGTATATGAACCACTTAGGAGATTATGACGTTATCGTCGTCGGTGCCGGTCATGCCGGCATCGAGGCAGCTCACGCCGCCGCAACGCTGGGCGCGAGAACGGCCGTGTTTACCATGAGTCTGGATGCCATTGGCAACATGCCCTGCAACCCCAGCATTGGCGGCACGGCAAAAGGCACGCTGGTACGTGAATTGGATGCGCTTGGCGGCGTGATGGGCCTTGCTGCAGATGCCACCTATCTGCAGAGCCGGATGCTCAACAAGGGCAAAGGCCCGGCGGTGCACGCCCTGCGTGTGCAGACCGACCGCAAGCGCTATCATGAATATATGAAGCATGCATTGGAACTCACGCCCGGCCTTGCCATCCATCAGGCTGAGGTTGTGAGCATCGAGACCGAGAACGGCCGTGTGAAGGGCGTTGTGACCCAGCTGAACGGGGAATACAGCGCCAAATGCGTGGTCATTGCCACCGGCACGAACCTTGGCGGCAAAATTTTTGTGGGCGATGCGTGGTACGCCTCCGGCCCGGACGGGATGCACGCCGCTAACGCCCTGACCGACAGCCTGAAGGCTGCCGGGCTGCCGCTGCGACGGTTCAAGACCGGCACCCCTGCCCGGGTGCACCGCCGCAGCATCGATTTTTCCAAGCTGGAATGCCAGCCCGGCGACCCGGACAATGAGCTGCAGCCCTTCAGCTTTATGACCGATGCACCCATGCATAACAAGGTGGAGTGCTGGATCGCATATACCAACCCCGAGACCCACAGGATCATTCTGGATAACATCCAGCGCAGCCCGCTCTATGGCGGCATGATCGAGGGCGTTGGCCCGCGCTACTGCCCCTCCATCGAGGACAAGGTGGTGCGCTTTGCGGGCAAGGACAGGCATCCCATCTTTGTGGAACCCTGCGGCGAGAACACCGAAGAGATGTATCTGCAGGGCGCTTCCAGCAGCCTGCCGGAGGATGTGCAGAACGCCTTTTACCGCAGCATCAAAGGGTTTGAGAATATCGAGATCATGCGCCCGGCCTACGCCATCGAGTACGACTGCGTAGACCCCACCAGTCTGGAAGCCACGCTGGAAAGCAAGGTGGTGCGGGGACTGTACGGTGCGGGTCAGTTCAACGGCACCTCCGGTTACGAGGAAGCCGCCGCCCAGGGCCTGCTGGCAGGTTTGAACGCCGCCTGCAATGCGCTGGGCAAAGAGCAGCTCATTCTGCCGCGCCACACCAGCTATCTGGGCACACTGGTGGATGATCTGGTCACCAAAGGGGTCATGGACCCCTACCGCATGATGACCAGCCGCAGCGAGTACCGCCTGACCCTGCGTCAGGACAACGCCGACCAGCGGCTGACCCCCATCGGCAGGGAATACGGCCTTGTGCAGGATGACCGCTGGGCCAAGTACCAGCACACCCAGAGCATTCTGGAAGCGGAGCGCCGCCGCCTGCACGAGACGCATCTGCGCACCGCAGACCTGCGCGCCGCCATGGAAGCGGCCGGTCTTGCTCCTGCTGCCGAGGGCGGCATTGCGGAAGAGCTGCTGCGCCGCCCGGAGATCAGCTATCCGCTGCTGGCGGGTATGATCGGCTGGGGCAAGGAGATCACCCCCATGCTGGCCGAACGGCTGGAGACCGAGATCAAGTATGCGGGCTACATTGCCCGGCAGGACCGGATGATCCGGGACGTGGCCCGGCACGAAAAGACCCTGATCCCAGATGATTTTGAATATTCCGACCTGACCGGCCTGACACTGGAAGCCCGCGAAAAGCTGGCCCGCATCCGGCCGAAGAACCTCGGTCAGGCGGGGCGCATCCCGGGCGTATCGCCCTCCGACGTGGCGCAGCTGAGCATTGCACTGGCAGCGAGAGGAAAATAAAATGGAAGAACTGAAGCTTTACGAGGGCCGTCCTGCCGACTGCACCGGGCGGCTGGAAAAAGAGATCCGTACCTATGACCTGCTGGACAAGCTGGGCATCCAATTCTGGCGCACCGACCACGGCTGGATGAAGGCCGACACCATGGAGGACTGCCATGTGATCGATGCCTGCCTGAATGCCACCGTGTGCAAGAACCTGTTCCTGTGCAACCGGCAGAAGACGAACTTCTATCTGCTCATGATGCCCGGGGACAAGCCCTTCAAGACCAAAAAGCTTTCCCATCAGCTGGGCATTGCCCGCCTGAGCTTTGCCTCGCCCGAGGATATGGAGCAGTATCTGGACTGCACGCCCGGCTCCTCCTCCATTATGGGCCTTGCCAATGATGCTGAAAATAAGGTGCAGCTGCTGATGGATGAGGACATAAAGGCAGGGGAGTACCTCGGCTGCCACCCCTGCATCAACACCTCCTCGCTCAAGCTGCGAACGGCAGATGTGCTGGAAACTTTCCTGCCTGCCGTGCACCACGAGCCGATCTTCGTTCACTTGACCGGCGAATAACAGAAAGGAAAACCTGCGTATGATCGATAAACAGCGCCTTGAAGCAAAATGTTCCACATGGAACATCACTCTCACAGGCACCCAGCTGGATCAGCTGGATGCCTTTGCCGAAATCCTGGTGGACTACAACCAGAAGGTCAACCTGACCGCTATCACCGACCCCGAGGGGATCGAGGATAAGCACTTCCTCGACAGCCTGCTGTTTGCCAGCCAGCCGGAAGTGGCGGGCCGCATGGTGGATGTGGGCGCAGGCGCAGGCTTCCCGGGCATCGTGACCAAAATCTACAAGCCGGAACTGGAGCTGACCCTGATGGAACCCACCGGCAAGCGGGTGGAGTTTTTGAAGTACGCCTGTGCCCAGCTGGGCTTGACCGGCGTGGAGTTTGCAAAGGAGCGCGCCGAGGAAGCCGCCCGCAAGGCGTGGCGTGAACAGTTTGATCTGGCCTCGGCCCGTGCAGTGGCCGTGCTGCCCATGCTGGCCGAATACTGTCTGCCGCTGGTAAAGGTGGGCGGCAATTTCCTCGCCATGAAAGGCTCTTCCGGTGAGGAAGAACTGGCCGCAGCGCGCGGTGCCATCAAAAAGCTGGGCGGCGAGTACAAAGAAACCCGCACTCTGCACCTTCCGGGCGGCGACACCCGCACCCTGATCCTGTGCAAAAAGATTTCGCAGACTCCGACAGCCTACCCCAGAAACGGCGGAAAAATTGCGAAAAGTCCGTTGAAATAACGAAATATCGATAGAATTTTGTAAAACCCTGCCGAACGAAACTTCTGGCAGGGCTTTTATTTGTGTGATACACTGTGCCTGAAGCCTGAGTTTTCCACGCTTTCCCGGGAAAATGTGAAAAACAAAACCCATCCACCACGCGAAAGGAGCCGTGTATCCATGTTTGAACGCAAAAAGCAGGCGGGCAAAATTTATTTCCTGCCCATCGATCAGATCAGGCCGTCGCCGTTTCAGGCACGGCGGGAGTTCAGCGAGCAGGAGCTGGATGCGCTGGCCCAGAGCATCCGAGAAAATGGTCTGCTGCAGCCCATCTCGGTGCGAAAAGTGTCGGATGGCGGCTACGAGCTGGTAGCCGGGGAGCGGCGGCTCCGTGCCTGCCGCCTTGCTAAAATGAACACCATCCCTGCCATCCTCTGTGATTACGACGATGAGCGCACCGCCGCGCTGGGTCTGCTGGAAAACATCCAGCGGGCCGACTTGAACCCCTTTGAGCAGGCGCAGGGCTTAAAGGATGTGATGGTGCTGTGGGACTGCACCCAGGCCGAAGCCGCCAAGCGACTGGGCATGGCGCAGCCCACCCTTGCCAACAAGCTGCGGCTTTTGCAGCTGAACGCTGACCAGCGGCAGTTCGTGCTGGACAACAGACCGAGCGTCATGCCCGGGCGGTGCTGCGTCTGCCGGAGAACCGCCGCAGTGAAGCCTTGATCAACATTGCCAAGCGCCGCATGAACGCCCGGCAGACCGACCTTTACATTGAACAGCTGCTCAACACCCCTGCAAAAGGCAGGCACCGCATCTCGATGGTCAAGGATGTGCGTATTTTTGTGAACACCATCGACCATGCCATCCGTCTGATGACCGATAATGGTGTGCCCGCCACTGCCCACCGGGAGGAGAAGGATGGGTATATCGAATATACGGTGCGCATCCCAACCACCGCCGCCGAACGGTAAAATTGTTCCATGTGGAACAGGGGACGAACT
>OGUF01000861.1_pt1 | contig 12581 bp, 9 predicted proteins | sample 1573681 | NCBI WGS metagenome assembly OGUF01 (sample SAMEA2582049, study PRJEB24529) | metagenome | biome: Human gut stool | place: China | collected 2011
ACCCTGCCCGATATGGCGGAGCGCACCATCGTGGTGAACGGCTTCTCCAAGACTTACGCCATGACCGGCTGGCGTCTGGGCTATGCCTGCGGCCCGGCACCCATCATCCGGATCATGACCAAGATCCACCAGAGCGCCATCATGAGCGCCCCCACCACCAGCCAGTACGCCGCCATCACTGCTCTGAAGGAGTGCGACGGCGAGATCGACCGCATGCGCGACGAGTACAATATGCGCCGCCGCCTTGTGGTGAAGGCCTTTAACGATATGGGCCTGACCTGCTTTGAGCCGCGCGGTGCGTTCTACGCCTTCCCCTGCATCAAGAGCACGGGCATGAGCAGTCAGGATTTCTGCACGAAGCTGCTGGAACAGAAGCATGTGGCCATCATCCCCGGCGACGCCTTTGGCGCTTCCGGCGAAGGCTACGCCCGCATTTCCTATGCCTACAGCGTGGAGCATCTGAAGGAAGCGCTCCGGCGCATCCGGGAATTCCTGCAGGAAAACAGCATCTATCACGGAATCTGAGGAGGAACAAATGGCAAGGTTCAACTGCGTGACCGTTCTGGCCCCCGCAAAGCTCAATCTGGCGCTGGATGTGGTGGGCCTTCTGCCGGGCGGCTACCATGATCTGGACATGACCATGCAGGCTATCACCCTCTACGAGCGGGTGGTGCTGCGCCGCAGTCCCTGTCTGGACCTGCGGCTGCCGGGCAGTCTGGTGGCCCCCAACAACAAAAACACTGCCATCAAGGCAGCGCTGGCCTTTTTTGACTACACCGGCCTTCTGGCGGGGGCGGACATCACCATCTATAAGAATACCCCGGTGCGGGCAGGCATGGCCGGCGGCAGCGCCGATGCCGCCGCTGTGCTGGTGGGCATGAACGAGCTGTACGGTGCGCACCTTTCCATGAGTGAGCTGTGTGCACTGGGCGCAAAGATCGGTGCGGACGTGCCCTTTGCCCTGATGGGCGGCACCTGCCGGGTGCAGGGTGTGGGCGATTTTCTCAAGGCGCTGCCGCCGGTGCCGGAGTGCTGGTTCACGGTGGTGATGCCGGACTACGGCGTTTCCACCCCGGAAGCCTTTGCAGCTTACGATAAGGTGGGCAGCAGCATCCACCCGGACTGCGGAGCGCAGGAAGCCGCTATCCGTGCCGGAGATCTGGATGCCCTTTGTGCCGCTGCCGGCAATGCGCTGGAAGAGTGCAGTGGGGCAAAGGATACCGGGGCCATCAAAACCCTGCTGCGGGAGCATGGTGCTGTCACCGCCCTGATGACCGGCAGCGGTGCGGCGGTGTTCGGCGTATTCCGGGACGAAGGGGCCGCACGGGCTGCTGCACAGGCCGCAAAGCGGCGCTGGAAGCAGGTGTACGTGGCGCAGCCTGACCGCGGCGGCGCACGGGTGAGCCGATAAAAATGCATAGATCTCCTTTCCACGGGGCATACTGCCCGCAAGGGAAGGAGGTCTTTTTTGTGCAGACCTTTTATAAAATCTGCCTGATCCTGTTGATCGTGGGCGGCATCAACTGGGGCCTTGTGGGGCTGTTCCAATTCGATTTTGTGGGCTGGCTGCTGGGCGGCAGCGCATCCATCTGGTCGCGCATCGTGTTCACGCTGGTGGGCATTGCAGCCCTGTGCGGCATCCCGGGGCTGTTTTCGGACGATAGTTCCTCTGAAAGCTGAAAAATCATGCAAAAACAAAAGCACTTGCAAAACCAATTGCAGGTGCTTTTGCTTGTTGACTCAATGACTGCTTCCGTCAAGATCATCCCAGCCTACCAGATCCGGCAGAGTAAGCGTTTCGTCGGAGCAGTGGGGGTGTGCACGCCGCTGGTCCTCGGCCATGGTGCGCACCACCTCGCGGGTGATCTCACGGATGGCGGCGCAGTCCTCCGGCAGGTCGGTCTGGCTGCGGCCGGAGTGGGTAAACAGGATCTTACCCATGTGGCCCACCACCAGCGTCAGCGGCAGTTGCTGCGGAGCATTGCTGTTGTAGCGGTAGCCCTGCTCTTTGGCCGCTTTGTAGATGCGCTGGGCCGCAAAGCTCCAGCTCAGGATGCCGCGGGCCTGTTCTACGCCAAGGTAGCCGTACAGCACCCCCGGCGCGTCGCAGATGAGGGTGAAGGGAAACTCGGCCCCCTGCGTGGCCTTTGCCACCATGCGGGGCGAGGAACGCACCACGCAGGCCAGCCGCACGCCGCGCAGTCTGGGCAGGGTTTGCAGGTAGCGGGTCAGGTATTCCCGGGTGACAGGGTGGTCAAAGGCAGGCAGGAAGATCATGACAAGAGGGTGCTCCCCTTCGCACAGCTTGTAAAAATCATTGCCCGGTGTGGTGGGGGTATCAAAGGTAAAGCGGGGGATGGAGGTGCCAACCAGATGTTCTGACTTCATGCCGCAATGCACATCCTTTCCATATTCAGGGAAATAAAAAAATCCACACACTGTCTCTGTTTTTGCAGAGGACAGCGGTGGATGGATTGCTATAAAAAGATCCCGCCCGGTCGTCTGCGGTCAATCAAACCTACCCTTACGGACAGGTGGGTGCCCTGTCGCCGGATTCGCGCTTCCTCATCGAACCTCCATGGGCGACCCATGGCGGGGAGGTCTGCAATCCGCCGGAGAACTCCGGGCTCCCGTTGAATGATTAGTAGGATCATATAAACCGCAACAAATCGAGCCGGGCAGGAAGTTTTGCCGGGTAATTTGTCTGGAATTATTCTTCGATGTCGTACTCGTCGCTCAGGCGCTCTTCAAACAGCTTGCCCAGCTCCAGCAGCAGCTCGTCGTCGTCCACGACATCCAGATATTCGCCTTCATCATCCTCGCCAACGCTCAGAATGACCAGCTGAGCATTCTCAGCTTCCTCTTCGGTCTCGGCGTATTCCACAGCAGCCAGATAATGCACGCCCTTGTGGTCCAGCGCATCGATCACCTCAAATGTGATCTCGTTTCCGTCCTCATCCTCCAGGGTCATCAGGTCGGGCTGATCTTCTTCGGTGTTAGGGTTCTTGATTTCGTCAGACATAGATATTGTCTCCTGTATCGTGTCATAAAACGGGCTGTTTGTGTGCCGCCCGCTTGGCCTGCATATAGTGTAGCGTTTTTTTGCCTGCTCGTCAAGATGCTTTTTCGCACAGAAATTGTGCAGCAAATTTTCACGCATTTGCTCTCGCACTCTGCAGCAGAATATGATATACTATCCTCTGAATCTTCTGTGCACGGTGTGCCGTGCAGGTTACTATAGAGTATGGAGCGTGGGCGGAAATGATGCATAAAAAAAGATGGGCGGCGTTTGTGCTGGCAGCGGCGCTGGTGCTGACGGGCTGCAGTGCCGGGAGCTTTCTGCACTTTGGCAAAGGCAGCGGCGGCAGTACAGCCCAGAAAATCGACCGCCCGGCAGTGGGATCGGCAGAGCTGCAGTTTGCCCACCCTGCGGCGGGGGACACCATTGCGGTGTTTGATACCTAGGCAGGCGTGTTCAAGGCGGTGCTTTTCCCGGACAAGGCCCCGCAGGCCTATGATAACTTTGCGGGCCTTGTGCAGGCAGGCTACTACAACGGCCTGACCTTCTCCCGCGTGGAGAGCGGCTTTGTGGTGGAAGCCGGACAGGGGGCCGACGGCAGGGGCAGCACCATCTGGAACGGCAGCCGCTACCCGGCTGAGACCACCGACAGCCTGCACCACTACTCTGGCGCGCTGTGTATGGGCACCGATGCTTCCGGCGAGTGCGCCAGCGTTTTTTACGTGATGCAGACGCTGCCGGGGGACCAGTCGGTGACGCAGGAGCTTGTGGACCAGATGAACAGCGCGGGCTACCGCGCAGAGGTGGTTTCGGCCTATCAGACCGCCGGCGGCGCGCCTTATCTTGACTACACCGATACCGTGCTGGGGCAGGTGTACGAGGGCATGGACGTGGTGGATGCCATCGGCCAGACCGCCGTGGACGAAAACCAGAAGCCCTGTGAGGACATCACCATCAACAGCGTGAGCATTACGCAGTACGAATAAGAAAAAGGACACCGTCAGGTGTCCTTTTTCTTATATTTCCCCCGGATGTTCCTTCCGCCATGCAAGATAATCGTCCAGAATGACGGTGGCGCTGACCGAATCCAGGATCTCCTTGCGCTTTGTGCCAAAGGTGCCGCTTTCGTCCAGAATGTCGGCAGCGGCGCAGGTGGTCTGGCGCTCGTCCCACATGCGCACCGGCAGGCCGCTCCAGATCTCGACCGTCTTTGCCAGCTTGCGGCTCTTGATGGCGCGTTCGCCCTCGGTACCATCCATGTTCAGCGGCAGGCCGATCACGATCAGCTCGGCTCCGATCTCCTTGGCCACTTCACACACCCGTGCCGCCACCTTGTTGCGGGCTTTCAGGGTGATCTGCGGGGTGATGGCCGTTGTAAGGAACTCGGTGCGGTCACAGGTGGCAAGGCCGGTGCGGCTGTCGCCGTAGTCAACAGCTAAAATTTTCATACAGGCTTCCTCTCTTGTGTGGAAAAGTTTGTCGGTTCAAGTGTACCACAGCTGCAGGCTAAAAGGTAGAGAATCACACTTTTTTTGAGAGGATTTTCGTGTTACAATAAACACAGATCGATTTTTTAGGAGGAAGTGCCTCATGCTCAAACTGGTTTTAGGCGGCTCCGGCAGCGGCAAGACCACTCTGCTCTATTCCCGCATCAAGGCCCGGGCCGAACAGGGCCGGCGCAGCATCCTTCTGGTGCCGGAACAGTTCACTTCCAGCACAGAGGGCCGCATCTACCGGGAACTGGGCGATGCTCTTTCCGGCATGGTGGAAAGCTTTTCCTTTACCAGTCTGGCCGAGCGCATCCTCTCTGCCGAGGGCGGCGCGGCGGTGCAGACCCTTTCGGACGCGGGCCGCGCCGTGCTGGTGCGCCGCGCGCTGGAAGAGCTGCAGGATCATGTGCACTACTATTACCGCCACCGCCGCAGCGCAGCCTTCTGCCAGATGGCAGCCCAGACCATCGACGAGCTGAAAAGTGCCGGCCTTTCCGGCGCACAGTTGGCAGAGCTTGCGCCGGACTGCGGGCCGGAAAGCGGCAAGCTGAGCGAGCTGGCACTGATCTTTCAGGGGTACGAAACGCTGCTGGCGGGCACCGGCATGGACCCCGCCGACCGGCTGGAGCTGGCGGCCGACCGGCTGGAAGCCGCTCTTGCCCGGGGCGAACTGCCGGACTTTCTGCGGGAGCGGGAAGTGTTCATTGACGAGTTCGATACCTTCAACGCACCCAAAAAGCGGCTGATGGGCGCGATGCTGGCGGCGCTGCCCACCGTCACGGTGGCCCTGTGCGACGACGGTGCGCCCATGGTGCCGGGGGATATGGGGCTTTTTTCCGGCGCAAAGCAGGTGGCCGCACAGCTGCGGCAGCTGGCCCGCAAAAACGGTGCTGAAGCGGCAGTGCCGGAGCTGCTGCGCCGCGACCTGCGCCATAAGGATGCGCCCGGCCTTGCGGCTGTGACAGAGCTTTTGGAGACTGGCACCTGTGAGGTGCCGCCCGCTGCGCCGGAGGTGCGGCTGTTTGCCGCTGCCAGCCGGGAAGAGGAAGCCCGCTGCACCGCTGCGGCCATCCGCCGCCTGATGCGGCAGGGCGTGCGCTGCGGCAAAATGGCCGTGGTCTGCCGCAATATCCCGGATTACCGTGCGGCCATCCGGTACGAGTTCCGCATGGCAGATATCCCGCTTTACTGCGATGAACCCACCACCCCGGAGTTCAGCGCCCCGGCTACGGCGGTGCGTGCACTGCTGGCACTGCTGCGCGGTGCGGATATGACCGAAAACCTGACCATTCTTGCCAAGACCGGCCTGTGCGCTCTGACCGAGCCGCAGGTCTGCGCGCTGGAAAACTATGCCTATACCTGGTCACCCAATGCGGCGGCATGGCGCACAAAATTTGAGAAAAGCCCCAAGGGCTTCGGCGAAAATGAACTGTCCGATGAGGATGCAAAAACGCTGGAGGATGCCGAGACTGCCCGCCAGCTGCTGGTAACAGCCGTGGACGAACTGCGCAGCAAGGTGCGGGGCGGCAGCGCCGAACAGATCAGCCGGGAACTGTATTTCTGCCTGAAAAAGCTGGGTGCAGAAGAGCAGCAGGCAGCGCTGGTGGAAGCCGTCCGCACTGCCCGGGGCATCCCGGCGGCAGAGGAAGCTGCCCGCGAGTGGAACGTGGTGATGCAGCTGCTCAACGAGATGGCCCACCTGCTGGGCGGGCAGGGTGTGACCTTTGCAGAATATGAGGACCTGTTCAGCCTGCTGCTGCGCTCTTCGGACCTTGGGCATATCCCGCAGACGCTGGATGCCGTGGTTCTGGCAAGCGCGGGCAAAATGCGTCTGGACGCGCCGGACTATGTGTTCGTGCTGGGCCTTGCGGAGGGCGAATTTCCCTGTGCACCGTCCGAGACGGGCCTTCTGACCCACGCCGACCGCGATGTTCTGATGGCAAAGCAGATCGATCTGCCGGACTGCTTTGAGAACCGCGTGGTGCGCGAGCAGGTGTGCGTTTACAAAGCCCTCACCGCACCGGCCAAGGGACTGTGGCTCAGCTGGCCCAAGGGGCAGGGCAAGACCCTGTGCGCAGCGCTGGAACCCATCGTGGAGGCCCTGCACCCGGCGGCACCGGAGCTGGAGCTTCCCGACCTTGCAGCCACCCCCGCCGATGCACTGGATACGCTGGGCGGCTGGCCGCTGACCGACACGGAACGCGCCAGCCTGACGGAGGCGCTGCGTCTGCCGCAGACGGATGCACCCCGGGGCCTTGCGCTGCTGCAGCGCATGGAGGAGGCCCCGCCCCGGCAGGTGAACGACCTGTCCGCGCTGAGCGGCCTGCTGGGGCAGCGGCTGCGCATTTCGCCCAGCCAGCTGGAAAAATACTATACCTGCCGTTACGGCTATTTTTTGCAGTATGTGCTGGGCCTGAAGCCCCGCAGACGGGCCGAGCTTTCTGCCGACCAGAGCGGCACCCTGATGCACTGGGTGCTGCAGATGGCGCTGGACCCGCACCCGGATGCGGATAACCCCTGCAATGCGCTGACGCCTTTTCTGGAACTGGACGACGAAGCTATGGCAGGCCTTGCCAGCCTGCTGGTGGACGAATATGCAAAGCGCTATCTGCCCGAGGATACGGCCCGGTTCGCCTATCTGCTCTCGCGGCTCAAAAAAAGCATGACAAGCCTTTTGTGCTACCTGCGGGATGAACAGAAGCAGTCCTGCTTCCACCCGGCAGCCTGTGAGCTGCGCATCGGCTCCGGGGAGGACGCCGTGCCCGGGCAGGTGTATCATCTCTCGGACGGGCGCACCGTGCAGCTGGTGGGCACGGTGGACCGTGCCGACGAGTGGGTGGAGGAAGACGGCACCCGCTGGGTGCGGGTGGTGGACTATAAGACCGGCACCAAAAAACTGAACCTGAAAGAGGTATACTGTGGGCTGGACTGCCAGATGCTTTTGTATCTGTTCAGCCTGACGCGGGATAAGAGCGGCCGCTTTACCGGTGCGGAACCGGCAGGCGTGCTGTATCTGCTGGCAGACCCGGCCCCCAAGACCACCAACCGCCAGCAGGCACAGCAGGACGTGCAGTACGAGCTGGACGGCCTTGTGAGGGACGAGCAGAAGGTGTTCGATGCCATGGATGCGGATGAGACGGGCCGCTACCTGCCCTTTGGCTACCGCAACGGTGTACCCAGCCCCAGCCAGAAGGATAAGCGTGCGGATATTGCAAAGCTCAACCGTATCCAGCTGCATCTGGATGATCTTGTCACCCAGATGGGCCAGCAGCTTTACGATGGGCAGATCGCTGCGGAACCGCTGGTGGCCGGGGCAGGCAGGAACCCCTGCGTCTGGTGCGACTACAGCTTTATCTGCTGCCACGAGACCGGCATCGGCGAGCAGGCACTGGAAGCCCCGGCCAAGCCTTTTGAGCCGGAAGAGACCGAGAACGAGAAGGAAGGTGAGCAGGCATGAGTGGACCCAAATGGACTCCGGCCCAGCGCGCTGCTATTGAGGACCGGGGTGGCGCGCTGCTGGTGAGCGCAGCGGCGGGCAGCGGCAAAACGGCCGTGCTGACCGAACGCGCGGTGCGGCTCATCACCGATCCGGACCACCCGGTGGATGCGGACAAACTGCTCATCGTCACCTTTACCAATGCGGCGGCGGCAGAGCTGCGGGCGCGCATCGGGCAGGCACTGCTGCGGCTCAGCCAGCAGCAGCCCCACAACACGAGCCTGCGCCGCCAGCGGATGCTTTTGCAGCGTGCGCCTATCTGCACCATTGACGCGTTCTGTCTGAATCTGCTGCACAAGCACTTTCAGGCACTGGACATCCCGCCGGACTTTGCCCCGGCAGATCCCGGCAGCGTGGAGGTGCTGCGGGCTTCGGCGCTGGCCGAAACGCTGGAAAATGCCTACCGCGACCCGGACTTCTGTGCCTTTGCAGACCTTTACGGAAAGGGCCGCACCGATCAGGCCGCAGGCAATACCATTCTGCATGTGTACGATTTTCTGCGCGCTCTGCCGGACTACGACCGCAGGCTGGACGAATATCTGACACCATGGCAGCGGGAAAACGGCTTTGCTTTTACCTGCTGGCATGACCTGCTGCTGGCGGAAGCGGCCCGCTGCGCAAAGGCCGCGCGGGAACTGCTGACGGCAGCACTGGCAGACTGTAAGGAAGATTTTGTCCTTGCACAGGCACAGGCCGAGGAAAAAGGCAAGACCGCTGCTTCCAAGGCAAAGGCCGTGGCCGGTGTCAACGATAAATTTGCAGAGCCGCTCTCCCGGCTGGAAAGCGCCGCCGCCCTGCTGGGCGAGGTGGAACGGCTGGCTGCGGCAGGGCAGTGGACACCGCTGTACGATAAGCTGACACCCTATGTGCTGGGCATGGAGGAGATACCCGGCTTCAAGGGCATGAAAAAACGGCTGACCGGCGATCATAAGGCGGCGGTCAGGACCCGCGCAGACGAAGCCGCCAAGCTGTTCGAGCAGATCACGGAGCTTATCTCCTGCAGCGAGGAGGAAGCCGAAGCCGACCGCAGAGCGGCCCTGCCCAGGCTGCGGGCGCTGTTTGCCGCCGTGCGGGATTTTGATGCCCGCTTCTCGGCAAAGAAAAAGGAGCGCAAGCTGCTGGAATTCAGCGATTTTGAGCATCAGGCCCTGCGGCTGCTGCGCACACCGGATGGCGTGTGCACCCCGCTGTGCCAGAGCATCCGGCAGAGCTATGCCGCCGTGATGGTGGACGAATATCAGGACACGAACGCTTTGCAGGATGCCATTTACCGCTGCCTTGCTTCCCCGGAGGGGGATGACCTGTTCCTTGTGGGCGACCTGAAGCAGAGCATCTACCGCTTCCGTCAGGCCGACCCCAGCATCTTTCGGGCTAAGCTGAACGCATGGGCACCGTTGCCCGGCGGCACTGCCCGCCCCCGCCCGGAGGAGGGTACGGCAGGCGGAAACGCTCTGCTGGCGCTGGATGCGAACTTCCGCTCCGCCCCGCAGGTGGTAGCAGGCATCAACTTTATCTTTGAACAGCTCATGACCCCCCAGCTGGGCGATACTGCCTATGGCGACGGCCAGCGTCTGGTGTGCGGTGCACCCGGCGACTACGCAGGCAGCGTGGAAGCACACTTCCTGCCCGACGACACCGCTGAGACCGACGCGGCGTGGATCGCCCAGCGCATTGAAGAACTGGTGAAAAACGGCGAACCAGTGCGGGACGGCAGCTCCACCCGCCCGGTGCAGTACGAGGATTGCTGCATCCTGCTGGCGGCGCGCGGCGACTTCCACGCTTATGAGGAAGCGCTCACGGCCCGGGGCATCCCGGTGTATGCGGATGCGCGCGAAAACTTGATGGAAGCAGCGCACATCCGTCCGCTGATCTCGCTTTTGAAGGTCATCGACAACCCGGCGCAGGATATCTACCTTGCCGCCGCCATGCTGGGGCCGATGTTCGGCTTTACGGACGACGACCTTGTACGCCTGCGTGCCCAGAGCGCCGCAATGCAGAAAAAGGCGCAGGAGGAACAGGGCGCGAAGGAAACGGGCAAACGGGCTTCCCGCATGAGTCTGTACGGCGCAGTGCTGCAGGTGGTGCAGAATGGTGATGAAACTCCGTTCACCCGAAAGGTAAAAGACTTTTACGACCGACTCACCGCACTGCGGCGCATGGCCCGCAGTGCCCCGGCAGAACAGCTGCTGGAAGAGATTTTTGTCTCCACCGGCTATCTTGCTGCGCTGGGCGTACTGGAAAACGGTGCGCACCGCCGGGAAGATGCCCGGCGCTTTGCGGCTTTCTGTGCACAGACCGGTGCAAACGGCATCTCGGCGCTGGTGCGTGCCATCGACGCGGCGACGCAGGCCGGTTCTACCGGGCAGGACACTGTGCCCGGCGGTGCGCGGCCTGGCTGTGTGACCATCATGACCATCCATCGCTCCAAGGGTCTGCAGTTCCCGGTGGTGTTCGTGGGCGACACGGCCCGGCACTTCAACCTGAGCGACACTTACCAGCCGGTGCTGCTGCACCGGGAATACGGCGCGGGCCTGCGCCTGCGCCCGGAACAGGGCGAGAGCATGTACAAGACTGCAGCCTACGCGGCCCTTGCCAGCGTCCATGCGCAGGAAACGCGCAGCGAGCAGATGCGCCTTTTATATGTGGCGCTCACCCGTGCACAGGATAAGCTGATCCTCACGGTGCCGCTGGGCATGACCAAGACCGGCAATCCCTTTGCCAAGGCGGCAGCATTCCTTGCTGCGGGCGCAGGAGAAACGCTGAACCAGCAGGCAGGCAGCTTTGCCGACTGGCTGCGTGCAGCGCTGCTGGTGCATCCCTTCGGCGGGCCGCTGCGGCGGCTGGCAGGAGATCTGGAACTGCCCTTTGTGTTTACGGAAAGCGAGATCATGGTCACGGTGCAGGAAGCTCAGCCGGAGCCGGAAACACCGGAACAGGAACCGGAAGCGGCAGAGCCTGTCCCGGCAGACCCGGCATTGGTGGCTCAGCTGCAGGAGGGCTTTGCATGGCAGTATCCGGCGGCAAAACTGGCTGCGGTGCCCGCCAAGGTCAGCGTGACCAGCATCGTGCACAAGGCCGAGCAGACCACGCTGGAACGCCCTGCCTTTCTCTCCAAGGACGGACTGACCGCCGCCGAGATGGGTACGGCCCTGCACGCTTTTCTGGAACATGCGGACTTTGCCTCCCTTGCTGCTGCCAAAGCGGCGGGCACGCTGGAGGAAGCCATCCTTGCAGAGCGCCAGCGGCAGGTGGACACCCAGCTGGTGGCCCCGGAAATTGCGGAAAAACTCAATGCAGGCCGCATCCGCCGCTTTGCCGAGAGCGAAGCCTTTGCAAAGATCTGCGCAGCCGAAAAGGTGCTGCGGGAGCTGGCCTTCATCACGGCGCTGCCCGCGTCGGCCGTGCTGACGGCACAGGGAGCTTCCGCGCAGGAAGCCGCCGCCGTGCAGGATGAGCAGGTGCTGGTGCAGGGCATTGCAGACCTTGTGCTGGTGTTCCCGGATCATCTGGAACTGCTGGATTACAAGACCGACCGCCGCAAGACCGAAGCGGACTTCCTGAGCGCCTACCGCCCGCAGCTGAACCTCTATGCCCTTGCCATCGATAAGCGCTTTGCGCCGAAGAAGGTAACGTATAAGGGCATCTACTCGCTGGAGCTGGGGAGGCTGATCGAAGCGTAGGAGAACGTCGGTGCCGCCCACTCCGTCCTGCTTCCGCTCGCCAGTCCATCCAGCGTGAGAAGCCCTCGCACTTCCCGTAGTGGTGCATCGTCGATTCTAATTGCAGCCTACACTTTAGACCATGGCTTCGCGTCATCCTGCCGGAGTGGGCGCACCCGCCTAACTGCTTCCAGTATACACTCCTCTGCTGCAAAAGAAAAGCCCCATTCACGCGCGGCGGCGCAGCGGAATACGCTGTGAGAGAAGCGATACCACTTTTACAGCAAAGGAGCATCCGCCTATGAAAAACACCGGCATTCTACGCATTCAGGCTTTCGGTGCCCGTCAGTCCTCGCCCATCGAGGGTGTTCTCGTCACCGTGTCCGGCAACGGCTTTACCGCTCAGCGTATCACCGACGAGACCGGCACCGCTGCCGACCTCTCCATTGAAGCCCCCTCCTGTGCGCTGTCCCTGCAGGAGGACAACACCATCCGGCCCTATGCCGTTGTGGATCTGACTGCCGCAAAGGCAGGCTTCCGCACCGTGCGCATTCAGGGCGTGCAGATCTTTGCCGGGCAGGTCACCCTTGCCCAGCCGGAGATGATCCCCGATACCGAGGAAGGCCGCGATATCCCGAATGTGCCGGTGGTCATCCCGGAGCATTCGCTTTTCACCGGAGACGGCGGCAGCGGCCCGGAGCCGGTGCAAAACTGCGTGCCCCGGGTGCTGGACAGAGTTATCATTCCCAAAAACATCACGGTGCATCTGGGCAGGCCTGCGGCATCCGCCCGCAATGTGACTGTCTCCTTCCGGGACTATATCGCCAATGTTGCATCCAGCGAAGTCTACCCTACCTGGCCGGAGCAGGCCCTGCGGGCCAACATCCACTGCCAGATCTCGCTGGCTCTCAACCGCA
>OGUF01000870.1_pt1 | contig 12496 bp, 7 predicted proteins | sample 1573681 | NCBI WGS metagenome assembly OGUF01 (sample SAMEA2582049, study PRJEB24529) | metagenome | biome: Human gut stool | place: China | collected 2011
GTCAACTAGAGGCTTTTTCAAGCCTCGGCCTTTAGGCCGAGGTAGTTGACTGTAGAGATGATAAATCTTCAAATGTTATATAGTATTAAGATCAATGCGATCTATGCATAAGTATTGATTCAGTTGCAATTTCTCGTTCAATAGTTTCTGCAAATAATTATCGATATCATTTCTGTGATTTGAGATAATTGCCTCAAAAGAATCAACCTCGTCCGGAGATTAGGCATGCCGTCCTTTGAAACCGGTGTCCGACTGCTAAAAAACATACTAATCAAGAAGAGAAGTTACTCTGCATTCTTTGCAGATGAAACCGATGCGCTGCACAAAGCCTTTCCAGCTAAGGCGACGGTTCATGCCGGGCCGTTCGGTATTCCGATGCTCTGGAACTCAGCTAGAAACTTCCTAGAAAAGAAGTCTTTTGAACCAAGACAAACGGAGGGCATTGCTTACGTTCACATCCCTTTCTGTGAAAGCCGGTGCCTTTTCTGCATGTTTTATCAGAATCCATATTCTTCGGAAGCAGCGGATGCTTACGCGAATACACTTATTAAAGAGTTTGAGCTTTGGAATCAACGAGCTGCCCAAAACTCTGCCCCGATTAAGGCTTTATATTTCGGAGGGGGACACCAACAGCTTTAGAGCCCACATATTAAAAAGATTCTTGAAACCGCCAGAAAGAATCTTCCGCTTACGGATGACTGCGAAATTACCTTCGAAGGAAGACTTCACGGACTAACTGATGAGAAGCTCTCCGCCTGCGTCGAAGGAGGCGTTAACCGACTTTCTATAGGGGTGCAGACGTTCAACGCCGATATCCGCAAAGAAATGCAGCGCCTCGATTCCCCTGAATACATTATTCGTCGACTTGAGGAAATCTCAGCCATCGACAATCTTGCCGTAGTGATCGATCTCCTCTTCGGCTTCCCGGGACAAAAAGGAAAAGTCTGGACAGACGATTTAAAGATCGTCTCCGAGCTTCCGATTGATGGTGTGGACTGCTACCAGCTGAATGTCTTTGAGAAATCGCCGCTCAACACCCGCATCAAATCCGGTCTTTGTGATCCGGCAGCGACGCTTGCTGAAGCCGCCGACATGTATGCTGAAAGCGTTGAGTATTTTTCTGCTCATCCCAATTGGCATCGTCTGACGAATACCCATTGGGCCAGAACGCCGCTTGAAAGGAATCTCTAAACCGTTTGGCAAAAGGTCCGAGTGACTGCCTTCCCTTCGGCGGCGGAGCCGGCGGAAAACTTTTCGGCTACAGCTGGATGCAGGAGCGCAAACTTGCCAAATGGTCAGAAATGGTTGAAAAAGGACTCAAGCCGGTCTTTGTCATGATGAAGCCGCAGGAACACTGGCACTTGATGAGAACTTTGGCGAGCAGCGTGGAATCCGGCCCCTTCAATTTGAAAGAGATCGGTGACAACTTCAGCGTCGATATTGAAAAGCCGCTAAAACCCGTCATGGATCAATGGATTAAAGCGGGCCTCCTTGAAAAATCAGGAGAAGTCTATTCTCCGACCGTGGCCGGCCAGTTCTGGTACGTGACCATGGCTCAGCTCGCCACGGAAGCGCTGACCATGGCCATTGCAAAAGAAGATTCTTTCAAAGCGGATCCGATTACGCAAAGCGTATATTCACCCAACCAAGCCGAAGCGTGGTTAAAAACCATTAATAAGCGGGAGGAGTGAGTGAGAGAAAACGCTTACCCTTTTGAAAAAAATTGTATTTTTGAATCAGTTGAAATAAGATAACGATTCATTTTAGAAAGGAGTAAAAATGACAGCACCTCTCGGCAATGTTAAAGCCTCGGTCCCCCCTGAGCAGTTAAAAGCAAAAATGAATCCCGGCGACGTTTCTTTCCTCGGATTCGAACGCAAAGACAACGTTTTCACCGTTACTTTTGCTTGGATTGACATGATCGGCGGTCATCACGAACACACTTTCGCTCGCGGCGACATCTTCGCAGACTTCAACAAAGTCCTGAAGGTCTTCACTGACGGCGGTCTGCCCATCGACCCGGCCAAAGCCGACGACTTCCATATGCGTCTTTGCCAGCTCTCTACTGTTATGGTTCAGGAGCAGGCCCCGGCCGCTAAAGCAGAAGCCAAAAAAGAAGAAGCTCCTGCTAAATAATAATTTGAACACTTAATCGTGTTTGGGATTGCCGCAGGACGGACGCACCAGAAATTGAGCAACGAACCACGATATAGGTCTCCTTTTATCGGAGACCTAACCCGTGGCACCTTTTAGATTCTGATGCAGTCGTTCATGGCGGCCAGCATGTCCTCTATCTTTCTGAGTCGTGCCCTGATAATCGGTTTTGAGGGCGCTGCTTTTCCTGTTGCCTCCTCCAAGCGAGTTTGGATCTTTGTTGTGAAATTAAGAGCGATTTTGTTGAGCAGAGTTCTGCCAGCTAAGTATTGGGCGTTGGTACATTGCAAACGGTCTTGATTAAAGGCCATATCCAAAGCCCAATGGCCCTTGTTTTCAATTGTCCAATGCTGGCGAACAGCGCGATGCAGGACCTGTTCTACATTCGGAGCTTCATACCTCAAAGAGGAGATGTAATAGCGCACTTGCGGCTCAAGAACCTCACTTGTACTCTTCCTGACGGTGTCGGTGACGGTCTCCACGATGGAGCCTTCTTCGAGACCGACCCACTTATCCCGAATTTCTTTGGGCAGCAAACTGCCCGGAAGTACGCGAGTTTTTCTCTTTGTAATTTTTCCGCTTTGGTCTGTCACGGAGGGACGTGCTGTTTTATAGTCGTGCGTTCCTAACTCAAAGAAACCGCGTACTTGCTCATAAGTTAGGTCCTGATTAGCTTTGAGAGCAAGACAGTAGTCTGCTTTTTCGGCAATGATCTTTGCCGCAAACTCGGTTTGTGTATTCAGGGCATCTGCCGTAACGATCGCGCCTTGGATATCCAGAGTACTGATCAACTTTGTGGCATGAGTGATTTCATTATTTTTTTCGCCGATTACCTGCTGAGCCAGAATCAGTTCATTGTCTGCATCCATGATGTTTAAGACATACGGGGAATGCTCGGCAGAGTTCCGAGAGGCTCTGACAGCTTGTCCGTCGACTGCAATTATCGGATGAGACAGTTTACTGCGCAGCATTTTTACAAAGCGTTCAATTAGGGCGGCGTTTTTATCTTTGCCGATGATCATGGTGATGCGCCTGACGGTGTCATGAGAAATTTCTTCATCGGGAAAGTTTGGAAAGGTCTTGCTCAGCAAGGGGCGGCATTGTCTCCAGAATTCAGCAATCTCGGTGCAGGAAGTCTTGCCTTCCATAGCCGCAAGAAGAATGACACAGAAGACGATATCAAGCGGATAAATGATACGACTCTGATCTCTTGGATCCGCAACTTCTTTAGCGGGTGCCGAGATCTTGTCAGCCTTGAGCGAGCCTTTTCTCCTACGGGGTTCCAAAGGAACTAATTTCTCCAGATCAGTTTCTCCTGGGGGCAATTTTCCAAGGTATTCGGTTGAAAGTCTTTTACTGTTTTTGATCTTTGGGTCGTAAACGCTGACAACTCTTTGTACATAAGTCCATCCGTCTTTTCTTTTGGCACGAATGATAGAGGTGTGTTCCTTTGGGGTCTCAGATCTGGGTCTCGGCATAACAATCTCCGAATAAAGATGTATAATATTATACTATATACCAGGATATAAGGCAAATAATTTTGATAATAAATTCATAGAATTATTAGAAATTTATAAGGGTTCTATTCGATTTTTTTATTAATATTGCGCGTTGGGCCTGACGTTCCTTTAATTTCTCAACGTATTGAGGATCCTTCGAGAGAGCGGTATCCAGCCGGCCGTGATTTTCAATAAGTCTGGAGCGGGGCTGTCCCTTTTCATTTCGATAGCTTGAATAAACACGGATGTACTTGTAATTCTTAACCGAAACAATTGAAACGTGCAGAGGCATCGCCGCCCTCCATGACCAAGATAGCTCAATTATACCATATAGTGCTACATTTATGCTACGTTGACGGTAAAATTTTTTGGGCTTAAACCCAGAGCGGGCGTGGGTTAAGCCCAAAATCAAGTATCAAACTCGGGAGGATTTATCATTACAAAATCGCGAAGAAAATGCACAGTATCTGTTTTACATCAGATGCAGATTAAGTAGCACGCGAATAATAATAGTTAAATATTTCCTTGGAGAAGACTGTGCAGAACAGTGAACAATCTAAAGGCCTGGAGGCGGCAACGATTTACGTGAGCGAGCATGAAGCAGCCGCAACGTTAGACACGATTCGCAGGAAGCTGCTGGACTTGTCTCTTCGTAACAAGCTCTTAAATACGCCGATCCTTTCGAAAAGTTCAAAGCAATTTCTAAAATTTGCAGGTGTCGACTCCAACAAAATCATTAGGGACTTAGAAGACGGAAAGGATATTTCTTTCGCTTGCGTTCCCGATCCAGAACCGGAACAAGCACTTCGCTTCGGATTTCAGAATGAGGGGCCGAAGGCGGAGCAGTGGGCCGAAATTCTAGGAATCCCTTGCTGGCTCGAACCGCAGGAGAAAGACAAAAAGACGACTGAAAAAACGTCAGACTTATTCTCTTTGCTGAATAAGGAAATTACAGAACTCTCTGCAGCTGGAACGTCTTCTTTGTCCAGGGCGCTCGAGGAGGTACTGAGAAAAGATCATTGGGAGCTGACGAAGGTTAATCAAGTGCTCGCCTATGAAGGCTACAAGGATCTTAAAGGCTATCTGCAAAATTTCAGACGCAACGGGAAGGCTCGAATCCCATCACCAAAAGCTGGCCCTCTGCCGGAGAGACACCTGAGGGCGATTTTGTACCAAAAAGCCTTAGACGGTTACTTAAAGAACATTTACCGAACTTACCGAGGCGGTGTAGAAGAACTGGGTATTGGCACTTTGTATCTCATCTTCGGCTTTTTGGAGTGGCGAGAAGCAGACAGTTCGAGTAAATCCTATTACGCACCCCTGGTGACGTATCCGGTGGAAATGTCTAGCAAACGATCGAGAAAGGCGGGTGTTCTTTATGAATACACGATCAGTGCCGCGAATGAAGAGCCTCAGCAGAACTTGTCTTTGGAAGAAAAACTTAAGACGGATTACAACGTTAGCCTACCGCAGCGAAGAACCGACGAGGACGGATCGTTGGAGGACCTTGAGAAGTACTTTGACAGGGTAGAAAAAGCGGTTAGCTTAAAAAAAGACTGGAAACTGCACCGATATGTGGTCCTTGGAAATTTAGAGTTTTCAAAACTCATGATGTATCGGGATCTGGTGCCTGAGTCGTGGCCTGGAGGAATCCAAAGTTTTTTCGACAGTCCTCTCCTGTCTTTCCTGTTTAAAGTAAAGACTCAGTCTTGCTCCGACGTCCTCGGAGAGGATTACCACATAGATAAGATTGAGGATCTTGAAACGAATGTCCCGCTCATCGATAAGGCAGACAGTTCTCAACACAGTGCTCTGATTGATGTTCTAAGCAAAGACCGGAATTTGGTGATTGAAGGCCCTCCCGGCACCGGCAAATCTCAGACAATCACAAATTTGATCGCAGGGGCTCTGCATAAAGGCAAAACAGTTCTGTTTGTTTCAGAAAAAACCGCCGCCCTGGATGTCGTAAAACGACGTCTGGAGGCTGCCGGTCTCGGAGCCTTCTGCCTGTCCATTCAACAGGCGGCTTCCGCCAATAAGCATCAGATATTTGATGATCTCAAAGTCCGAGTCGATCTCAAACTGCCGCATACTAATCCTCGTCAGTTCGAGAACTTGGTTTCCGGCTACCGAAATTACAGAGACATTCTGAATAAATACGCAGATCGCATCAATACGAGTTGGGGTGGAACCGGAAAAACGATTCATGAAATTTTTGCCGCACAAGTTCGTTATCAAGGCGGTGTTCCTCCCGAGGAGAGAAGGGCGGTTATACCTCAGGTCAGCGGAGAGAGTTTCACGCCCTATAAACAAGAGGAATACAAAGAAAACATTTCTCTTATCCTGGACATTACTGAGACTTTGCGCAAAGAAAGCGGAGAGAACTCAATTACAAAATGCGCGTGGTTTGGTGTTTACACAGAGGATGCTATTAGCAACCGTAAATCCGATGAGCTTCTTCGGTCTTTGAGATGCTGGCAAGAAAATCTCTCTTCACGAAAGGCCCTGCTGACTTCTTTGGCCAATTCGCTCGGCTTCGCCGATAAGCGGCTGGCCTGCCTCGAGCAGATGTTTCAGGAAATTCCTAGATTAGAGGAGAAGGCAGATTTCTCGGAAGCCGTACGGATTCTTAAAGAACACGGGACATTTTCCGAAGGAGACGTTTATTTTTCTACGCTGGAAAAAATTCATCAGGGATACTCAAAACTCGGCACTAAGGTAAAGCCGGAACTTCTGAGCGATATCCTGGAGGGCAAAACATTCGACTTTCCGACGCTTCAAAGCATAGGGCTGAATAAAGAAAAGGCAGATCACTCCATTGAAGACCTATTTGAGGTCCTAAAGACGATTAGGAGCGGAATTGAGAAGGTTGGAACATTAGAAAATCTTCTAGTTCACCTGAGAGCATCGCTTCCCAAATCGATTGCGTCCAGAATGACGCCGAATACATCCGGATACGCATTTCTCCTACGATGGCTGCAGATTACAGAATCTATTCGGACGGACTTGATCGCTCATCGTGCACCGTTCTTTGACGACATCAGTGCGGATGAAGAACTCCGCAGAATAGAGAAGCAACTGGCCTGGCTTCAGCAAACGGAAGAGGAACTAAGCTCTGTATTTTCGATAGAGAAGGCGTTGGAAGTTGAGGATCTCGCAGAAATAGAGGGTCAAATTAAAAACAGCGGTTTCTTCTCTTTCTTATCCTCAAGCTACCGGAATGCCAAAGCAAAGTTGCTTTCTATTTCGGTTGACCCGAAGGGAAATGCGAAGGAAATTGCTCGACATTTAGAAAAACTTCGTGAATTCCAAACGCGGAACAAAGAGCTTGGAGATTGTTACGGTTACCGGGAGAAATTTGGAAACCTCTTTGAGGGGCGCAGAACGAATTTCAAAGATATCCAGGCACTGAGAGACTGGTACAAACGGATCAGGTCGGAATGGGGGATCGGTTTCGGCCCTAATGTCGGGGTAGGAAACGATCTTATCGCGCTAAGTTCCACTTTACTTGGATCGATCAAGAGCCAGTCTTCGGACCTTAAATCGACTACGACTCAAATTCTTGATTCGATATCGGATCTCAGGACATTTTTCCCTGAATCTTCCCATGAAATTGACAAAGGCTGGGAATCCGACGCTAACGCTCTTTTGGCGTTTTGCGATCGAGTAGAACGCCGTCTCTCGCAGATTATATCTTGTGTCTTAAGCGGAAAGCTGACAGCAGAAGATATTCTCGAAGCTGCAGTAGAGACGGAGGATCTGCGACGTTCAATTGAATCCGCTCGAAAGACGGAGGAGAGTTTTGGCTTTACATCAAATATACAGAGCGCAGCAAAAGAAGGGACTGCCTCGGAACAAGCCGAAAAACTAAAAGCGACACTTTTTCTTACGCAACGACTTTCTGAGATGGAGAATAAGACTCTTCAGAAAAACGTATTAGCCCTGAGGAATAGAGAGGAATTTAAAGCAATTACTGACCGTTTATCTCAGCTAGAAAAGAATCGGAACGATGAAGACAATGTCAAGCAGGCGTTTATAAAGCTTGGTCAAGTCGATCTTAACGATTGGTTGAGGAGATACGATTCTGAAGATTTCGAGTCTGTGATTGAGCGCAATGAATTTTCCTTGTCCCACCCGGACGAGCTAAAAACCTGGTCAAGATACATGCATCACAGGAGCGTAGTTGCACCGCTCGGAATATTGCCTATGTGGGATCGGCTTCTTAGGGGTGAAATTCCTTCAGGGCAATTCTCTGATTATGTCTATAACGCGATCTATAACGTACTTTCTGAAGAAATTGCTGAAAAATGCAAAGACATCCTTGTTTCCACAGGAACCGGTTCTGAAAAGAATTGTTCTATCTTCAGGGATAAAGATGAAAAACTCACTGAGTTCAACCGAAGATTTATCGCCCAGGAGCTGATGAAGCGACAGCCGCCAGCTGGAACCCAAGGCTCCAAAGTCAGTTCCTTCACGCAAATGTGTCTCGTTAGACATGAAATCAACAAGAAAAAACAGCACCTCCCGCTCCGTCAGCTCTTTCGCCGAGCCGGCGAAGCGATTATGGAAATTAAACCTTGTTGGATGATGAGCCCTTTGGCTGTCGCTAAATTCTTGGAACCGGGGCATCTGAAATTTGATTTGATTGTCATGGACGAGGCTTCCCAGATCCGTCCGGAAGACGCATTGGGCACTCTGCTTAGAGGCGATAAAGCGGTTATCGTCGGAGATCCTAAACAGCTTCCTCCGACGTCATTTTTCCAGAAGACAGGCTACGGAACTATGGACTCGGATGAGGAAGAACCGGATGAACGTTCAATCCTTGGGGAAAATGAAAGTATTCTTGATACGATGTCAAACTGGCTGCCGAAGCGCATGCTGCACTGGCATTATCGTTCCCGCCATGAAAGTCTTATTGCATTCTCCAACGAACATTTTTACGACAGCAAGCTGATTATTTTTCCGTCCCCGACGATTTCTTCCGACGATTTAGGGTTGCGTTTCACGTACATCCCGGACGGAGAATTCGATAAAGGAATTAATCGGCACGAGGCGGAAAAAGTAGTCGACGCCATCATTGATCATGCAAGGCGATATCCCAACGAGAGTTTGGCAGTGGTCACGATGAACGCCGGTCAGCAGACTTTGATTGAAGAACTTCTGGAAACTCGATTGGTTAATCGGCCGTCCGAAAAAGAACTGATGGACAAGCTGTACAACATGGCCGATCCTTTCATCATCAAGAATCTGGAAAATATCCAAGGTGATGAACGAGATGTAGTCTTTATTTCCTGTACTTACGGAAAAGCGCCGGGAACTAATGTAGTTCCTCAGCGATTCGGACCGATTAACCGTGCCGACGGTTGGCGGCGTCTCAACGTGCTTTTTACGCGAGCTCGAAAACGAATGCATGTTTTCAGCTCTATGCAGGGAACCGATATCCATCCTCAAGAGTCTTCTACGTCTTTCGAAAGTTTGTCGGCATTACGCGGTTTCATCGAGACGGCCAGCGAGCACAATGCCGGAAGAGGGGAACCCCAGGGCGCCAGAGAACCGGATAGTGACTTTGAAATTGCAGTTGCCGATAAATTGCGTGAGTTTGGATTCGAGTGCCACTATCAGGTCGGCGCCGCCGGTTACTTTATCGACATTGCTGTTTTAGATCCTCATGATCAGAATCGTTATCTCATGGCGATTGAATGTGACGGAGCCTCCTATCACAGTGCTAAGAGTGCTCGTGACAGAGACGCTTTGCGTCAGCAAATCCTTGAGAATTTGGGTTGGAGAGTTCGTCGAATTTGGTCTGCAGATTGGTTCTCCAATGCGGAGGGAGCTCTAAAGCCAATTGTCGAAGAGTTAGAGCAGCTGGCAGCCGCGAGTACTTCTCGGAAGCCGACAAGAGTACAGTTTCGGCCAAACCAGGTTTCGTCAGTGGAAATAATAGAGCCGCAAAATACCCCTAAAAATGAACATCCTGAATCTGTCGATCCGGTAGAAGAAAAACTGCTTGCCTTGAAAGAGGAAATTGATTTGCATTATCCGGATGTGCCGTATGCGAGGAAGCTGCTTCGTCCTGAGATTATGAAAATTTTGGTGGAAGAATCTCCGACTACGATCGAGGAATACCACGATGCCGTTCCTCACTATCTGATTGTGGGAAGCGATCCGGAACAGGCAAGAGAATACACATCGAAGATCATCGAAACCATCAGAGCGTGTGTTAAGGGAAAGAAGTAGCTTGCTTCGGTAGAGCATCGAAGTGAGAAATCTCACCAGGGACAGAGAGGAAAAGTCATCGAAATCAGCTGGCCTCCCAATACGGATAGGAATTCTTAACGGCTGATCCTCTCTGCTTCTTCCTGCGTTTGACAGCTAAATAGACCTCAATAATTTTCGGAGTATCTCAACAAGGGAACTCCGAATTTCTTTAGCCCACCTTTTAAATTATTTTATGATAGCGAATTTATAGCGAATTGTGGTATAATTAGTCGTGCACAACAGCGAGGATCGTTATGTATTTAGTAATCCGAGGAGACCGGCTCTACGAAGGCTATTCGATCGTCTATACGACAAAGTCCGGGAAAAAGTCCACAAAAGGCTGCATCGGGAAAGCCTTGGGAAGTAAGTCAGAGTTACTTGCTAAGGATCCTTTGGCTCTAGAGAAACTCCGCGCTGAACTAAAGAAAAGATCCGCACCCAATCAAGCTACCGAGAGAACAAAGCAGCTTTTAGAGGAAATTCCGAAGAAGCGTCCGTCTCTTCCGTATGCCGGAGAGCCGGTGCTTTGTTACGCAAACTACATCCTCAAGCCAATCTGGAATGAAACTCTCAAATTAAAAGCTTTGGTCCGGTATCGGCAATCCAAGACCGATATTGAATTTGATGCCGAGGCACTGCTTTGGCAGACGGTTGTCAACAGAATCGTCTCCCCGAGCTCTCATCTGAAACATTACCGCTCTCAAACGAATTGGCTTGGAAATTCCTTGGCCGAGACTAATTTAAGAAGCCTTTACCGGATGCTTTCCTTTGCCGCTCGGATCAAAAAACCTATTCTGCGAGGTCTGAATAAAGCTTTGAATCAAGCAATGCCTCGTGATTTATCCGTGGTCTTTTACGACGTAACAAATACCTGGTTCGAAACGGTCTGGGACGATGAGCACCAGTGGGCAATGGAAGTAGAAAAGCAGCTCAGTGCGCTTCCTTCAGGAGCCACCTCTGAAGAGAGAAGACAGCTCATTGAGAAGCTTGAAAGAGCCAGAACAAGCTCTTTACGCATGAGAGGACCGTCGAAAGAATGCAGAAAGGATCCGATCGTCTCCATTGCGATGGTTGTCGACAGGGACGGAATCCCTATCGACTTCAGAGTTTATCCGGGCAACAGCTCGGAGAAAACAACGATGAAGTGCTCGATCGACGAACTCGCCAAAACTTACAAGATTACAAACGCCGTTGTTGTTGCAGACAACGGACTCAATACGAATGCGAACCTGATCCGGCTGGTCAAAGAAAATCAGGGCTTTCTGCTGGCGCACAGCTTATCCAAAGCCAAGCAAGATTCTGTAGATGAATGGCTTAAAGACACAGGCTGGCAATGGGATAAGGAAAAAGAACGAAAGATAAAAATCATTCCTTCAAGTCTTATCGATGAAGACGGAGTCGTTCAAACCAATTACCGAATGGTCATTGGCTGGAGCGAGAAACGGTATCGGGAAGACATGTTCAAAATTGAAATGCATGAGCAAGGTGCCAGAGAAGCTATTGCTCATCATGCCAAGCTCCCGCTGGCCACATTCGGTTGGAAAAAATACATTGAGACCGGGAAAAATAAAGCCCAGAAAATCAACGAGAAGAAGCTCGCTAAAGATAAGAAGCTTGCCGGTTATTACGCCTATTTGTTTAAAGACTCTCGAGAGTTCGACAAGGAATGGGTAAAACTTCCGGCAGAAGAAAAGAAAGAACTGTCGGGCTGGGAGATTATCGAACAATACAAAAAGCAGGCGCAGATTGAAGAATGCTTCCGGATTATGAAGACAAACTTCAATTTAAGGCCGATGTATGTCTACACAGATGAACACATCGAAGCACAGGTCTTGATCTGCGTTCTGGCTCTCATCCTGCTTCGAATATTAAGCAAGAAGCTCAAGCTTGCAGGCAGCCCAATGACGACAGAACAAATACTTGCGGCACTCAACACCGCCAAGCTGTCGGTTCAGCTGGACAAAGAACAGCCGGCCCTTTATAGGCCGTTAAGACAAATCCTGCGTCGGCCTAAAGATGATGATCCACATGCACCGATACACCTGTACGAAGAGACAGACCTAAGCTGGATCATGAACTGCGTAGATTTAACTCCTCTGCCGCCCGTAGCAGACAAGAACGAGCTTGCACACTGTCTGAAGACACGCTTCGATACGGACAAGGAAGCTCTGGGCGCCGTTTATCAGATTTAGCGAAAGACGAAATAAAAATCCGGAGGGGAGTTTTACAGTTAAAAAACTTAATTAAAGCCGAAAGCACTCTGGGGACCCAGTGATTTTGGTGTCAAAGACAGGTGATCATACGAATACCCAATTTTTCTGCTTCGCTGTAAATGCCTGAACATCTCAGGAAGCTTCAAGTCAGACCAGACTTTTCTGATAAGTGCCGCGCCGACGTTGTAAGTCTTAAAACATCCGGGTTTGTCGTTGAGTCCTTTGGCTGCTTGGGAGAGCTTATCCATTCTCTCTTTGGCTTGTTTTTCTACTTCTTGAGCCTTAGTGCTCGCCTCAAGCTGATTTTCCTTGGCAATACGTTCCTTTAATTTCTCAACGTATTGAGGATCCTTCGAGAGAGCGGTATCCAGC
>OGUF01000873.1_pt1 | contig 12470 bp, 9 predicted proteins | sample 1573681 | NCBI WGS metagenome assembly OGUF01 (sample SAMEA2582049, study PRJEB24529) | metagenome | biome: Human gut stool | place: China | collected 2011
AATGCCTGGTCATTCGCCTGTAAAACCGCCAATGGTACCGCTATCCCTATTGGCGGTGGCAGCGCCAATGTTTATGTAAACCTTGCGCCCGTCGTGAATGTGGGGCAAAACCTGGTCGTGGATCTTTCGACGCAAATCTTTTGCCATAACGATTATCCGGAAACCATTACAGACTATGTCACACTGCAACGAGGCTCGGCTTATGGCGGCGTGTTATCTAATTTTTCCGGGACCGTAAAATATAGTGGCAGTAGCTATCCATTTCCTACCACCAGCGAAACGCCGCGCGTTGTTTATAATTCGAGAACGGATAAGCCGTGGCCGGTGGCGCTTTATTTGACGCCTGTGAGCAGTGCGGGCGGGGTGGCGATTAAAGCTGGCTCATTAATTGCCGTGCTTATTTTGCGACAGACCAACAACTATAACAGCGATGATTTCCAGTTTGTGTGGAATATTTACGCCAATAATGATGTGGTGGTGCCTACTGGCGGCTGCGATGTTTCTGCTCGTGATGTCACCGTTACTCTGCCGGACTACCCTGGTTCAGTGCCAATTCCTCTTACCGTTTATTGTGCGAAAAGCCAAAACCTGGGGTATTACCTCTCCGGCACAACCGCAGATGCGGGCAACTCGATTTTCACCAATACCGCGTCGTTTTCACCTGCACAGGGCGTCGGCGTACAGTTGACGCGCAACGGTACGATTATTCCAGCGAATAACACGGTATCGTTAGGAGCAGTAGGGACTTCGGCGGTAAGTCTGGGATTAACGGCAAATTATGCACGTACCGGAGGGCAGGTGACTGCAGGGAATGTGCAATCGATTATTGGCGTGACTTTTGTTTATCAATAAAGAAATCACAGGACATTGCTAATGCTGGTACGCAATATTACCTGAAGCTAAAAACCTGCACGTTAGCCCTTTGTAGGCCAGATAAGACGCGTCAGCGTCGCATCTGGCATAAACAAAGCGCACTTTGCTGGTCTGTTCCCCTCACCCTAACCCTCTCCCCGGAGGGGCGAGGGGACTGTCCGGGCACATTTTTAGACTTTGTCATCAGTCTGAGCCTGCCATTGGCAGGCTCTGGTGTCCTTTTACGCTACCATGCTAATAATCAGCACAATAATCAGCCCAACCACGGAGTTGACCAGCTCCAGCAGACCCCAGGTTTTCAACGTGTCTTTTACTGACAGGTCAAAGTAACCTTTGAACAACCAGAAAGATGCATCGTTAATGTGGGTGAGGGTGTTGGAACCCGCAGCCGTCGCCAGTACCAGCAGCGCCGGATTCACGCCAACCAGCTGACCAGTTGCTGGATCTAGGATTGCAGCACTGATAATCCCGGCGGCGGTCATCGCCGAAACGACACCCCGACCCGTCGCCAGACGAATTAGCACAGTGATCAGCCATGCCATGATGTAGGGCGAGATATTGCCGTGGGACATCAACATGCCGATGGTGTCGCCAATGCCGGTGTCGATGATGGTCTGCTTCAGCACGCCACCCGCACCGATGATCAGAATCACCATTGCAATACTCTTCACCGCGCTTTCAAAAGCGTTCATCACCCACTGCATGTCATGACCACGTGCGGTGCCAAAGAGTACGAATGCAACCACCATCGCAATAAACATTGCAATCGGCGAGGAACCGATAAAGTTAACCACTTCCCAGGCAGGGGTATCTTTTACCAGCCAGATATTGGCGATGGTGGTAGAGATCATAATGATCGCCGGGATCAGCGGCACCAGAATCGAAACGCCGAAAGAGGGCAGATTATTCATATCTACCGGTTGATCTGCTTTCAGGAATGATGGCGTTGGGCGCTCAAGATTGCCGAGGAACTTCGGCAGGATCAGACCTGCGCAGATTACACTTGGGATCGTCACCAGTACGCCATAGATATAAACCATCCCCATATCCGCGCCATAAGCATTCACCAGCGCCACCGGACCCGGCTGCGGTGGGAACAGTGAATGTGCGGTAGTGGCAGCTGCTACTGCCGGGATCGCCAGTTTCAGGAACGGAATTTTAGCTTCGGCGGCAATAACAATAACCAGCGGCGCTAACATGATAAAGGCCACTTCATAGAACATCGCCAGACCAAAAATCAGGCCGATGATAATCACCGACAGCTGTACATAGCGCAGACCGAGACGCGCCAGCAGCGTATGCGCTATCTGGTGAGCCGCGCCGGAGTCGACCATCAATTTACCGATGACCGCACCGAACACCACGATGATAGCCAGTTCCCCCAGCGTGTTGCCGAAGCCCGCTTTCATAGTGTGCAGCAGCGACATCAAATCCATGCCCGCCAGCATCCCGACGGACAGCGCCGCCACCAACAAAGCCACCATTGAATTGATTTTGAACTTCAAATTCAGTACCAGCATCAGACCAATGCCGAATACCACCCAGAGAATGTTAAGCACATGCATAACGTTTTACCTTACCTGGTTGAACCGTTGTTATTTTGGGCGATATGTTATGTAAATTGGTCAACCATTGTTGCGATGAATGTCACATCCTCTGATCAATAACCATCGATTACCCTTTGCTGCAATTTGCAGCAACAACCATGAGAGTGAAATTCTTGTGATGTGGTTAACCAATTTCAGAATTCGGGTTGACATGTCTTACCAAAAGGTAGAACTTATACGCCATCTCATCCGATGCAACGCCACGGCTGCGGTCTGGTTGTTCATCCGGATACCTAAACAACTCCAGGGTTCCGCGTCTCTTTGCTGTGGAACCCACTATGTGAAAGAGGAAAAATCATGGAACAGACCTGGCGCTGGTACGGCCCAAACGATCCGGTTTCTTTAGCTGATGTCCGTCAGGCGGGCGCAACTGGCGTGGTTACCGCGCTGCACCATATCCCGAACGGCGAAGTATGGTCCGTAGAAGAGATCCTCAAACGCAAGGCTATCGTTGAAGATGCAGGCCTGGTGTGGTCTGTCGTAGAAAGCGTGCCAATTCACGAAGATATCAAAACCCACACTGGCAACTATGAGCAGTGGATCGCTAACTATCAGCAGACTCTGCGCAACCTGGCGCAGTGTGGCATTCGCACCGTGTGCTACAACTTCATGCCGGTGTTCGACTGGACCCGTACCGATCTGTTCCACCCCGTGGGCGACGGCTCCACTGCACTGTTCTATGAGAAGGACAAGATCAAGGGCGACTACAAGTCCATGGCCGAGTACATCATGTCCTTCACTGAGAAGTACAACATGACCTTCCCCGGCTGGGAGCCGGAGCGCATGGCAAAGCTGGACGAGCTGTTCAAGGCCTACGCCCCTGTCACCAAGGAAAAGCTCTGGGAGAACCTGAAGTACTTCCTCGAAGCCCTGATGCCCACCTGCCGTGAGTGCGACATCAAGATGGCCATCCACATGGACGACCCCCCTTGGGACATCTTCGGCCTGCCCCGCCTGCTGGTGGATGCCGAGAGCATCGACCGCTTCCTGAGCATGGTGGACGACGAGTACAACTGCCTGACCCTCTGCTCCGGCAGCCTGAACGCCAACCCCAACAACAATGTGGCTGAGATCGTCCGCAAGCACTGCGACCGCATCGCATTCGCACACATCCGCAACATCCATCACTTCCCCAACGGCGACTTCTCCGAGGCTGCCCACCGCGACTGCTGCGGCGAGACCGGCATCATCGAGATCCTGCGCGCCTACCATGACTGCGGCTTCGAGGGCTACATCCGCCCCGACCATGGCCGTCAGCTGTGGGAGGAAGGCCCTGGCAGCTGCCGCCCCGGCTACGGCAAGTATGACCGTGCGCTGGGCATCCAGTATATGCTGGGCGTCTGGGACCTGCTGGACCGTCTGGACGAAGAGAAAAAGAAGGGCTGATATATCATGAAGCTGACTGATATTAAGAACGGCAATCTGTCCGCCGAGTGGGCAGAAAAGGGCTACGAGCTGCCCAAGTTCGACGTCGAGGCCGTCAAGGCCAAGACCCACGCAGAACCCACCTGGGTCCACTTCGGTGCCGGCAACATCTTCCGCGCATTCCCGGCTGCCATCCTGAACGACGCCCTGAACAGCGGCAAGTATGACCGCGGCGTCATCGTGGCCGAGAGCTTCGACTACGAGATCATCGACAAGGCTTATCAGCCCTACGACAATCTGAGCCTGCTGGTCTGCCTGAAGTCCACCGGCGACATCGAGAAGAAGGTCATCGCCTCCGTCACCGAGAGCCTGAAGGCTGACTACTCCTTCGGCGCTGACTGGGCTCGTCTGGTCGAGATCTTCCAGGCACCCAGCCTGCAGATGATCTCCTTCACCATCACCGAGAAGGGCTACGGCGTCGCTCCTGCTGACCTCGAGCGCGGCCTGACCCCCGTTCTGGCCATGGGCAAGGTCACTGCTCTGCTGTACGAGCGCTTCAAGGCCGGCAAGCTGCCCCTGACCGTCCAGAGCATGGACAACTGCTCTCACAACGGCGATAAGGTCAAGGCCGCAGTCTTTGCCTACGCTTCCAAGTGGGTCGAGCAGGGCCTGGTCCCCGCCGAGTTCTTGGCCTACGTCAAGGACGAGACCAAGATCACCTTCCCCTGGAGCATGATCGACAAGATCACTCCCCGCCCGGATGCCAAGGTCCAGAAGATGCTGGCTGACGACGGTTTTGAGGACAACTACACCATCGTCACCGAGAAGCACACCTTCACCGCTCCCTTCGTCAACGCCGAGGAGACCCAGTACCTCTGCATCGAGGACCACTACACCAATGGCCGTCCTCCGCTGGAGCTGGGCGGTGTCCTCTACTGCGACCGCGAGACCGTCGATAAGATCGAGAAGATGAAGGTCTGCACCTGCCTCAACCCCCTGCACACCGCCATGTCCATCTACGGCTGCATGCTGGGCTACACCCTCATCTCCGCTGAGATGGCTGATGAGGACCTGCGCAGCTTCATCCAGAAGATCGGCTACATCGAGGCGATGCCCGTCGTCGTTGACCCCGGCGTTCTGAACCCCTACGAGTTCATCGGCGCTGTCATCAACCGCCGTCTGCCCAACCCCTTCATGCCCGACGCTCCTCAGCGTATCGTCACCGATACCTCCCAGAAGCTGGCGATCCGTTTCGGCGAGACCATCAAGGCTTACGAGGCGCGCGGTCTGGACAAGTCCAACCTCGTGCTGATCCCGCTGGTGCTGGCAGGCTATGCCCGCTACCTGAAGGGCATCGACGACAACGGTCAGCCCTTCGAGATCTCCACTGACCCGCTGCTGGCTGAGTTGCAGGCCATCGTGGCTCCCCTGAAGGTGGAAGCCGGTGAGCAGGACTTCTCCTGCCTGAAGGCTCTGTACAGCCGCACCGATGTCTTCGGCGTGGACCTGTACGCCGTCGGTCTGGGCGAGAAGATCGAGTCCATGGCCAAGGAGCTGTTCGCAGGCCCCGGCGCTGTCCGCGCTACCCTGCACAAGTACGTCAAGGCCCGCTGATCTAAGCGTCCCCTGACTTAACAAGCCATTTCCGCACCCATGCTGCGTTTTGCTTTGCCGCAGCATGGGTTTTTATTATGTCTTTTTTTCGGCACAGGAAAAGCCGCCGGGCCTTGCGGCCCGACGGCTTTTCTTATGATAGGAGGATCAAAAATGATCGTAGACTATCTTATTCAGTTCAGGATGGTCTGCTCGGTCTCGACGTCGAACAGGTGGACCTTGTGGGGATCGAAGGCAACGCGGACGGTGTCTCCGTTGCGGGCCTTGGAGGTGGGAGCGACGCGGGCGGTCATCTTGTTGCCCTTGTACTCCAGGTACAGGTAGATCTCAGCGCCCATCATCTCAGAGACATCGACCTTAGCATCCAGCTGGCAGTCGGTGTGCTTTGCCATGAACTCGGGCTCATCGTCGATGTCCTCGGGACGGATGCCCATCTTGACCTTCTTGCCGACGTAGGAATCCAGCTTGCTGTCAGCGGTCTTCTCCTTGGGCAGGGGGATGAGGTCGCCGCCCAGATCGACGCTGTACTGGTCGCCCTTCTTGACGATGGTGCCGTCCAGGAAGTTCATCTGGGGGCTGCCGATGAAGCCTGCGACGAACATGTTGCAGGGCATATCGTACAGGTTCTGCGGGGTATCGACCTGCTGGATGATGCCGTCCTTCATGACAACGATACGGTCACCCATGGTCATAGCCTCGGTCTGGTCGTGGGTAACGTAGATGAAGGTGGTAGCCAGCTTCTTGTGCAGCTTGATGATCTCGGTGCGCATGGAGGTACGCAGCTTAGCGTCCAGGTTGGACAGAGGCTCGTCCAGCAGGAAGACTGCCGGGTTACGGACCATTGCACGGCCCAGAGCGACACGCTGGCGCTGACCACCGGACAGAGCCTTGGGCTTGCGGTCCAGCAGGTGCTCGATCTCCAGGATCTTAGCAGCCTCGTGGACGCGGCGGTCGATCTCGTCCTTCGGGGTCTTGCGCAGTTCCAGACCGAAAGCGATGTTCTTGTAGACGGTCATGTGGGGGTACAGAGCGTAGCTCTGGAAGACCATGGCGATGTCGCGGTCCTTCGGGGGAACGTCGTTGATGAGGCGGCCGCCGATGTACATCTCGCCCTTGGAGATCTCCTCCAGACCGGCGATCATGCGCAGGGTGGTGGACTTACCACAGCCAGAGGGGCCGACGAAGATGATGAATTCCTTGTCCTGGATCTCCAGGTTGAAATCGGTGACGGAAGGAGCCGTAGCACCGGGGTAGATCTTGTAGATATGCTGGCAGCTGATAGAAGCCATAAAGCTTTTTCCTCCATTGATGTTGTTGCACTCAAAGGCTCAGCTTGACGATGAGCCGTTTCATTGCTATTATAATAGCAGATTATTTTGTGTTATAAAATAGCATTTTATTGATTTGAGGTGTCAGATATTGATTTACTCTCCCAGCACGACTGCCGCCCTCGGCATCGTGGAGGATGCCCAACCGGAAGAGCCCCTCACCCTGCGGGGCGAAGGGCTCTGGGTCTGCCTCATTTCCAGCGGAAAATGTGTCGTCTCGCTGTCCGATCTCGAACTGATGCCGGCAGGTTCCGCCCTGTTGCTGCCGCCCCAGAATGCCGCAGCGGGCCATCTCGTGCTGAGCCGGGGACCGCTGACCCTCGTGCCGGAAAACGAGTGCCATCTGCTCTGCGTCCAGCTCACCGGGCAGGCAGCGGAACAGTTCCTCGCAGGGCTTTCCGAAATGCCCTTCCTCGCCCGGGGCGAGACCTGCCCGGCGGCGGCAGAGCTGATGGGGCGCCTTGCCGAAGAGCGGGACGCCTCGGAGCGGGTGCGCAGTCAGCTGGCCTTCGCGCTGCTGTGCGAGCTCTCAGACGCCGACAGCGCCGCCCCTGCCCTGCCCCCGCTGGTGGCCGCCGCCATCGAGGACATCCGCAGGAACTACGCCGGGCTCTACGGCGTGGAAGAGCTGAGCGAGCGGCTGGGCGTCTCCAAGAGCCACCTCGTCCGGGCCTTTACGGCAGCGCTGGGCGTCTCGCCGGGGCGGTACCTCACCAACGTCCGCATAGAAGCCGCCATGCGTCTGCTGCTCCACCGGGAGTACACGCTGGATGTCATCGCCAGCCTCTGCGGTTTCTCGGGGGCCAACTACCTCTGCCGCGTCTTCAAAAAAACGACCGGCCAATCTCCCACGCAGTGGCGGGCGATGGCCGGTCGGAGCGCACTGCCCGAGCTTTCGCCCGAGCAGCAGCGGTTGGAACAGGAATTGTTTATTTAATTTTTCCGCTTCAGCAGGAAGAGGGTCAGGCAGGCCGTGATGGCCTCAGAGGCCGGGAACGCGGCCCAGACGCCGTTCATCCCGAAGAGGGCGCTCAGCACCAGAGAGCAGGCCACGATGGCCACGATGCCGCGGGAAAGCGACGTCGCAGAAGCCTCTGCGGGGCGGTCCACCGCGCCCAGATAGCCGGCGGCCACGATATTGAAGCCCGCGAAGAAATAACCGAGGAAATAGATGCGCATCCCGCTGAAGGCATACTGCGCCATGAGGGTCGAGTTCTCACTGTTGAAGACCGCGACGATCGGCCCGGTGAACCCGAACAGAACTGCATACAGTGCCGCCGCCAGCGCAAGCGCTGTTCCGCTGCCCAGCAGCAGGAGCTTGCGGGCACCGGCGGCATCGTTTTTGCCGTAGCACCTGCTGACCAGCGGCTGTGCGCCCTGGGCCACGCCGTTGAAGATAGCCGTCGCCACCAGCGCGTAGTTCGCCACGACGCCGTAAGCCGCCACGGCCACATTGCCCGCCAAACGCAGGAGCAGCAGGTTGAAGACGGTGGTGGTCACGCCGGAGGACATCTCTCCCACGAAGCCCGAGACGCCCAGCTGGCAGCTCTGGGCCAGCAGCTTCGGCGAGGGCAGTTGCCGCACAAGGCGGACGGTGCTGCTCTTTTTAAAGAAGTGGCGGCTGCAGATCGCAATGCTCAACACCGGCGAGACTGCCGTCGCCAGCGCCGCGCCGGGCAGGCCGAGGCCCATGGGGAACATGAAGATGTAATCGAACACCACGTTGAAGAGGCTTCCGCAGAGGGTCGCCACCATGGCCAGTGAGGGATCGCCATCGTTCCGGACAAAGGCTGAGACGATGTAGTTGCACATGAAAAAGGGCGTGAACAGCAGGAAGATGCGGGCGTACCCCACGCCGAGTGCAACGATCTCCGCGTCGCCGCCCATGAACCGCAGCAGCACCTCGGGACAGAAGATGCCCGCCAGCATGAAGGGCAGGGCGAACACCAGCGCCCAAAGCAGGGCGTTGGAGAAATAGCGCTCCGAGCGCTCGTCGCCCTGCGCCCGGAGGATGGCGTAGCGGGTGGCCGCGCCGAGGCCCAGCATGGAGCCGATGGCGAAGATGAAGTTGTAGATGGGCAGACAGAGGTTCAGCAGAGCCACACCGCTGGTGCCTGCCGCCTGCGAGATGAAATAGGTATCGGCCAGGATGTAGCAGGATGTCCCCAGCAGGCCGAAGATGTTCTGGCTGACGTATTTGAAATACTGTTTGGTAAGGCTCATGTTCTCCTCGTCAAATGTCACATTTTTATCATTCAAATTTCAGATATACTGCCATATTGCGTCAGTTTATCACAATCCGCCCGAAGCTGTCAAGCTCTCCATTTGCACAAACGCCCGGATGGGTGTATACTGTAGTTTGTTTTTGAAAACAGGCAGAAGGGAGGGTGCATCATGCCGGGCAAGACTTTATACTGTCTGGGCGAAGCGTGGCTGGAATTGAACAGCACCGCGCCGCTGGCGTCGGCAAAGACATTTTCTCCCCGCATGGGTGGAAGCGCCGCCTCGCTGGCACTGGCTTATGCCGCACAGGGCGGCAGAGCCTCTCTTTTAACGCAGCTTGGCGAGGATGCTTTCGGACACCGCATCGCAGACGCTTTATCTACTGCCGGTGTGGACATCAGCCGGGTCTACTTCACCTCCCACGCCCCCACGCCGCTGCTGTTCGACGGCGGCGGCGAGACGCTGGCCTGCCGCACCCGTTCTTCGGAGCTGCTCTATGCACCCGAACAGCTGGGCGCTGACTGGGCCGCAGATGCTGAAATGCTGGCCTTTTCCAGCGCCTGCCTCGTGGACAGCCCCTGCCGCTACACCCATCTTGCCGCGCTGGACACCGCCCGCACCGCCGGTGTGCCGGTCTGCTTTGTCCCCTCTCTCCGCCCGGCTCTCTGGCCCAGCGAGAAGACCCTGCGGGACACGGTAATGCAGTTTCTCCCCTTCGCGGACATCCTCCTCCTCACCGCCGACGAGATGGAGCTTCTGCTGGACACCCGGGAGTATCAGGTCGGACTGTTTGCCCTGCTGCGGGGGCATACACAGCTGGTGGTGCTTGAGACAGAAGAGGGCGTCCACGCCTTTACCCGGGCAGTACACGCATTCCTGCCCGAGCTTTCCGCCCCGCCCGAAGAGCTGGCCGCACGGCTGCTGTATCAAATCTCTCAGCAGGAGCTGACCCTGAAAAAGCTCACGAAATGCAGTGCTCCGGCACTTCAGACACTTCTATAACGCCGGAAAGCCCCCGCCTTTGCAGGCGGGGGCTTTCCGTTTATCCTGTCATCCGGAGGAGAATGAGCTGATCAGTGAATGAACACCGGGCCAAGCGGGTTGGTGATGGGGCTGACGTAGCCGCCCAACAGCTTCGGGATAGCGAGGCTGATGTCAGGCACGAAGGTCAGCAGCAGCAGAGCGATGAACATGCACAGATAGAACGGGAGAGTAGCTTTGACGACCTTCTCCATGGGGCGCTTCGCAACGGCAGAGCCGATGAACAGAACCGCGCCGACAGGGGGAGTCAGCAGGCCAATGCCGCAGTTCAGGACCATGATGATACCGAACTGGATGGGGTCGATGCCGATGGAGGTCGCGATGGGCAGCAGGATGGGGGTAGCGATCAGGATGATGGGAGCCATATCCATGATCATGCCCAGCACCAGGATGATGAGGTCGATGAGCAGTGCGATGATGTAGGGGTTGCTGGTGACGCTGGTGATGGCGTTTGCAGCCAGATCAGGCACGTGCAGCATGGTCAGGCAGTTGCCGAACACAGCAGAGGTGGCGATCAGGATGAGGACGATGGACAGAGTGTTGACGCACTCATCCAGAGCGTGCCAGACGCCCTTCCAGTCAAGGCCCTTGTAGACGAAGACGGAGACCAGCAGAGAGTAGATAACTGCGATAGCAGCGGACTCGGTAGCGGTGAACACACCGCCGACAACGCCGAACACGACGATGACGACTGCGGCCAGAGCCCAGATAGAGGTACCCAGCTGCTTGATGAAGCCTTTGATGGTGAAGGGAGAGCCCTTGGGGTAATTCTCCTTGACAGAGATGATGTAGGAGCCGATCATCAGGACGATGGCCAGCAGAGCGCCGGGCAGGTAGCCAGCCAGGAACAGGCTGCCCACGGAGATGCCGCCGGCGGTGGTGGCGTAGATGACCATGTTATGGCTCGGGGGGACCAGCAGGCCCTCGCAGGAGGAGGTGATGGTGACAGCGGTGGAGAAGTCGGCGTCGTAGCCCTGATCGACCATCATGGGGATCATGATGGAGCCGATGGAAGCGGTATCTGCAGAAGCAGAACCGGAAATGCCGCCGAAGAAGTAGGAAGCAACGATGTTGACCATTGCCATGCCGCCGCGCATCCAGCCGACGCAGGCGTCAGCCAGAGCGATCAGCTTTTCGGAGATGCCGCCGCTGCCCATGAGAACGCCCATGGTGATGAAGAACGGGACGGCCATCAGGCTGAAAGACGAGATGCCCTTGACCATCAGACGGCAGACATCGGTCAGTGCCTGACCCTGCACCATCATGCACAGCACGCTGGACAGACCAACGGCGTATGCGATGGGGAAGCGCAGGAAGATCATGACGAAGAAGCTGACAAGAAGGACAACGATTGCCAGTGTCTGGGCTGTCATATTAGTTCTCCTCCTTTACAAAAATGCTCTTGATGTGGTTGTACAGTGCCTCGATCTCGAAGATGATCATGGCGACACCGGCCAGAGGCACGGGGAAGTACATCCAGAAACGGCTCAGCCAGGGCATCGAGACATAGAAGCCGCGGCCGCCCAGGGTGGTGGCGTAGTTCCAGCCCACAACCAGCATGATGAGGCCGAGGATGCAGACCGCCAGATCGGCGAGGATGTCCAGCACCTTGACGGCGATCTTGGGCAGATAGACGTCAAATGCGGTCATGCGGATGTGTGCGCCGCGGCGGATGGCCAGAGCAGCACTCAGCACGGCCATGTAGCTCATGCAGGTCAGAACGACTTCTTCAGACCATGCGGGGTCCGGGATGAACGGGACGTAACGACCAATGACCGACATGGTGGTGATGAGAATATCCACGATCAGCAGAATCTTGCAGATAAACAGGACCACTTTGTAGGTGACGTCGTACGCCGGCTTGATCTTATCCAGAGTGGTAAAGATTTTCGGCATAGGATCTCCTCCATACTCTTATAAAAAGCCCGGCGGGTCTGCGGGCGTATCCCGTAGTCCCCCGCCGGGCTATGTACTACTTCAGGATAAAGGCGCTTTTATCAGGCCTTCATATCCAGCAGCTGCTGATACAGCTCAGCCTGATCCGAGGTGTTCTCGCTGATGACCTTAGCGCAAGCCTCCTGCCAGGGAGTCTTATCGGGGACATCGACGACGTTGCAGCCGGAAGACTTCAGCTCGTCGAGGACCTTGTTCTCAGCGGTCTCGGACAGGTCAGCGTTGAAGGCCTGCGTATCCGCAGCAGCCTCCATGACGGCAGCCTGCTGGTTCTCGGTCAGCTTGTTCCAGGCGTTGTCGGTGATGACAGCCTGCACAGCGCCCAGAGTATGGCCGTCGAGGATCAGGTTGTTAGCGACCTCGGGGAAGGCGTTGGACTTGTAGTTTGCGATGGGCTGCTCAGCGCCATCGACAACGCCGGTCTGCAGTGCGCTGTACAGCTCGCCGAAGGAAACGACGGTGGGGT
>OGUF01000876.1_pt1 | contig 12434 bp, 15 predicted proteins | sample 1573681 | NCBI WGS metagenome assembly OGUF01 (sample SAMEA2582049, study PRJEB24529) | metagenome | biome: Human gut stool | place: China | collected 2011
GACGTGCGCCGTTTCCGGGTCGGGTATCAGATGATTGCGGTTATCCGGGTCGATAAGGTAGCCGTAAGGAGCTTCGCCGTTGACGCGCTCGCCTTTCTGCGCCTTTGCCTGTTTGACAGCCCGGATTTTCTTTGAGGTGTCGCGGGCGTAAAACTCGTTGAACCAGTTCCGCAGAGGGGTAAACTCGTTATCTTCCCTCGCTGTGTCTACACCGTCGTTAATGGCAATGTAGCGCACTTCATATTCGGGAAAGACAATCTCTATCAGCTCCCCGGTTTTCAGATAATTACGTCCCAGACGGGAGAGGTCTTTTGTTATGACGGTCGCCACGTTCCCGGCTTCAACCTCATGCAGCATGGCTTGAAGCCCCTCACGCTCAAAGCTCACGCCGGAAAATCCGTCGTCTACGAAAAAGCGCGTGTTGAAAAAGTGGTGTTCGTCAGCATACTTTTGTAAAATCAGTTTTTGGTTCTGTATGCTCTCGCTTTCCCCGGCTTGCATATCTTCCTGGCTCAATCTGCAATATAAAGCGGTAATCTTGTCTGTCTGTAACATTTTGTCCTCCTTTCCGACGACAGACAAGCATGGTATTTGTACTGTCTATATTATACCACATACCGCTGCCTGTGTCATGTATAAAATGTGAAGAAACGCCCTATTTCCGGGCGTTTGCGGGGTTCAGTTCCATGTCTTTGCGAATGAGTTTTTTTATCTTTTTATCCAGTGTGTCCGTTGCGCGTTCACTTGCGGACGAACATACAAGGTAAGTAACTTTTCCTATTTTATGCTCCGTTGTGGTAACGGGCGTTTGGTTTTGCGTCAAAGAAAATCCCCCTTTCTTTCGCAAACATATAATACAGTCTATGAATAGCAGCAAGTCCACTATTCAAGAAAACAAAGGCTTTAATCGGACGGTTATTAGCATAACCTCATGGGAATTTCACCCCGGCATGGTTCTCATGCCGCCCTACCCATTGCCTGCGACGCTCTTAACGCTCGGACTGTGGCTGTAAGGAAGTATCATTGTATATTCTGCGTGTCGTCGCCCGCAAGCCGCTACACTTGCTTTCCGGCGCGGTGTTGGTCGCTCGGCTGTCCGGGCGGGGATAACCTCACCCGGATAGCGTCATGGCGCACCCGCCGTATGGCTCGGCGCAAAAGGAACGTATCCGATTTGCCCTATGCTGCGCCGCCGTTATCTTGCGCCGCTTTCTTTGTCAAAGAGCAGAGGGCTGTTCTGCGATATGGAACGGAAAAGGTAGAAGCGTCCCAATTCCGCGTTGGTTTATTCAGCCCTAAATTTGAGGATTGCCCTCATCAGTTTTGCTTGCAGCCGTTCCCGAATGTCGTGGTCTACGCCAAAATAGACGTTCCCGCGCTCGTCGTACAGCTTCCGCATGGAGAGGCGGGCTATGTAGCCGCTGAAATGCTGCAAGACAATCTTCATAGCGTCCGGGTCGCCCTTTGTCGCTGCCACAATGACAGGATAGGGAACAAGGGCATTTTCCGGGTAGCCGGGTTCGTTACCATTCGTCCCATTCATCAGCATTTTCCTCCAGATATTTTCTTAATTTCTCAAAAGAGCTTGTCCGCCTGTACTGTATCGTGCTTCTCGACGTATCGAACAGCTCCGCAATCTCGGTGTCGTTCATTCCCTCGAAATAGTACAGGAGTACGGCTTTGCGCTTTTCTTCCGGCAAAGTACGGATTGCTTCAAGAAGCAGCTTCGGCGTGATTTTCTTCCCGGCTTTCTCAAAGACGGTTTCGGCGGTTTCCCGTTTGAAATATTCATCAAAGGTATGAAGCTGCCGCGCTTCGTCTAAGGGCAAATCGGAAAAGGTGACTTCCCTTGCCTTATGCCTGTGCAGCTCCCTGTGAGCGTCACACGCTTCATTGTGCAGTACCGTATTACAAAACTTCTGGAAAGCGCACTGTTTTATAAACTCCCTGCGATTAGGTTCCACATTCTCACCTCCTTTCTCGTTGGAAAGTTGGTGGTGCTTCCCCCTTTTCGCGGGGCAATACGGCGTTTTTCAAAAACGCCGAAGATTTTTTGAAATTTCTTCAAAAATTTTTTGAACGTACAAAATGCGCCCGTCCGAAAAGCCCGGACGGGCGCATAGGCATTGTAAGCAGTATCCAGATGATTAGACAGTTCATATATATAAGCGTAGTTTCCCACGGTGGTGGGCGGGCTTTTTTTGATAAGTCAATAACTGTCGGATTTTGTCGATATGCTTTTTGCTTCATGGCGGCTACCTCCTTTAGCCGCCGCTTTTAACAGTGATACCGCGTCATTTCATTAGAAGATAAAAAGAAACGGCGGCTTTGATTTTTCAAAGCTGCTGCGGAAATCAAAGAACGACAAGCAACAGTTCTGATTTTGCTCCAATATGGTTATTAGGGGCACAAATTAAAATCAAAAAAGAGCCGATAACAGCAGTATTTCAAACTGCATATTATCGGCTCTGCGTCTGTGCGTCTGGCTCTTTTAATTAAATTATTTCTGTTGTTTTTTGGCTTTATTATATGTATTAGCTAACTGTCCACAAGCTGCTTTAATCTCTCTACCATGAGAAACTCTCATGGTAACTTCAAGTCCTGTTTGCTCTAATTGATGTTTGAACGCAACCATTTCTTGTTTTTGTGGTGCTCTAATTTTTGAATTACTCGTCGGGTTGTATTGCAGCACGTTAATCATAACATTTTTGCCCTTAAACCATTTTGCAAGTTGCCTTATATCTGAGGAACGGTCATTTATACCTGGTAAAAGCAAATACGCAAATACCACTTTTCGATTATGCCTTTGTGAATAGGACAATGCTTGCTTAACAACATCTTCAATAGCGTACATGTGCATATGAGGAATGATACAGTTTCTCGCAGCCTGTGTTGCTGCATGTAAAGATATTGTCAACTGAATTTTTAGATGTTCTTCGCGCAATTTTTTTAATTGATTAACTGGACCAACTGTTGATACGGTAATGCCGTCGGTTGGAAAGTTAAGTCCATTTCTATCTCGAAGAATATGGATTGCTGCAATCAAGTTGTCGTAATTGAATAAAGGTTCTCCCATTCCCATAAAAACGATACGATTTACTTTTTGACGTATCAATATGACCTGCTGCACAATTTCAGACGGTGTTAGATTACGAACAAAACCATTGCGTCCGGACTCACAAAAAATACAGCCAACAGAACAACCAACTTGCGTACTTACGCAAACAGTCCCACCATCTCGCCGTTTAATAAAAACCGTTTCAATATACCTGTTATCTTTCAATTCATAAACATACTTTTCAGTATCGCTACTTTTATAGACTTTTTTTGTTGATATTGATAGATTTTCTTTGTGAAATGGCTGTTTATACAATTCCGTATATAAGGCTCTTGCTTTATCCTCTCCAATTACTTCCGACATTTCTTTGTAAGTAAATCCGTATGGGTCATTCAATATTTCCGTAGGTGTACTTTTAGGTAAGTGTTTCATTTAAATATCCTTCCTTTTCAAAATTAAAAAGTTTGTTTTTCAGAGTTTTTGATTATGATTTCTAGTTTTTCAACATCAACGATATGCGTTAATTTACATTTAGGGCAGAAAAGAGGAAAATTTCTTAATACCGTATTATAAAATACTTGAACCCTCGTCTTTCCGTTACAAATTGGACATTTTATCCAATATTTTTCAAGCATAATATTTCTCCTTTTGCGCAAAAAAATACAGGTCAATTCTCAACATGAGCATTGACCTGCATTTATACATATAATACTACAACAAAATTAAGGCATAGTTTTTATACTATGTCTATACGTCGTTAGTTTTGTTGTATAGCATACGCAAAATAAGCATGACAAAAAAGCCCATATTGAAAATGGGAAAAATCTTTTTTGATTTCAATGCTTATCGAATACGCATGCTATGTAACATAAACATTTCCCCCTTTTAATAATACTATACAAAAAAAGCGGCTAATTGTCAACATATACATATGAATTATTTTGGCTAACTGATTGAATTGTGTAGACATATCCAAGAAGAAAGGGGAACAGTAAAATGTAATAGGGTGAATAACTATGGCAAAAAGACCAGTACCACGATACGACTTTAAGGCTTTTGGGGCAGCGATAAAGGCAGCGCGTGAGGGATGCAAGGAGAGCCGCAAGAAAGTAGGCGACGAAATGTTTATCTCGCCGCGCTACCTTGCGAACATTGAGAACAAGGGGCAGCACCCAAGTTTACAGGTGCTGTACGACCTTGTATCTCTGCTGAATGTATCAGTGGATGAGTTCTTTTTATCCTCTGATAGTCTGGTAAAAAGCAGCAGACGAAGACAGCTTGAAAGCAAAATTGACAATTTTACAGACGCAGACCTTGTTATCATGGAAAGCGTTGCAGATGGTATTGTCAAATCTAAGGAAGTGGGGGAAATGTAAATCCTCCACTTTTGTTTATAATTGCAGTGATATTAGAATTGATACTCTGCAATATTTTTGAAATCATTGTTCAACACATAATATACCTTATTTTTAGCAACGGAATATACAAAAGAAACTCTGGTTGCCCAAAGTCCTTCCTGACGTACTGACCTAAGTACATCAAAGGCGTTGGAAATAGAGAAGTTTTCTCCATATCCTTGCAGTAAATCCTTTGCCTTTTCATATCTGTTATCCCCAGATAAAACATATGGATTAGTCAATTCTGGTTTTAGAATGGAGTAATTTGTTATTAAGGAATATTTTTCTTTTTCCAAACGATACCCAATCCCCGGTTCAATAATGAGAACACGCCCATTTCTATCCGAAAACATAGCCTGCATAGTAGTGTCAGGTGCATAAGTAATTTTCTTTTTTTTCACTATTTCCAATGAATCGTCAAAAGAGAGATTGCCTTTTATAAAGTTTTCTGTCAAATCAGCTATTGTATAGCATGATTCATTACCGCAAAATTGTGCATTGTCATTTCCATGTACATACAACAATGTGCCAACATTCCCATTTCTATTGATTCCATGAAAAGAGTGGTACTTATTATCGGACATTTTTATCCCTATAAAAAAACGGTCCTTTTCGGCAATTACAGTATGTTCCCATTCAGAAAGGTCAATATCAAAATTGAACCCAACAATGGTTTCTTTTCCATTATACACAAATCTTGTACACATATTTGTATTTCCTTTCGCAAACTAATCTGAATAGCATAAAAACTAATTACATTAGTAATTTTAAATATTATAAGACTGTTTGTCAATACAAGAGTTCATTTTTTCTAACCAAATTATTGACTTCATTAATTTGATTACTTAAAATGAAGTAAATGATGTGTAGAAAGAGGAAAATGAATATGCGAGTTACAAAAGCCGAAGTTATAAAAACTGCTTCTGATATGGCTGATAGAAATGGACTTCATAATGTTTCTTTGAAAGCTATTGCTGAAAATTTAGGGATTCGTACCCCCTCCTTATATAATCATATAGGAAGTTTGGATGAACTTCTTAGGGAGATAGCACATAGTGGTATGCGTACTATGAATGAAAAAATGATTCGTGCAGTAATCGGTAAGACAGGGGATTCAGCATTAAAATTAGTGGCAGTTGAATATCTTAATTATATGATTGAACATCCCGGTGTTTATGAAATAATTCAATGGGCTAGTTGGAATGGAACAGAGGAAACAGCAATCATTTTTAATGATTATCTATCTTTACTTAAAACACTTATTTGCTCATGTGGCTTTAATCCAGATAAGACCACTGAAATTTTGAACATGGTAACAGGTATGCTTCATGGTTATACAACTTTACAATTAAGATATGCTTTTTCTAATCCTGATAAAGTAAGAAAAGAATTATCCGAAGCAATTGACACACTACTATTGGGAGCTAATCAAAAATATAAAGACTAATGATAAATTTTAAAAAGAAATACTTTATAAGAGAAACGTGCAAATCTCAAATGAGAAATGCACGTTTTTCTATAACTATTTCACAATCTTCCAGTTTTCCCCGTTCTTTTCCAGCACAAGGTCAAACTGCGATACCTGTGTTGTCATGGTCTGGTTATCCAGATATTTCACTGCAAGGGAAGCTGTCACCTGATTTCCGTTTCGGTTGTAGACAGGATTTACCAGTTCCGAGAAGATATATTCTTTCCCCACAGGGTTCAGCACGCCCTCATTCACATAATAGGTCAGCTCCTTTGCGGTTGCCGTAGGGTACAGCTTGAAAAAGGTAGTGAGAAATTCGTTGATTTCCTCTGTGGTGATGGAATCCACCGTACCGTCACTTTGTACCGCTTTGGGAGTGTAACCGGATTTTACGGGAACACTGGTAATGGTTGGATTCTGGATAATCGTCAGGTTTCCAGAGCCGTCCACATAGACGGTCACCTGATAAGCGGAACGGACAGTTTTAACGGATTCTCCCTCTGTGATATGCTGTTCCACCGTATAGGTCACTTGATAATGCTGTTCCTTTTCTTCTGTGATTTCCCATATCTGAAAATCGGTCAGGGCAGACGATACGGGGATGTCTTTTCGGACAGTATCTACATTCAGGGCTTGCAGTTCTCCGGTGAGATACCCTTTTAAAGCATTTGTCCGGTTATCAATGGAAGCGGCGGACTGTTCCCATGAATAGTAGACTTCTGCGAAATTCTCCACAAAGTTTTCTATCTTGTGGGTGTCGAGGATGGTTTCTTCAATTACTTTGGTTTCATGGACAGTATGAATGTCTATCGCCGTGAAATTCTTATAGACGGCAAACAGGAAGCTCACTGCCAGCAGCACCCACAGGGCAATCACAGTTTTTTTGTGGGTATTGACTTTGTAAACTTTCAGTTTCTTTTCTTTCTGCTTTTTCTGGTTTTCCTCTTTTCTAATCTGAATCATATCGGTTCATCCTTTCTTATTGTTTGATTCGTCCGGCTCCGGCAAGGTGCTGTTGCCAGTAGGAGCCTGTCAGGTCTGCGTAACCAATGGGATTTCCGGCATGGTACATCCGGTTATTTCCCACATACAGCCCCACATGGGTGATGTAGGTTCCGGCGTTGTAGGTGGAGTGGAAAAAGACCAAATCCCCTGCTTTTGCTTCGGACAGGGGGATGTGCTGCGTTACATTGTACTGTTCCTGTGCTGTCCGTGGCAGGGCGATTCCTGCCTTGCCATAGCACCACTGCACCAGTCCCGAACAGTCAAAGGAAGTGGAGGGAGAATCACCCCCGTACACATACGTCCATCCCTCATACTTTAAGGCTTCCTCCATGATAGCCTGCACCGTTTCATCATCAAACTGTGCCACGGTCAGGTATTGCGATACCAAGAGGACATAGAACATATTTCCGTAGGAATACCGCCAGCCGCCGTTTTTCGCTACGGCAACAGGGTTGGTGTAGGTGACTTTCTTTCCGCCGGATTTGTCCCTTGCGAAGCTCTCTGCCAGTTCAAAGGTGTATTTTTTTCCGTGCCCTGCTACATAGTCTAGGAAACCACCGCCGTAGTTGTAAGACTGAATCACACTATTTAAATCACAGCCCTTTGTTTCTGCCGCTGCGAGCAGTTCCGAGAAATACTTGCAGCCCTGTTTGATGGATTCCTCTGTACTAAGGGAGTTCGGGGGAAGCCCCAGAGATTCCGAGGACTGCATAACGTCTTCCAGCGTGCCGCCGGATTCCACCTGAATGATGGCGAGCAGCACATTTAAGTATTCCTCTATGCCATATTCCCTTGCATACTTTTCCAGCATAGGTTTATGGGCGAGGACTTCCTGTGATACGCTCACGCCCCCATAGATAAGGTTTCCGCCGCTTCCGCCGTCTTCCTCATCCGAGAAGACAATCACCACCAAAAGGAGCAGGGAGAACATCATCACGAACACGCCGGAACAGGCAAAGAAAAGGTGTCTTAACTTCATGGTTTCTCCCCTTTCTTTTGTTTGGCAGCCGTTTTTACCGTTTTTGTCCACTCCTTTCTGGCTGTGGTACGCCGGATGGTAAAGTTCGATTCTTTTACCACAGGGGCAGCCCGTTTTACTTCCGGTATCACAGGAGCCGTATCGTTTTGGACAGGTCTTGCCGGACGGGGAGCAGCAAGGGTGATGGTTGGAGTTGTCTTTTGTCTTTCCTCTGGTTTGTCTGGGGAAATCGGAGGGAGTATCTGGCGTTCTGTCCTTACAGTGAAGTGCTATACTAACGTTGTAACAGTAGTGGCTAATAAGATATAATAAATCCAATAGAGAAAAGAGGTAATTATCATGCCACAAAGTTACACACCCGAATTTAAGAAAAAAATAGTACGTCTTCATGAAGAGGAAGGTCGTACCTACAAAAGCATCACCGCTGAGTATGGGGTATCGAAAGCCAGCATTTCTAAGTGGTGTAGCGAGTTTAGTAAAGAATGCCAGTCAAGCCCGGAAGCCAAAGAAGATTATGACAACATGAAGGAGATGCTCAGACTCAAAAGAGAAAACGAAGAACTTCGTAAGGAGAATCTTTTCTTAAAAAAAGCGGCGGCATTCTTTGCAAAGGAAATCGATTAGAGGCTTATCGATTCATCGAACAATATCATAATGAATTTGGCATTCGCTGGCTGCTTGGACGGCTGGGTATATGCCCAAATGCTTATTACAACTACCGGAAACACCGGAAGGCGGATTATTATACCCTTAAAGCCGAAGTCCAAGCACAGATTCAGGAAATATATCATTCGCACAATGGAGTTGACGGCTATCGGAGTATGAAAGTTTATCTGGAGCGTAAAGGTTATTCTTACAGTAATACCACCGTTCATAAATATATGAACACAGAGCTTGGTCTCCGTTCGGTTGTCCGTCCAAAAAAACCAGGATATGAGCATGGAAACCCGCATAAAGTATTCGATAATAAGCTGAAGCAAAATTTCACAGCAGATGAAATCAATCGAAAATGGTGCACGGATTTCACCTATCTGTTCCTTGCAAATCATGAAGTACGCTATAACTGCACTATTATAGATTTGCATGACCGGAGTGTGATTGCCAGCATAACAGATCGTAACATTACCAGTGATCTTGCGATCCGGACGCTCCGAAAAGCGCTGGAATCGCAGCCAACAATCAAAGATGGTCTTATCTTACATTCTGACCAGGGCTCACAGTATACGTCCAAAGCATTTACCGAATTCTGCAAATCGGTAAATGTGACACAGAGCATGAGCAAAGCAGGATATCCGTACGACAATGCACCGATGGAGCGTTACTTCAATACCTTGAAGAATGAATGCACAAATTTGTATGAGTTTACAACAGAGGAAACACTCTATCAAAAGGTAGAAGAATTTGCATACGTTGATTATAATCATGTTCGTCCACACAGTTATAATGGTTATCGAACCCCATATGAAGCAAGGACGGCAGCATAAATTGATAAGCACTATTTTTTTAGCCACAAGTGTTACAAAAAAGCTTGACCACAACAGCCATTGAAAACGACCATTTTCATCAAGTCGTTTCTGATAGTGAATATTCCGTTGCGGCGAAGCCGTCTGTCCGGAAAAATGGAAACCACCTGTCCGGATAGGCGGAAACCGCTTTAGGTTATTGCTATGTGCGGCGAAGCCGCCTGTATGTTATTGTGCCTGAGATGGATCCAGTCCATAAACCTCCCTCATGGAAATATCCTTTTCTGGGTCAAGACTCATAATCGGAATCTTGTATGAATCGAATGAGATTCGATCCATGATGGCATCTGTGAGAGGGTTGTCCTTACCACCAAGCTTTTGGTACCAGTCTTCCTCAAGATACTGGGAACAGAAGATCGTGGATGAGTGCTTGCGACGCTTATGAATAAGCTCAAGCAGATTGGCTGAGTCTTTTTCAGTAACTCTCATGAGCAGCCACTCATCCAGGATTAGAAGCGTGGGATTGGTGTATTTTTTCAATGCATCTTTAAAGCGGCCTTCATCTCTGGCCTCTTGTAAGTCCAGGAGCAGATCTGGCACACGGACGTACTTAACGCTGTAATAACGCTTACATGCCTCCATTCCAAACGCACAGGCCAGATATGTTTTTCCACTGCCTGTTGCGCCGGTAATGAAGATGTTACGGTATTCTGTGATGTACTCACAAGTTGCCAGCCGTTCGATCAGGTGGCGGTTTACTTTGCGGTTATGACCGTAATCAACTGCCGCAATCGTTGCGTCTGGCTGCTCGAACTCTGCATTCTTAATCAGTCTTTTCAAACGGCTGTTTTTACGGGATGTATATTCGATATCAACGATCATCCCAAACCGATCCTCGAAAGGGATCTCCTTCATGGAGATATCCTGCATCTGGTTACGGAATGCATCGGCCATCGATGTCATGTGCATTTCAATAAGCTTGTCAATTGTACTCTGATTTGTCATGATCTCTTACCTCCGTAATAACGGGCACCACGGGTGATGCCGGACTGGGAACTCTCGTTTGTCTGCTTCTGAGGTGCCTCAGATTTAGCTCCACGATCCGCAGTAAGGATGTTCTTGATACTTTTATAGCTGGGTGAATTCGAGTACTGCAGAGCCTTTGCACAGGCGTTTTCAAGCTGCTGTGAAGACTTCCTCTCAGCAAGCTTCAAAAGGCCCATACAGGCCCTGTAAGACTGCTGCTCCACTCTGCCTGAGGTAAGGATACTGTTTACAACTTTATAGGTATTGATTCCGATTGTTTCTGCCCATTTGCGGAAACGGTCACCGTTCCACTCGAGATATTTCTGGTGATCTGGCGGCATATGTTCGAGTACTGTGGAATACTGCCCAGGACGCCCGTACAGGCGTTTGTGGGAAGCAATTCTCCTGAAATCCTTAAAAATTTCAATGGTGGTATCTGTCACTCGCACATCGACCTTATCTTTGATATACTGATAAGGCACCGAGTAGTACATTTTGTCTACGGCGATGTGATAGTTGAACTGTACTGTGGCGGTACGATGTTCAGCTAATTCAAAGCGGGTGGCAGGCAGGGGCATGAGCAATGGCTTCTCATCTTCGAGAAACAGCTTCTGTCGGCTGCCTTCTTTCTTTTGAAAAGAAGCCGCGTTGTACTTTTTGAGCTTTTTCCTGATTTCCTGGTTCAATTCTTCCAGAGAGAAAAACTGTTCATTACGAAGCGCAGCTGTGATCCATGTAGAGACATGGCCAACATTTCCTTCTACACTTGGCTTATCCTTCGGGGCACGTACCCGGGCCGGAATGATAGCAGTGTTGTAATGCTGTGCCAGTTCCTCATAGGACTTAATCAGGACAGACTCATATTTGTCACTCTGTTTACGGTTCGTTGCTGTAGGAGCATTGTCTGATACCAGAATCGGCGTAACGCCGCCAAAGAACTCGTACATATGGACATGAGCGGTAATCCATGACTTTTGTTGTTCATTGATGAACGCTTCGACAAAAGCATACTGGCTGTAGGTCATAACACCAACAAAGATCCATGCTTCGGTAATTTCACCGGTATCCGGATCAATAATCTTTGCCGGATCACCAGCCCAGTCAACCTCGATCTGCTGGCCTGCTTTCCGCGGGATGTGCATGGTAGCACGGCTTTTTTGCTCGTTCTGCTGAATGTAATAACAGAACTGGGAATACATCAAAGCATCATCACCATTCTGACTGCATTCTTCGAGGTATTCTGTCCAAAGGAGCTTCTTGTTGACACCATTTTTGAGCAATTCCTTACGGATGTAGTCGAAGTCAGGCATCCGCTTGGTGGATTTCGGAGACAAATCTTTTGGAAACATCCGCTGCTCCAACTCAGCATCAGTGAGTGATTCGTCCAGTGGCCAGCTCAGAGATAATTCATCTGCACGTTTCTGGACCTTTACAACTGTCTTTCTTGAAACCTTGAGGCTTTTCTCAATGTCACGAAGAGACAGACCCAAGGCTGTCAGCCTTAGGATTTCACGATATTTGGTCATATGAAGACCTCCCTCATAATGAATTAGCATCAAATTCGATGCTTACATCCATTATAAGAGTGGTTCCCTAATGACCGGAAGAGCGGTTTCCATCAATCCGGAACAATGGTTTCCTCAATCCGGACAAGTGGTGTAAAAGTACCCGTAATATTCATGATAGAGCACAAAGCCATCCTTGTCGTAATGGAGTGCTTTTAATTTCCGGCTATCCCTGCCACAAAACAGATACAGTGCATTTGCATAAGGATCCAACTGATAGGTATCTCGTATAATAGCCATTAAACCATCAAAACTTTTGCGCATGTCGGTTCGTCCGGTGATGATGAAAATCTTAGCTACACCGGACAGCTCGCCTAACATAACTGCCGCAGCGCAGTGATGGTATTTCGAATGGTTTCACTTGCTCCCGTATTTTGAATCTCCACGGAAAATCCAGAATAGATTACGCGGATTGCCGGTGCGTATGCAACAGTCTCATTGCTGGGCTGTTCTGTTATTTCACGTTCCGCAGG
>OGUF01000879.1_pt1 | contig 12408 bp, 15 predicted proteins | sample 1573681 | NCBI WGS metagenome assembly OGUF01 (sample SAMEA2582049, study PRJEB24529) | metagenome | biome: Human gut stool | place: China | collected 2011
CGGGGAGTTGCCGACACGCCCGGAACACCTCGGCCGTCACTATGACAAACGCTCCATCCGCAATTTCGGCATGCATTTCGGCATCGGCTGCGAATACCGCATCTCCTACCGCGTCGGCGTCAGTTACACCTTCTACGCCGACTCCCGGGCATCCAAAGCTCCACCCACACCCGGTCGGGCGTCAACGGCGGCCTGCGGTTTTATTTCTAAAATAATTTCAGAAAATTCTAAAAAAAGTTAAGATCGGAGCAATTTTTGTGTTATATTTGCCGTTAGAGGTTAACAGGTTACTAACGGAAAATGAGAGAGATGAACACAAAAACGCAACTCGACGACGCGGCGCTGCGCTACCACAGCGAAGGCCGCCCCGGTAAGATCGGGATCGTCCCGACCAAACCCTATCATACGCAGTACGATCTGTCGCTGGCCTACTCGCCCGGCGTGGCGGCTCCGTCGCTGGCCATCGCCGAAGAGCCGGACGACGTTTACAAATACACGGGCAAGGGCAACCTCGTGGCCGTGATCTCGAACGGCACGGCCGTCCTCGGACTGGGCAACATCGGTCCCCTGGCGGCCAAGCCCGTCATGGAGGGCAAAAGCATGCTCTTCAAGACCTATGCAGGCATCGACGCCTTCGACATCGAAGTCGACACGACCGATCCCGAGGAGTTCATCCGCACAGTGAAAGCCATCGCTCCCACCTTCGGAGGCATCAACCTCGAAGACATCAAGAGCCCTGAGTGCTTTGAGATCGAAGAGACCTTGGAGCGTGAGCTGGACATCCCCGTCTTCCACGATGACCAGCACGGCACGGCCATCGTCGTGACCGCCGCCCTCATCAACGCCCTGCGCGTGGTGGGCAAGAAGATGGAGGACGTCCACATCGTCCTGAACGGCCCCGGTGCTGCCGGTACGGCCATCATCAAGATGCTGATGACCGCCGGCGCTAAGGACATCATCGCCGTGGACCAGTTCGGCACCCTGTACAAGGGCTGCAACAGCGCCGAGGCCCACAAGAACTGGCTGGGCGAAGTGACCAACCCCCGCCAGATCAAGGGCGGCCTGAAAGAAGCTCTTGAGGGCGCAGACGTCTTCATCGGCGTGTCCAAGCCCGGCATCCTGACCACAGAGCTGTGCAAGACCATGAACAAGGACGCCATCGTCTTTGCCATGGCCAACCCCACCCCTGAGATCATGCCCGACGAGGCCAAGGCCGGCGGCGTCCGCGTCATGGCCACCGGCCGCAGCGACTTCCCGAATCAGGTCAACAACGTCCTCTGCTTCCCAGGCCTCTTCAAGGGCGCTCTGAGCGTCCGCGCCCGCGACATCAACGACAAGATGAAGCTGGCCGCCGCCTACGCCATCGCTGACCTCATCACCGACGATGACCGCAGCGAAGAGAACATCATCCCCGGTGCCTTCGACCCCCGGGTGGCCGAGGCTGTGGCGAACGCTGTGGCAAAAGCTGCCCGCGAGAGCGGCGTGGCCCGCCTGTAAACGGAGGAAGCTCCTATGAGAACCATTTCCGCGCAGCAGATCACGGACACCGTAGCACGCCTCTGCATCGAGGCCAACACCCGCCTGCCCCGGGACGTGCAGGAAGCACTGGACAAGGCCCGGGCCGAAGAGCCCTGGCCGCTGGCAAAGAACACCCTCGACCTGCTCTGGTCGAACCTCGCGGCGGCGAAAGAAGAGAATCTGCCCATCTGTCAGGATACCGGCATGGCCTGCGTCTTCGTGGAGCTGGGTACAGACGTCCACATCGACGGCAGCTTTGAGGCTGCTATCCATGAGGGCGTGCGGCGGGGCTACACCGACGGCTATCTGCGCAAGAGCATCGTGGCCGACCCGCTGCGCCGGGGCAACACCGGCGACAACACCCCCGCCGCCATCACGGTGCATCTGGTGGACGGTGACGGCTGCACCATCACCGTCGCCCCCAAGGGCTTCGGCAGCGAGAACATGAGCCGCATCCAGATGCTCAAGCCCGCCGACGGAGTGGAGGGCTTCAAGAAGTTCGTCATCGAGACGGTCAAACTGGCCGGCTCCAACCCCTGCCCGCCCATTGTGCTGGGCGTCGGCGTGGGCGGCAGCTTTGATAAAGTGGCCTATCTCGCCAAGAAAGCTCTGCTCCGCCCGCTGGACGTCCCGAACCCCGACCCCTATTACGCTGACCTCGAGAAAGAGCTCCTGACGGCCATCAATGAGCTGGGCATCGGCCCTCAGGGCTTCGGCGGCAGGACCACCTGCCTCGGCCTCGCCATCGAGCAGATGCCCACCCATGTGGCCGGTCTGCCGGTGGCCGTGAATGTTTCCTGCCATGTCACCCGGCGGGCAAGTGCCGCATTGTGAGATGGCCAGGACGCTAAAGGAGAATGCAAATGCAATACGAACTGACAACTCCCTGCACGGCGGCAGACCTCGCGCCCCTGAAAGCGGGCGATACCGTGCTGCTGTCCGGTGTGGTGTACACCGCCCGCGACCAGGCCCACAAGCGGATGCTGGAAGCACTGGACAAGGGCGAAAAGCTGCCCTTTGACCTCGAGGGCAGCGCCATCTACTACGTCGGCCCCACGCCGGAGCGCCCGGGCGAAGTCATCGGCTCCGCCGGCCCCACCACCAGCGGACGGATGGACGCCATGAGCCCCCGTCTGCTGGACCTGGGCAATAAAATCATGATAGGCAAGGGCAAGCGGGACGCCGCCGTCAAAGAGGCCGTCGTCCGCAACGGCGCGGTCTATCTGGCTGCGCTGGGCGGTGCCGGTGCGCTGATGGCCCAGAGCGTCAAGACGCTGGAAGTCATCGCGTGGCCTGACCTCGGCTGTGAGGCCGTCCGCCGTCTGACCGTGGAAAAAATGCCCCTGACGGTCATCCTCGACGCCCACGGCGGCGACCTCTACACTTCCGGCCCGGCGGCCTATCTCGAGACGGTAAAGTGACGAAATTACGCGGGGTAAATTTGGTTTGAATAGACAAACTTTCTGCGAATGGCTTGCAACACGGTACGGAATGTGGTATCCTATAACAAACCGGACCGGAACGCCTGTGTGCCCCGGACAGGGAATTTACGAGGCAGGAGGCCGATAACATGCAGATCCACCAATCCGCAGAAGATTATCTCGAGACTATCCTTATGCTGACCCAGCGGATGGGCCGTGTGCGCTCCATCGATGTGGTCAACGAGCTGGGCTATACCAAGGCCAGCGTCAGCATTGCCATGAAGAAGCTGCGGGAGAACGGTTATATCGCGGTGGATGGCGAGGGCAACCTGACCCTTCTTGAGCCGGGCCGCGAGATCGCAGAGCGCATCTATAGCCGCCACCGCCTGCTGACCCATTTCTTTGTGCAGCTGGGCGTGGACGAGGACGTCGCCGCCGAGGATGCCTGCAAGGCAGAGCATATCCTGAGCGAGCAGACGCTGAAAAAGATCCGTGAGTATGCCCTGCTCCATGACGCAGAGGACAGCGTCCAGAAATCTGAGTGACCATCCAACTTCCAATAAAAAAGCAGATGACCGCCTCCACAAAACGTGGGGGCGGTCATTTGTTTAATAGGAGCTCAGGCCGAGACTCACATCCAGCGCCTGGTCCACCCGGCGCTGGTCCTCGGCAGTGATCTGGCCGGCCCGCTCCCGCAGGCGGTGTTTATCCAGTGTGCGTATCTGCTCCAGCAGCACGACGCTGTCCTTGGCAAGGCCCGTATCTTCGGCCCGGATGTTGATGTGGGTGGGAAGCCGGGCTTTGTCCAGCCGGGATGTAATGGCGGCTGCAATGACCGTGGGGCTGTGCCGGTTGCCGATCTCATTCTGCACGATGAGCACCGGGCGGACGCCGCCCTGCTCAGAGCCGACGACGGGCGAAAGGTCGGCGTAGAAAACTTCTCCTCTGTGTACCTCCATGAAAACTCCCTCCTTGCATACTGGGAGGCCCGCTATGTGGTGCGCGGTGCCGTCCTCTGGCCTTATTATGGACAGGCCGGGGGCAGGCTATGCATACGCGGGCAGCTTGCTCTCATTGTATGCAGGAGAGAAAATCAGGTTTCCGTTTCCAGAATGCAGAAGGCCAGCGCCATGCCGCCGTCGTGGCTGAGGGAAAGCTTCGCCCTCAGATGGTGCTCGTCCATCCACTGGGCGCTGCCGCCCGAAAAGCGGTATTCCGGCGCGCCGCTTTCCAGCCGGACGGCCTCTATCTCACAGAGCGCAAAGGGGCCTGCAAGGCCGGTGCCGGCCGCTTTGAGGAAGGCTTCCTTTGCGGCGAAATCTGCCGCCGCACTGGCGGCTTTATGGGCGCTGAGGGGGGAAGAATTTCCCTCCGAAAGCCCCAGCGCCTCCCGCTCCGCCGGGCCGAAGACTCTGGCCGCAAAGGTGGAGCCATGGGGGCCGCCGAGGCTTTTTGCCATCCGGGCAGTGTCGCAGAGGTCGCAGCCGATGCCGTATATCATGATATGCCTCTTTTCTGCAAAAACAGCTTCGCTGATTTGCATGATAAAATCGGAAAAATTTAAGCAAAATGTGCAAATCTCACTGGGAAAACTTGAAGTTTTGCCGCAAGTCGTGTACAATAAATCATAGTTATTTAAGGGGGTGTATTTCGTGGGCGACGCAACTGCCATTTTCTCCATCCACGATCAGAAGGACATCGAGATCCATGAAGTCGTGCAGCAGGTGTACGACGCACTCAAGGAAAAAGGCTATAACCCCGTCAACCAGCTGGTGGGCTATATCCTGTCCGAAGATCCTACCTATATCACGACTTATAAGGGGGCTCGTTCCCTCATCCGCAAAGTGGACCGTGACGACCTGCTGCAGGCTATGCTGCGCAGCTATCTGAACGTCTGAGAATCTCTGCCTTTTGCCTGCTGTCCTACGGGACGGCAGGCTTTTTGTTTTATAAACCTCTCAGCCTCGCGCTGCTCACAGGCTCATAAAAGCGGCAGAGTGAACAGCTGGTTCACCACCACCTCATACTCCCAGCCCTCCCGGGCCTTGCGCAGCTGCTTCTCGAAAGCTTCGGAGCCCTCGAACCGCTGGATGAGGTAGTGCCAGTGGGCCTTCATCCGGCTGACGGCACAGCTGGCCATGCCGAAGGCCTCGGTGTAGCCGTGGTAGAGCTCGTCAAGGTAGCCCCGCAGTTCTTCCTTCGAGGCGGGCGCACCGCCCACAGCCTGCCGCAGCAGGGCCGGGTCGGCGATGATGCCCCGCCCTACCATGATGCCGGAGAGATTCGGGAACTCCGCTTCCAGTGCTTTCAGCTGGGCCGGTGTGGTGATGTCGCCGTTGTAGCAGACGGGCATCTGGCAGTGGGGCAGATATTTTGCAAAAGCGGCGCGGTCGGCCTCGCCCCGGTAGAGCTGGCGCATGACCCGGGGGTGGACGGTCAGCTCGCAGATGGGGTAGCGGTCGTAGAGGTCGAGGATGGCTTCGAACTCCTCCGGGCTGGTGACGCCCAGCCGGGTCTTGACCGAGATGGGGCCTTCGGCCTGCGAGAAGACTTCGTCGAGAAAGGCTTCGAGCTTCGAGAGGTCGCGCAGCATTCCGGCACCCTTGCCTTTGGCGGTGACAGTGCCGGAGGGACAGCCGAAGTTGAGGTTGACTTCAGTGTAGCCCATCTTCCGCAGCTCGCCTATCATCCAGGCGGCCAGAGCGCCGTCTTTGGCCAGCAGCTGGGGGATGACCGGTGCGCCGGGGTTCGCCGCCGGGTCCAGCTCCGCCATCTTCTTTTTGATAAGCACCCGGTTCTCGGGCGGGGAGATGAAGGGGGCATAATAGCGGGCAGGCGCGCCGGGCGCCCCGAACCAGCGCTGGTGCGCCTGACGCCAGATTCGGTCAGTGAGGCCCTCCATGGGGGCGGTGTAGTAGTTCATGTTTCTTCTCCTTTGTCTGTCTGAGTATATCATACACCCCGGTAAAGCGCCAGATGAAACAACAAGAGCCATCAGCCGAAGCGGATGGCTCTTACCAGATGGCGGACCCAAACTCTGCTGGGAACGAGTACGGCAAACTGGAATTTTCAAATTAGTCTTTGCAAATAACCTTTGAACCTTCACCATCAATTACAATTCCCTGACGGTTGTTAATTGGGCATAGATTCAAATCCGAAAACTCAGTCATTATTTTCTCGGTAACTTTCTTAAATGGTGCTGTAAGATAATGCGGAAGAACATAGAAATCAATCAAATCAAGCCCTGCATCATCTTCTTGTGAGTAGTCCTCCGGCTTTTCATCCATTTGCTCGATATATTGGATGCTTGGAGCGCATATAATCGCACCTGCCGATTCACCAATCATCAGTTTTCCCTTTGCCAATTCTTTCTTCAACAGCTCATCCGTTCCCGTTTTACGGAGCTGGTCTATAAGGAAAAAAGAATTTCCGCCGGTAAAATATATCACATCCGCATCTTCAAAAACAGACTGTGTCGTTGAATAAGCCTCCGTTGAAATATCAATTTCAGTTACGATTGCTCCCAACTTTTTGAATAATTTTCGAGCCGAGCCGACATAACCGGTGTAGCCTTCACGCAGTGAAGCTGTTGGAATAAATGCGACTTTCTTATTTTCAATTTCTTCCTTTATCAGACTTCCTACACTTGAAAAGTGCGAACATAAAAACAGGTTCATCAATATTCTCCTTTATATATAAATTCCGATTTGTTGAGCCGAGTATACCATACCATTAACCGAAAGACCATCCCAGATGCGAAAAAGGCAGGATACCATCGCCACGATGATACCCTGCCTTTGTTTTTTACGAATGGCTCTGACTTACATTGTTCCTGTCCTGTATCGCCCAACTGAGGCAGTACAAACGGTGCTCCGGCAGGCGGAGCTTTCTTGGTAGACATTCCTAGCCGTTGGGAACCGCGGGCTAAGCAACAGCCCACTGGGCTGTTGTTTGCCACACCTGCGGCGTGGCCGTGCTGTTCTCGTCCTGTCCCGCCCACGCAAAAAATCCAGAGTCATTTGACTCGGGATTTTTGTGGTGGAGCATTGTCAGCAGCAGTCGAACCTTTAGGCAGGCATATCGTTGCTGCGGTCAGAGCGCTTCAAACCGAGAAACGGAGGCACTTCGGAACGCTTCAGCCCTTGCTCGTGTGCTTTTTTCAGTTGATATTCGTGCAGGGCAATGCTGTCCAGCAGATCACGCTGATTTTGGGAAGCTGCATAGTAATCAACGCCGAACCGTTTGCAGACTGCGCTGAGTTGGTCAAGCATTTCAATAGCAGTAGGGGACATTCGTTTGACTTCAATATCCATGGGAGCACCACCTTTCAGGAAAGATACGTATTGAAGAGCGAAAGCGCCGCATTGTCGGCAAGCATCAGCATGATCGGCCCGCCGGACTGTTTGGCAAAGACCCGGATCGCGCCAAAATCCCGGATATAATGTTTTGCAAGTTCATCCGTCTTAGCTTCAAAAGTGACGACGCCGTTTTTACCGGAATCAATGGAAAGCTGGATGCCGAACGCGATCATCATACGCCCGATGCCCAGATATTTTTTCTGAATGGTCAGCGTCGGGTTGCTCTCCGGGTGGCTTTCGATGTACTCAATATAAACGAACATGCTGGATTCTGTTTCGCGGTAAGCACCCAATGCTACGATTTCGCCGTTTTCGGTTTTAGCCGTGTACTTTTCCAGTGCGGGGTCACCGATGAACTCACTTGTCCAGTCGGTCTGCCAGCTTTCTTTGGTTGCAGCAAGGTCAGCGGGAGTTGACTTGTCAACCTCAATCGGAATCCTATTGCCCGTATCGGATGCTGTGACAAAATATTGCAAAGTCATAATGCCCACCTTCTTTCAGTTTTATTATAACGAAAGAACGATAGACTTTCAAGAAAGAAAATCGCAAAGAGAGTGAAAGCGTGAGAGCAAGAAAGAAAATCGCAAAGAGAGTGAAAGCGTGAGAGCAAGAACCGTCCCGTGGCCACAAATTTTCAGTTGTTGAAAATTCTTGCTCCCTTTGGAACAGCTTCTTGTTGGGGCGTGCGGTGCCCCAAACCCTGCTTCTGAGGTTGCGATAAACCAGGAGTTATCGAACCGCACTTGTGATTTCTTCTAATGTGTCCTGGCGAAGCCACTTTCCAAATACTTGAGAATTCTTTGACGGCAGATAACCCAAATTCGTATATCCCAGCTTCTTCAAAAGGCTCATACTTGGAATGTTCTCTCTTTCAGTAAAACAGATAAAATCCCACTGAGGATAGTGCTTGTGTAAATACTCAATTAAAGAGGACAAGGCTTCATAGGCGTAACCGTTTCGGTGAACTTTATAAGAAAATGTGTACCCTAAAGAAATTGTGCCCTCGTTAGGCATAACGACAATTTCGCCAATCATGACATCCGTTTCTCTTAATGCAACACTAATCATAGTCGGCGATGCGATATTCAGGGCATTGTCTTTATTACGCTCGATCAAAGCAACAATATCCTTATAATCTTTCGTCTGGCCTCGTTGATATTTCGAGCATCGCTCGTTATTTCGATAATCAACCATCTGAATCGCATCTTTAGGACTTACATTTCTTAGTCTGAGCCGATTTGTTTCTAAAAAGATCATCTTCTCATCCTTTCACATTCCGGCTTATGGGCCGAGTAGCCCTTTCTCAAAACCTCCTGTAAACAAAAAACGTACCCGAACCCTTTCTCATAGAGAATCGGGTTCGTACGACCTTGGTAGACATTCCTACGGGTCCAGGAACCGCGGGCTAAGCAACAGCCCAACGGGCTGATTGCTTACTCTGCCGACTTGGCGTCGTCAGAGCCGCCCTGTTCGAGTCCTGTACCGTCCTGCTCTGACGTGGGTTGGTGGGTGATGCAACAAAAAAGCCCCTGACCTAAGTCAGAGGCTCTTGGTTTGGTGGACGGTACAGGACTCGAACCTGTGACCTCCTGCACGTCAAGCAGATGCTCTACCAGCTGAGCTAACCGTCCATATTCTGTTGCGTCGTGACGACTCTGATATAATATCATGACTCGCCCGAAAAAGCAATACTTTTTTCGAAAAAATTCTGATTTTCTTTTCTGCGCCACGAAAAAAGGGCACAAAAAAGCCCCGGCGGCGTCCAAAGAGGGGACAGCGCCGGGGAGAAAACAGGGAAAATTACAGCTTTGCTTCGGGGAAGCCCTCGAGCTTCGAAGTGCAGTGGGGGCAGCGGACAGCCTTGATAGAGATCTCGCTCTGGCAGTAGGGGCATTTCTTGGTGGTGGGCTCCTTCGGCTCTTCCACGGGCTTCTTGTGCAGCATATTGATGGCCTTGATGGTCACGAACAGCACGAAGGCCACGATGAGGAAGTTGATGATGGCGTTGAGGAAAGCACCGACGCCGATGCCAACATCGCCGATCTGGATGACGACATCCGAGAAATCGGCGTTGAAGAACAGGCCGATGATGGGGGAGATGATGTCGTTTACCAGAGAGTTGACGATCGCGGTGAAAGCCGAGCCGACGACCACACCAACTGCCATGTCGAGCACATTGCCGCGCATGGCGAAGGCTTTGAACTCTTCAAAGAAATTCTTGATGCCGCTGGTTTTCTTTTCTGACATGATAAGTACCGCTCCTTTTGCCGCAGATGGCATGATATACCTATATAATACAAGAAGACGGCAATATTTTCAAGTCAGACCTGATGCTCTGCGATCCACTGACTCATCTGCTGGGCGATGGCCTTGATGGAGCCGTCGTTGAACGGCACCTGCAGACCGGCGGTCTCGCACAGCTCGGTGTAGCTGGCCGTGCCGGCACGGCGGACGAGGCGCAGATAGCGCGCCCATGCATCCTTCTGGTCATGGAGGCTCAGCAGGAAGAACTGCAGAGCGGCCATGGTGGACAGGCAGTAGTCGATATAGTAGAAGGGGCATTCGTAGATGTGGAGCTGACGCTGCCAGCCTGCACCGCGGCCATAGAAGGGCAGAGCGTCAAAGTCGATCCAGGGGCGGTACTTGTGCTCCAGCTCCAGCCAGGTCTGGTTGCGCTGGTCGGGGGTCAAATCGGGGTTCTGGTACATGATGTGCTGGAACTCATCCACCGCGCAGCCGTAGGCGAGGAAGAGGAAGCTGTCTTCGGCGTGGAGCAGGGCGTACTTGTCGGTGTCCTTGCCGAAGAGCAGGTGGTGCCACGGTGCGGTGAGGAACTCCATGGCCATGGAGTGAATCTCGGCGCTCTCCATGCCGGGGCATTCGAGGTCGGCGGGGATCTTCGGATCGCGCTCAGCCACATAGCCCTCGAAGGCGTGGCCGCACTCGTGGGTCAGAACATCCACGTCAGCGGAAGTATTGTTCCAGTTGGCGAAGATGAAGGGGGCTTTATAGGAGGGCAGGCTGGTCATGTAGCCGCCGGACATCTTGCCGGGGCGGCTCTCGACGTCGAACAGCTCGTTGTCCTGCATGAAGTCGATGAACTCTGCCGTTTCGGGGCTGAGTTCATGGTACATGGTGCGGGCGGCGGACATCCGGGCGTCATAGCCCTCGATGGGCTTGGGGTTGCCGTCCTTGAAAGCCACCGGCAGGTCGGCAAAAGTGGGGTGCTGGATGCCGGTGCGCTTGTTCTTGAGAGCGATGACCTTCTGCAGCTCCGGCACGACGTCGTGGGCCACCTGGTCGCGGAAGCGCTTGATGTCCTCAGGGCCGTAGCCGATGCGGTTCATCCGCACATAGGAAAGCTCGCTGTAGTCGTGGAAGCCCATCACCTGAGCCTGCTGGTTCAGGTTCTTAACGATCTTGGTGTACAGCTCGTCCAGCTCGGCGCGGTGGGCGTCGAAGTAACCGGCCTCGGCCTCATAAGCGGCCCGGCGGGTGGCGGCATCGGTGCTCTCCTTGTAGGGGCCAAGCTGGGGGATGGTGAGCTGCTTGCCGTCCAACTCCACCAGCGCACCGCCGTAGATCTGCTGGTAGGTGCTGACGAGGGCGTTGTACTCCTGCTGAAGGGCCACGGTGCGCTCGTCCATGCCCAGCACGGCGTTCTTCATACCGGCCACGCAGGTGGAACCGAAGGCCTCGGTCAGGGCGTCCACATGGGGGTTGGCGAGGAAGGCGCGGCTGATCTCGACGCTGGCGTTGGACACTGCCGGGCCGTTGGCGTCGAAGAAGTCCTGCTCAGCTTTCCAGTAGGCGTCGCGGGTGTCGCAGGTGTAGTGGATGTTGGCGAGGTTGGCCGCCGTGTTGTAGTCGGCGAAGGCGCGGCTCTGCTCGTAGTAAACATCCACAAGGGCCTCGCCGCTGTCAGCGGCAGCTGCCTTTGCGGTCAGCTCTTTGCAGCGGGCCAGCAGCGCGTCGATGTCAGGGCGGGTATAGGTCATCTCACTGAATTTCATCGTGAAAAATCCTTTCCGGGGCGGGAAAGCCCCTTTCAATATCATGCCCATCTTATCACGTTTGGGCCAAAAAAGAAAGACTTTGAGCATATGTGATAAATTCTGCGGCTTTGTTTTAGCAAATCTGTTGCATCCCATGATTGAAACAGGGCGAAAAAAAGCATATAATAACAGTATCAACAGAGTAAGGCTATGCGCGTCAAGTGCCGCATCAACGGGGAGTTGTGCTGCGGACGAAGGGAAACCCGCGGTGCATGGCCTGCATCCCGCTGCTGCATGGACTTGGGTGCGGGCGAGGCCGTCTGCACGGCGTCGTCCGGAAGTGAAGTTTGTTGAACTCACGCCCTCCTTTGTGCGGTTTGTCACAGGGGAGGGCGTTTCTTTCTGCTCCCCCGCAGTTCCTGAAAAACAGGAGGACAGTTGATATGAAAAACGAATCCAGAATCTCCGTGCGCACCCTGACGGCGATGGCCCTGCTCATCGCCATGAGCATCGTCTTTTCCCGGGTGCTGAGCATCTCCACCGACTTTGTCCGGTTCAATCTGGGCAGTCTGCCGGTGCTGCTGGCGGGCATCCTCTTTGGACCGTGGGCGGGTTTCGTCGTGGGCATGGTGGCCGACATCATCGGCGGCGTGCTGGCTGGCTATGCCATCAATCCGCTCATTACACTGGGTGCGGCGTCCATCGGCCTGGTCGGCGGCTTGGGCTGGCAGAAGCTTTCCCATCTGCGCACCGGCAACCGGCTGTGGTGCAGTGTGCTGGCGGCACACTTCGTCGGCTCGATGGTCATCAACTCGCTGGCGCTCCACATCTTTTACGGCTATGCATGGGCTGTGCTCATCGCCCGCATCCCGAATGCGCTGGTGCTCACGGCGGTGAATACGGTGCTGCTGCGTATTCTGCTCGAGAATCGGGCGCTGATGGCAGTGGCGAAACGGTAAAGGCTTGCGCTCCGCGCGGGCCAGAGCGCAGGGCTGGTTTTTTCTTTGAGCTGGTTCTCGCGCCTGTGCGCGGGGCAGAGCGCTTTTTCATTAAGGCTAATTGTTCTCTTTTGCGTGCCAAAAGAGAACCAGAAAAGCACCAGCGATTTCGACGCGC
>OGUF01000893.1_pt1 | contig 12238 bp, 10 predicted proteins | sample 1573681 | NCBI WGS metagenome assembly OGUF01 (sample SAMEA2582049, study PRJEB24529) | metagenome | biome: Human gut stool | place: China | collected 2011
CTTTTCCGCTTTCGACAATCGGAGGATATGTTGTTCAATTCTTGAGCTTCTACATTTCGTGCAATGTCGGACTTGCAGTGTTCAACCTTATCCCGATTCCGCCTCTTGACGGCTCAAAGGTTCTGTTCGTATTTTTACCCGACAAGGCTGTTGAATTCTTTTACAGATATCAGATGTACTTTTTTATCGGTCTTTTTGTTCTCTTATATGTCGGAATTCTCAACACTCCGAGTAACTGGCTCAGCAATCAGATTCTTAACTTCATCAGCTGGCTTGCAAGCCTGCCGTATATGCCGTTTGTCGGTTGATTTCAAAATCATTCGTAACATCAAATCATAACTGAAACTTATTTATGGAAACACAACAACTTCAATATAAGCTGTCGGCATTTGAAGGTCCTCTTGACCTTTTGCTGACGCTGATTTCTAAAAACAAAATAGATATTTACGACATCAGCATTTCCGAATTGCTCGACCAGTACATGGAGCAGATTAATATGATGCAGGAAAATCAGATGGATATCGCATCGGAATTTCTGACAATGGCGTCAAGGCTTGTTTATATCAAGTCTGTAATGCTCCTGCCAAAATATGAGGAAGAGGCTGAAGAACTCAAGAAAGAACTTTCGGGACAGCTTCTTGAATATGCAGTCTGCCGTGAAATGGCGGCAAAGCTGGGCGATATTTATGACTTTGACAGCTTTTACCGAGATGCGTCTCCTGTTGAATTTGACCTGACATATAACCGAATTCATCCGAGTGAGGATATCGCAAAGGCATATGTCAGCGCAGTCGGACGGGGCAAGCGTAAGCTTCCACCGTCAAAAGACGCTTTTTCGGGCATTGTGTCGCATAAAATCGTGTCGGTAAACAGTAAGATTATCCATCTTATGAGAAGGCTCTGGCACGGCAAAAGACTTGAATATCACGAAATTTTTGAGGTGTGCGAGGGCAAAAGCGACCTTGTGGCAACATTTCTTGCAACGCTGGAGCTGGTAAAGGGCAAGCGTATCAGAATTGATGGCAGCGGTGAAAATGCCGTTGTTCATATGATTGAGGATAAAAACGCAATGCCTTTGCCGCAGGTTGACGAGGACGAAAGCAATGAAAATGAGGAGGTGCAGTAATGGCTGTTGAAAATATTCGCGGTGCGATTGAGGCGATTTTGTTCGCAAACGGTGCGTCGGTTGAATTTTCCCGAATAGCGCAGGCACTTGAAATTTCCGAAAAAAAGGTTAAAGAGCATATTTCTGCACTGATTGATGATTATGAGGCGTCAGGACGGGGCATAACTATAATATTGCTTGACAATTCCTGTCAGATGGTTTCAAAAAAGGAATTTGCTCCGCAGATTCGCACCGTTATGGATTTGAGAAGAAACACCCCGCTTTCACAGGCGGCTCTTGAGGTTCTTGCAGTTGTTGCGTACAATCAGCCTGTTACAAAGGCTTTTGTCGAGCAGGTGCGTGGTGTTGACTGCAGTGGTGTAATCGGCAGCTTGACAACAAAGGGACTTGTTGAAGAAAAGGGCAGACTTGAACTACCCGGCAGACCGTTGCTTTACGGCACAACCGAAAACTTTTTGCGTTGCTTTAACATTTCAAGTCTTGACGAACTTCCTCCGCTCCCCGATGGTGATGAGGACAAGGAGTCCGAAGAAAACGGTGAAGAACAGGAAAAGACTGAAAACGGCAATGAGCAGATTGATTTGCTTGCCGATCAGCCCGTTGACAGGCAGTAAATTTTAGGGGGAATTCCCTTTGCTTTGGCTATATATCCTACTCGGAATTGTGCTGTTGATTGCGCTTGTGATGTTTATTCCGATTACTTTGCGTGCATCATATAAAGAGGAGTTTTGGTGCGCCGTGTATATCGGATTTGTAAAGCTTCAGCTTGTGCCGGCAAAACCAAAAAAGGAAAAGAAGAAGAAAAAAGCAAAAAAACAAACTCAGAAAACCGAACAACCTAAAAAAGCGACAGAAAAAAAGCCGAGCCTTATAAAAAAATACGGTATTGAGTGGCTTTTGAACCTGATAAAAAAAGTTGCAGAGCTTGCAGTATCTGCATTGCAGGACTTTTTCAGCCGCATACTGGTTAAAAAATTGTCGCTGAGTATCAGCGTTGCAGGTGACGATGCGGCTGACACGGCTATAAAATACGGCAAATACTGTGCCGTTGTTTATCCGGCAGTAGGCACAATTGTCCGTGTTGTAAAATGCAAAGGCTACGGAGTTGACATAAATCCGAATTTTTCGGAAAAAGCAGAAACTGAAATTAACTTTGACTTTGCCGCAAGAATTTTCGCATTCCGACTTATCGGTCTTGCCGTTAAGCACGGAATCAAGGGGATTAAACTTCTTGCAGAAGTTAAAAATGATTGATATAAATATTGTTGAAAAAGGAGAATGGCTATGGAACATCCTATCGGCAGTTTAATGGATACCACAATGGAAAAAATCAAGGAAATGATTGATGTAAATACTATTATCGGCGAGCCTATAACTTCGCCTGACGGCACACTCATCATTCCTGTTTCAAAGGTAAGCTACGGCTTTGCGGCAGGCGGTTCGGATCTGCCTACCAAAAAGGAAAACAAAGACTGCTTTGGCGGCGGCAGCGGTGCAGGTGTGACAATTCAGCCTGTTGCATTTCTTACCGTTTATCAGGGCGATGTAAGACTTGTTTCCGTTGACAGGGAAGAAGGTACAGCCGACAAGCTCGTTAATATGATTCCCGATGTTCTTAAAAAAGTAAAGGGAGTTTTCAAAAAGGATAAGAGCGAATCCGCAGACGATTTTTCCGAAATCACACAGGACGATATTGACGGCTGATTCGTAATATTGCAACACCCCTCGGCATAGATTTATGCAGGGGGTGTCCTTATGAAAAAAATAATCTCGCTTGCGGTGTGCTTTGTTATGCCGTTTGTGCTTATGGGCGCAAAAACTGCGGAGGATACTCCTCCCACAACTTCTGCACAGGCATTTGTCCTGTACTGTCCCGACAACAACACGGTCATCTGCTCAAAAAATGCAGATGAAAAAATGAAGCCTGCGAGCACCACAAAGATTATGACATCTCTCATAACGCTTGAGGAGGCGGCATCCTGTAACAGCGAAGTAACCTTCAAACAGGAAATGGTTGCCGAGGGCAGTTCGATGTATCTTAAAGTCGGTGAAAAAGTCCGACTTTCGGACCTTGCGTCAGGAATGATGATGGCGTCGGGTAATGATGCGGCGAATGCGGCGGCATATACGATTTCGGGCAGTCCCGAAAAGTTTTCACAACGAATGAATGAAAAGGCAAAGCAAATCGGTATGACGAATACCAATTTTGTAACGCCGAGCGGACTTGACGATGACAACCATTACTCAAGTGCAAAGGATATGGCTCTGCTTATGTCATATGCACTTGAAAATAACGATTTTGCAAATCTTACGGCTAAGAAGAGCGTGACCGTTGAATTTCTTGAACCAAAATCAAAGAAAACCGCATATGCAAATCATAACAGGCTTTTGTCGCTTTATCCCTACTGTACAGGCGGAAAAACAGGCTATACAACGGTGGCAGGGCGGTGCCTTGTTTCCTCTGCAAAAAAAGACGGTGTAACGCTTGTGTGTGTCACTCTGAATGACCGCAACGATTGGAATGACCATATTTCTCTTTATGATTACGCTTTTGAAAAGTACAGGGGAGTTGACTGCAAGGACGCTGACTTTTGTGCCGATATTCCGTGCGTGGGCGGTGATAAGGACAGCGTAACGGTTACAGGTGAGAAGAACAACACAATCGTTTTAAAGCGTGATGACTGCGATAAAATCAAGAAGAAAATCTATATAGACAGCTTTTTGTATGCTCCGATTGAAAAGAACGAATCGGTCGGCAGAATTGAATACACACTCGGCGGAAATCTGCTTTATAAATGCGACATTGTTGCAGGCGAAAAGATTAAATCGGATAAAAAGAGTGTGTCAATATTTTCGGCAATAGGAAATCTGTTTTTGTGACAGCTTAAATATACAGAAAATTTTATTAAAAAGGAATTTACATATGGCTAAAATTGAACCTATAAGACTTCAGAAATTCATAGCGCAATGCGGTATTGCGTCAAGGCGAAAGGCCGAGGAGCTTATTCTCGGCGGTCATGTCAAGGTGAACGGCAAAACCGCAATTCTCGGCGATAAGGTTCTTCCTACAGACAAGGTGTTTGTAAGAGGCAAGAGGATTGTTGTGCCGAAGGGCGGTAATTACCGATATATTATGCTCAACAAGCCCCGTGGATTCATTACCACAATGAATGATGAGCGTGGCAGAAAGTGTGTTGCACAGCTTGTTGAGAATGTCGGCGAGCGAGTTTATCCGATTGGCAGACTTGACAAAGACAGCGAGGGTATGCTTGTTTTTACAAATGACGGTGATTTTGCAAACAAGGTTATGCACCCGAAAAACAATGTTTACAAGATTTACAGAGTAACCGTTCGACCGTCAATTGACGAGGATCAGCTTGTAAAGCTTGAAACAGGCGTTGAGCTTGACGGCAGGAAAACCGCTCCTGCATATGTCCATGTAATTCACAAGGAGCAGGGCAGAGTAGTTCTTGAAATGATTCTTCACGAGGGTAAGAACCGTGAAATCAGAAGAATGTGCGAGGCTGTCGGGCTTGAGGTTGCAAGACTAAAACGCACCCAGATCGGCGGAGTAAAAATGGGTATGCTCAAACAGGGCGACTGGAGAGATTTGACCGAACAAGAGGTTAAAAAACTGCTTGCAAACCCGTTTTTAAACGGCAAACAGCTTTAATTTTCCGTTTTTGAAAAATACTTCCGAAACGGTCAATCAAACTATTCGTTAATTTGACAATAAATTTACAGTTTTGGTGTAATAACTATTAAATGTGTTAAAAATTGAAATAGTACAGCGTGTTTTTCTTGTACTTTTGAAGATTATAGAGTATAATGTATTGTGTAGAAAATTAGTATGCACGCTCAGTTTTCGTGCATATTCAATACATGGTATTGGAGGATTTTAAGATGAGTATTGAAAAGATCAATCAGGCAAAGGCTGAAATTGCCGCAACTTCCGCTTATAAGACAATTACGGCGTTTTTTGATGCAGACAGCTTTTGTGAAATTGATGCCTTTGCAAAATCCGGTGAAGGTTTTGCCGAGGTTGTTGCAGGCTTTGGAACAGTAGAAGGTATGCCTGTTTATGCGTTTGCACAGAACAGCGACATTTGCGGCGGTGCTATGAGTAAGGCACAGGCTGCCAAGCTTAAAAAGCTGTATGGTCTTGCACTCAAGACAGGCGCTCCTGTTGTAGGTTTCTATGACAGCGTTGGCGGCAGACTTAATCAGGGTACAGAGCTTCTCGCAGGTTGCGGTGATGTTCTCAATGCGGCTGCGTCACTTTCCGGTGTTGTACCGCAGATCTCGGTTGTTCTCGGCACTTGCCTCGGAACAAACGCTCTTAACGCCGCAAGCGCAGACATCGTTATCATGAGCAAAGACGCACAGCTTTCACTTTCGGTAACAGGCAAGCATTCCGATGCCGCTTACAATGCTGAAAACGGTATTGCCTCAATCGTTTGTGACGACGCAGACAAGGCAATCAAGGCTGCAAAGGAACTTATCCTTTATCTTCCGTCAAATAACCTCACAATGGCTCCTCAGTCATTTGAAGAAGCTCCGGCAGAGGACGGTTGCGGTTGTGTAGTCAGCAGAACTGTTGACGGCAACAGCATTGTAAAGCTCTTCAATGATTACGGCAAGGAAGCAAATGTTCGTTTTGCAAGACTCGGCGGTCAGGTTGTAGGCATTGTTGTTACAAAGGGCAATGAGCTTGGTTGCAAGTCTGCAAACAAGGTAGCAAAGTTTGTTCGTTTCTGCGACGCTTTCTCACTCCCTGTTGTAACATTCGTAAACTGCCCGGGCTTTGAGTCAATCAAGTCGGCAACAAAGGCGTCAGCCGCTTATGCTGAGGCAACAACAGTTAAGATTTCTGTTGTTACAGGCAAGGCAATCGGTTCAGGCTATGTTGCTCTTGCAGGCACAGGCGCTAATGCAGATGTTGTTTACGCACTTCCCGATGCGGTTATTTCACCGGTTAATGTTGAGGCTGCCGCATTCATTATGGCTCCCGAAGTTAAGAATGTTTCCACAGATAAGCAGGCTGAGGTTGCTCAGAAGTTTGCTGACGAGAATCTTTCTGCTTACAATGCCGCTCAGAACGGCTATGTTGACGGTATCGTTGAAGAAGCTCAGCTCCGTCAGACTCTTATTTCTGCTCTTGATATGCTTTCGGGCAAGCGTGTTTCAACACTTTCAAAGAAGCATTCAACTATCTGATAAATGATTACTTGTTAAAATAAAAGGGGATACTAAAAATGAAGAATTTAAGAATTACAGTTAACGGCACAGCATATGATGTTCAGGTTGAAGAACTCGGTGGCTCTTCAGCTCCCGCAGCAGCCGCTCCTGCTCCGGCAGCCGCTCCCGCTCCTGCAGCAAAGCCGGCAGCTCCCGCAGGCGCTCAGGGTTCTGTTGTTGTAAAGGCTCCTATGCCCGGTACAGTTGTTAATGTTGTTGTTTCGGCAGGACAGGCTGTTAAGGCCGGCGATGACCTCGTATTCATCGAGGCTATGAAGATGGAAACTCCCGTTAAGGCTCCGCAGGACGGCACAGTTGCAACGGTTGATGTTGCAAAGGGTGAGTCTGTTGACTCAGGTAAGGTTCTCGTAACACTTAACTAATCAATAATTCGGAGAAAGGGATGCTGTAAAATGGCAAAAAAAATCAGAGTTACCGAAACTGCTCTGCGTGACGCTCATCAGTCACTCATTGCAACAAGAATGACAACAGAGGAAATGCTCCCTGTTCTTGACAAACTCGATAAAATCGGTTATTACTCACTCGAATGCTGGGGCGGTGCAACATATGACTCATGCCTCAGATTCTTAAACGAAGATCCGTGGGACAGACTCCGCACAATCAGAGAGCATTGCCCTAACACAAAGCTCCAGATGCTTTTCAGAGGACAGAATATGCTCGGTTATCGTCACTATGCTGATGACTGCGTTGAGTACCTTGTTCAGCGTTCAATCGCAAACGGTATTGACATTATCCGTATTTTTGATGCTCTTAACGACATCAAGAATCTTAAAACAGCTATCAAGGCCGCTAACAAAGAAGGCGGTCATGCACAGGTTGCTATCAGCTACACAACAGGTCCTGTATTCACAGATGAATACTATGTTGAGTATGCTAAGAGAATTGCAGACGCAGGTGCAGATTCAATCTGTATCAAGGATATGGCTGCTCTTCTTACTCCGACAAGAACCGAAAGCCTTGTAAAGGCTATCAAAGCCGCTGTTCCGGAGCTTCCGCTTCAGCTCCACACCCACTACACATCAGGTCTTGCATCAATGTGTCTTTTAAAGGGTGTTGAGGCAGGTGCCGACGGCATTGACACAGCAATCAGCCCACTTGCTCTCGGTACATCACACGCACCTACAGAGTCAATGGTTGCCGCTCTTTCGGGCACAGAGTTCGACACAGGTCTTGACCTTAAACAGTTCTCTGATATCCGTGCTTACTTCATGACTCTCCGTGAGAAGTACATCAAGTCAGGACTTCTTGATCCTAAGATGCTTGCAACAGACGCTAACGCTCTTATCTATCAGGTTCCGGGCGGTATGCTTTCCAACCTTCTTTCACAGCTTAAGCAGGCAGGCAAAGAGGACAAGCTTGACGAAGTTCTTGCAGAAGTACCCCGTGTTCGTAAGGATTCAGGTTATCCTCCGCTTGTTACTCCGACATCACAGATTGTCGGCACACAGGCTGTATTCAATGTAATCACAGGCAAGCGTTATTCAATGTGCACAAATGAGTTCAAGGGACTTGTTGCAGGTGAGTACGGTACAACTCCAATGCCGATTGATCCTGAATTCCAGAAGAGGATTATCGGTGACAAGAAGATTATCAAAGGCCGTCCTGCTGATCAGCTTGAGCCTGAGCTTGATAAGCTCCGCGGCGAGATTGAGCAGTGGATTGAACAGCCTGAAGATGTTCTTTCTTATGCACAGTTTCCGAAGGTTGCCCTTGACTTCTTTGAAAAGAGAAGAAATGCCAAGGTTGGCATCAACGGCGACAAGCTTGACAAGAAAAATATGGTTCACCCTGTTTGATTTGACAACAAAAATTAACATTTATGCCACTTTCGCTATGGAAGTGGCATTTTCATTTGAGCAGAATTATTTTTGCTAAATTTTCAGCAACTATATTGCATTACATATATTTTAGTGGTATAATAAAGTAAATTGAATATCTGTTGTGTATACCATTATTACAGATAGAATAAATAAAAGGTGAGGAAATAAAAATGAAAAAATTTTTAACAGCATTGATAGCATTTGTAATGTGCTTTTCGGTTGTAACAACAGCTTTTGCGGCTACACCTGATGAAACTTCTGATTCAGACTTGATTTCAGATATTAAACAGGCTATGTTAGATACATATTATGGCGATGAAAAGCCTGATTTTATTGAAGTAAGAATATATGGTACAGCCAGTGACGGTGGTGTGTCTTTTGATTTTATTGACAGTTTTACACACTGGGCAGATGAAGTGAAATTTGATTTAGGAAATTATACCATTTCTTATCCGAGCGATTGTCCTGTTATGTTATATAAAAATAATAAAGTATATACATTGTCTGATGCCTATGAAACAGGTGCAATTGATGATGATATGCTCTATGAATTATACACTTGGGGAAATCTTTGGGGAAAGATGGATATCATCCAAAAGGGCGAAAATTCATCTCTCATTTTTAAAATCAAAAGAGAATTTATAGATACACACTACGACGGCAAAGCACCTGAGCATCTCAGCATTGAAATTGTTGGTTCAACAAGTGACGGCGGAGTATATTTTATGCACAATGAAGGCTTTAGCCTTGATTATTCAATTGAAGAAACAATTGGTGACTATACTTATTATTACAACCATAACGATGATGTTATGCTTTATAAGAATGGCAATGTTTACTCAATTAAAGAGGCTTATGAAAGCGGAGTTATTGACGATAGTATTCTTGAAGAATTGTCAAAAATGAATTTTGGTTTGGAATCTAATAAACCGAATACAACTGTTCCTACTGAGCCTACAACTTCGATTGCAACAGTTGACGAACCTGTAACAGTACCCGATACAACTTCTGCAACTTCGGCAACTAAGCCTGTTTCAACAAGCAACACAGCTACAAAGGACACACCGAACAATTCACAGAATAACAGCGGTGCTGTACAGACAGGACAGAACAGCGTTGCTGTAATTCTTCTTGTTGCAATGCTTGCAGGTTGTGCAGTAATTTTTGCAAAACGCAGAAATTATTTTAAATAATTCAAAACATCAACAGAATATATAAAATAAACCGTTCTCGCTTTTGAGAACGGTTTATTTATTTTAGCTTAAAAAATTGTGATAGTTTATCAAGATGTATTGCTTTTTATATCATTTAATGTTACAATTAACTTGCATAAAAATTTAGCAAAAGTTCTTAATAATGCGTAGAATATTTACAAAGCGAGGGATAGATATGAAAAAGTTTTTACCTATAGCCATGGCGGCGGTAATGTCGATGTCTGCGGTTGCGGTTTCGGCAGTTTCTGCAAATGCGGTTGAACCGCTTAACACACCCGTGCAGTATGCACAGGTTGCAAGGGCAAGCTTGGCTACTCCGAAAATTTCAAAAGCCGAAAGCGTTTACGGCGGTGTAAAGCTTACATGGAACAAAGTGAACGGTGCGGCTAAATACAGAGTTTACTACAAGGGCCGTAAAGGTTGGACACGAATGGTCGATACAACTTCAACATCATATATCGACAAGGATGTTTCATCTGGCAGGAATTACACCTATACTGTAAGATGTATTTCTGCTGACGGAAAGAGCTTTACAAGCGGTTATGATTCAAAGGGGACAACTGTAAAATATATTGCCGCCCCCGAAATTTCAAAGCTTGAAAGCGTAAACGGCGGTGTGAAAATCTCTTGGGGCAAAGTAAGCGGTGCGTCAAAGTACAGAGTTTATTACAAGAGCAGTAATGGTTGGACCAAAATTACCGATACTGATTTTACTACTTATACTGATAATAGTGTTTCACCAAAACAGAGCTACACATATACGGTTAGATGTTTAAGTGATGATGGAGAAAAGTTTATAAGCGGATTTAATCCAAAGGGTTCAAAGACTGAGTATTACTCTGTTCCTAAAATTAAGGGTGTTGAAGTTAAGAATGGCAGTGTGCATATCAGTTGGGGAAATGATGTTGTACCAAAATATAGATTATATTATAAAACCGATGGTATTGGTTGGACAAAAGTTTGCGATACAACTATGAATGGCGGAGACCACACAAATCTTAAAACAGGTAAAACTTACACTTATACCTTGAGAATTCTCAGTGCAGATTCAAAGAGATATTTGAGCGGTTTTGACCCGATTGGAGTAAGTACAAAATACCTTGCTACCCCCAAAATTTCAAAAGCTGAATATACATACGATGGCATTAAGCTTTCATGGAATAAGGTTGCAGGTGCAGAAAAATATCGTATCTATTATAAAGACAGAACAGGTTGGAACAAGCTGGCTGACACTACAGGCACAAGTTTTCTTGACAGGGGAATTGTATCAAGAGAACTGAATAGCACGAGTTCTCCCTCTGATATTCAGTATGCTTATACTATTCGTTGCATTTCTGCTGAAGGAGAAAAGTATCAGAGTGGTTATGACACAAAGGGTATAAAAGCATCACTATATAAAAACGAATGTCCGGAAATTTATAATATTGATACTATGCACGGAGGAATTACTTTAACTTGGAATTCTACCGCCGATAAAAATTCAAAGTATCGTGTTTATATTAAACAAAGTGGTTCGTGGAAAAAGATTGCCGATACAACCGATAACCAGTACACTTATAAGAATGTAAAAGCAGGACAGACCTATACTTTTACCGTAAGATGTGTATCAAAGGATGAGAAGAAATTTACAAGTGCTTATAATCCGTCAGGTGTGGCATTTAAGTATAAAACTACCGACAAAACAAGAGATGCATATATAGACTATATGCTTAAGCATGAATCAGAGTGGTTGCCTAAACTCAAGGTTGGAGATGTAGCATTAGCAGGCGTGCATTTTGCAGATCTTGATTTTGACGGTATTCCTGAACTTATTGCGCAGGAAGCAGGAGACGAGAGTTTTAATTTTGATGCGAAAGTATATACCTATAAAAACGGTAAATTCTCAAAGGTTGAGCTGAACTATGGAGAATATATTCCCAATATACTAAAGTGCTATTATAACAAAGCGACCAAGAAATATGAGATTCACGGAACAGAAATTTCTGCATATAGAAATGCTGTTGAATACGCTAATTTTAAGCTTAATTATGATGGCTCAAAAATAATAAAACAAATATATTCTAATATGGATCTGTTTGTTATAAATGGAGAGTATGATTATTCATATTTTGGTAAAGGTGCTCTGTCAAAGAAAAAATATAACGAACTGAATATGAGTATGCTTGACAATTGTTTAAATGCACATATGCACAGTCAGTTTGTTTATTGCTCTGTTGACGGCTATCCAAAACTTTGGAATAATTATAGTGAAACACAGAAGAAACAGCACCTTCTTGATTCATATAACGCTTTTTCTTACGACAAATATTGATTGTCAAAATTGATAAGATTTAACTGCAAAAGGGTTCAGCCGTAAAAAGCTGAACCCTTTTATTGCGCAACAAAAACGGTTCAGCCAAATTGACTGAACCGTTAATTCGTACTATACAACGCTCTGGCGACAGAAGTTTGACAAATAAAAAATATTTATGCCCGAGCGTAATATAGCTACCATTAGAACAATTCTGCAGGGGCGGATATTATCCGCCTACTTTGATGAAATTTTATGTTGATGCTCATATGCTTTGACATAATAAAAGCCGTTCTCATTTTTGAGAGCGGTTTTTTGCTATTTTAAATATTTTGAAATATAAAATAAATGAAAAAGTGTATTGAAAAGTATTGTTTTTTTAACAATTTAATGTTACAATTAACTTGCATAAAAAAATAAACGAATTATTTTGTAATGCGTAGAATTTGAACAAAGTGAGGGATAGATATGAAAAAGTTTTTACCTATAGTCATGGCGGCGGTAATGTCGATGTCTGCGGTTGCGGTTT
>OGUF01000903.1_pt1 | contig 12037 bp, 12 predicted proteins | sample 1573681 | NCBI WGS metagenome assembly OGUF01 (sample SAMEA2582049, study PRJEB24529) | metagenome | biome: Human gut stool | place: China | collected 2011
AGGATGAGAGCATGAGAGGTGCACTCATCGTTCAGGAAGAAATGGAAAACGCAGTTAAAATGAGCGTTCCGCTCACAGCCGATGCGGCAATCGGAAGGACTTGGTATGATGCAAAAGGATAACAGAACGATTGCCTTTGTATGCACGGGCAACACCTGTCGCAGTCCCATGGCAGAGGCAATTTTTAATGATATGGCAGAGAAAAACGGTGTTTGTGTCAGGGCGGAAAGCTTTGGCATTGCGACCTCAACGGGACTTCCCGTGTCGGAAAATTCCGTGATTGCCTGTAAGGAAATCGGAATTGACCTTTCGGGCAAAGCTTCAACAGCCGTAGCTGATGTCGGCATTGAAAAATACGAAAAATTTTACTGTATGTCGCAAAGTCACGCAAAAATGTTGATGCAGTTTTTTCTTGTGCAGCCCGAAAAAATCGCCGTGCTCGGTATAAGCGATCCTTACGGCGGCGACATTGATGTGTACAGACATTGCCGTGATGAAATTGTTAATTCTGTAAAGGAAATATTAAAAGCGTATGAAAATTGACAGAATGACCGAAAATCAGCTTGAGGCGGTTGCACAGCTTGAACAGCGGTGTTTTTCGCATCCGTGGTCGTTTAACAGCCTTGAAGAAGAACTGAACAACGAAACCTCGCTGTTTTTTACCGCAACGGAAGACAATGCCGTTGTCGGATATATAGGAATGAGTGTTGTTGTTGACGAGGGTTACATTTTCAATGTTGCCGTTGACGGTACACACAGAAATCGGGGAATAGGTTCGGCGCTTGTTGAAACGCTTGTGACCTATGCCAAGAAAAATAACCTTTGCTTTCTCACTCTTGAGGTTCGTGAAAGTAACGGGAACGCCCGTTCTCTCTATGAAAAATTCGGATTCATCAAGGTGGGAGAGAGAAAAAATTACTACTCCTCTCCAACCGAAAACGCTGTTTTAATGACACGCTGTTTTTGACATATATATGTAATAAAACATTATATTAACGATATTACGGAACTTCATCATAAATGTTTCGTAGTGAAAGGAAAATTATGAAGATACTCGCAATAGAATCGTCCTGTGACGAAACTGCGGCAGCGGTTGTTGAGGACGGCAGAAACATAATATCCTCGGTGGTTGCTTCTCAGGTTGAGGAACACAAGCTTTACGGCGGAGTTGTTCCCGAAATCGCATCACGCCGTCACGCAGAGGCAATTGTTCCTGTTGTAAGACAGGCTCTTGAAGATGCAGACTGCAGGCTTTCCGACATTGACGCAATCGGCGTTACATATGCCCCCGGACTTATCGGAGCGTTGCTTGTGGGAGTGAATTTTGCAAAAGGACTTTCACTTGCAACAGGAATTCCGCTTGTTCCTGTTCACCATCTTCGTTCACACATTGCGTCAAATTATATTACAAATATAGAATTAAAGCCGCCGTTCCTCTGCCTTGTTGTGTCGGGCGGTCACAGCCATATTGTTATGGTTGAGGACTACACAAAGATGAAAATTATCGGCAAAACCCGTGATGATGCCGCAGGCGAGGCTTTTGACAAAGCCGCAAGGACAATGGGAATGCCGTATCCGGGCGGAATTGAAATGGACAGGGTTGCAGAAAACGGCAATCCGTTTGCATTCAAGCTTCCTCGTCCCGCAGTTCACGATGCACCGTATGATTTCAGCTTTTCGGGACTTAAAACAGCCGTAATCAACCTCATTCACAATTCGGCACAAAAGGGTGTTGAGCTTAACAAAGCCGATGTCTGTGCATCATTCCGCTATGCTGTTGTCGATTGCCTTGTTACAAACTTTATCAAGGCGGCTGAAGACTTGGGACAGAAAAAGCTTGTAATCGCAGGCGGTGTTTCGGCAAATTCACTTCTCAGAAGAACCCTTGCAGAAGAGTGTAAAAAGCGTGATTGGGAAATGTATATGCCCGAAAAATCTCTTTGCGGTGACAATGCCGCCATGGTCGGTTCACAGGGATATTACGAGTTTCTCAGCGGAAATATTGCAGGAACAGACCTCAATGCTTTTGCTACAATGAGTATTGAAAAAGGCTGATTTATTCGCAAATAATCACTAAAACACTTGCTATTTTATCAAGAATATACTAAAATAGTGTTAATAAACCGAAAGGACGATTTAAAATGAGCAATCCTATTGTTACTTTTGAAATGGAAAACGGAAAAACAATCAAAGCGGAGCTTTATCCCGAAATTGCTCCGAATACTGTAAATAATTTTCTCAGTCTTGTAAACAAGGGTTACTATGACGGACTCACATTTCACCGTGTAATCTACGGTTTTATGATTCAGGGCGGTTGCCCCGAAGGCACGGGTATGGGCGGTCCCGGATATTCAATCAAGGGCGAATTTGCCGTGAACGGCTTTGAAAACAATCTCAAGCATACAGAGGGTGTTCTCTCAATGGCTCGTTCAATGATGCCCGACTCAGCAGGCTCGCAGTTCTTCATTATGCACAAGAACGCTCCACACCTTGACGGTCAGTATGCCGCATTCGGCAAGGTAATTGAGGGTATGGATGTTGTCAATGAAATCGCAGAGTGTGACACAGACTATTCCGACAAGCCTCTTGATCCTCAGATTATGGCAAAGGTTACATCCGAAACCTTCGGTGTTGACTATCCCGAGCCTGAAAAATGCTGATGTTAAGAAAGGAATTTTAAAATGAATGTTTTGCTTGCAGGCGGCGCCGGATATATCGGCTCGCACACTTGTGTTGAACTCATCAACGCAGGTCACGATGTTGTAATTGCAGATAATTTTTCAAACAGCTGTCCCGTTGCGGTTGAAAGAGTTGAAGAGCTGACAGGCAGAAAAATTCCGCTCTATGAGGCCGATGTATGTGACAGAGATGCCGTTGAAAAGATTTTTTCGGAGAATAAGATTGATGCGGTAATTCACTTTGCAGGTCTTAAAGCAGTAGGCGAAAGCTGTGAGAAGCCTGTTGAATATTACCGTAACAACATTGATTCAACGCTCACTTTGCTTGAGGTGATGAAAAAACACGGTGTAAATAACTTTATTTTCAGTTCAAGTGCCACGGTTTACGGTACTCCGGAAACTGTTCCGCTTGTTGAAACAATGCCAAAGGGTTCTCCTACAAATCCGTATGGCTGGACAAAGTTTATGATGGAGCAGATTCTTACAGACACCGCAAACGCAAATCCCGATATGTCTGTTGTTCTTCTTCGTTACTTTAACCCGATCGGCGCTCACGAAAGCGGCAGAATCGGTGAAGATCCTAACGGAATCCCGAACAACCTTATGCCGTACATAACACAGGTTGCCGCAGGCAGACTCAAGTGTCTCGGTGTTTTCGGCAACGATTACCCTACGCATGACGGCACGGGTGTGCGTGACTATATCCATGTTGTTGACCTTGCAAAAGGTCATGTAAAGGCTATTGAATATTCCGCAGAGCACAAGGGAACTGAGATTTTTAACCTCGGAACAGGTGTGGGCTACAGCGTTCTTGATATTGTAAAGGCTTTTGAAAAGGCAAATTCGATTGAAATTCCTTATGTTATAAAGCCACGCCGAGCAGGCGACATTGCAGAATGCTTTGCCGACGCAACAAAAGCCAAGAAAATACTTGGATGGATTGCCGAGAAAAATCTTGAGGATATGTGTCGTGACAGCTGGAACTGGCAATCTCACAATGTGAATGGTTACAAATAACAAATAAATGATATTTTATTTGTGCATTCCTACAAAAAAACAATATTTTGTCAAATAATCAGCCACCAAGAGTTTTTAGCATTGACTTTTGGTGGTTGGTTGTTGTATAATTAAACTGCTTATAGAAGCATTATCACATAAGGAGGAAAAGAAAATGTTCAAAAAAGCACTTAGCCTTTTACTGTCTATGATGCTTGTTGTGACATCACTCGTTGTAACTGTAATGAGCGTTTCTGCTGCCGGCGATACATATCTCGTAGCAGGTTCTACAGATCTTACAGGTTATGAGTGGGTTGGTGTTGCAGCTAATGCACCTGAAAATGTAATGACAGAAAACGGCGACGGTAACTACGAAAAAGTATTTACCAACGTAGCAGTCGGCAACGGCTACCAGTTCAAGATCGTTAAAAACGATGCAGAGTGGATTGGTGTCGGTGATACCGGCAATGACAACTTCACATTCAATGTAACAAAGGAATGTGATGTAACAGTAACTTACAACCCCACAACAAAAGAAATCACTGCAACAGGTGAAGGTGTTGTAATTCCGACAGACCTTGTTATTGATCACATTGTAGCCGTTGGTAACGGTGAAGATTCATGGCTCAACGGTAAGGCTTGGAAGGTAGATGCTGATGCTAACTACATGACAGAGACATCTGAGGGTTCAAAGGTTTACCAGATTAAGTTTGAGAGCCTCGACGCTTATGAGAACTATATGTTCAAGTTTGCTGCCAACGGTTCATGGACAGATAACTGGGGTCTTCCTGAGCAGAGCAAAGCTCCTCTCAATGAGTGGTTTGACCTTACATACAACGGTCAGAACATGATCATTGATACAGTAGCAGCAGGCTATGATGACGGTTATGATATTGTTCTCACACTTGACCTTTCAAACTTTGACTATGCTACAAAGCAGGGTGCAAAGGGTAAGGTTGACATCGTTACTGATGCAGAGCCTACAACAGTAGCAGAGCCTACAACAGTAGAGCCTACAACAGTAGCAGAGCCTACAACAGCAGAGCCTACAACAGTAGCAGAGCCTACAACAGTAGAGCCTACAACTGCAGCTCCTGCAAAAGGTCTCACAGTTACAGCTACTTCAAACCTCTTTTCTGAGAAGAAGGTTACTCTCAGCGCAGATCAGAAGACTGTAAGGGTTACATACATGTTCCAGACCAAGGACAGAGATGGTATGTTGAACTTCCAGTATAAAATGAACTATGATCCTGCTGTTCTTAAGGTCTCAGCTAACACAAGAAAGAGTACTTCATTCGAATATCCAAATTTCGAATTCAACAAAAATGTAGCTCCTGGTTTACTTATGGGTATAGGAAGTGACACAAGTCTCTATTTTTCGTCAGAAAAAGAAATAGTATTTTCTTCTGTTGAATTCGATGTGATCAATCCCGAGGCTGTAGCAACTACTGTTGACCTTGATGTAGAGTATCTTACTATTTCAAATCAAGACCCTGTATCAGAGTTGGAAATCCCTAGTGATGAAGTAGTGCTCTTAGACAAATCTGTATTAAATCAGGATGCAGTTGATAAGTATGTCGCAGTTGCTAAAACTGTAACAGATCCCGATGGTTCAGAAGAGCCTACAACAGAAGAGCCTACAACAGCTCCTGCTGCCGATACTACATATGTAGTTGCCGGTACAGAAAATCTTACAGGTTATGAATGGCAGGGTTCTCCTGCACTCGCTCCCGAAAATGTTATGACAGCTGACGGCAGCGTGTTCACAAAGACATTCTCTGCTGTTCCTGCAGGTACTTTCGATGTAGTAGAAAGTGCTTGCGATGTAACTGTAACTTTCAATCCTGCTACAAACGAGATTACTGTAACAGGTGACGGCGTTAAAATGGTAACAGATCTTGATGTTAACAGCATTACAGTTGTTGGTAACGGTGAAGACAACTGGCTCAACGGTGTAGCATGGGGTGTTGACGCTGAAGCTAACCACATGACTCCTGTTTCTGACAAGGTATATCAGATTAAGTATGAAAATATTGAATCTGCAGATGATGCTTATCAGTTCAAGTTTGCTGTAAACGATGATTGGGCAGCTAACTGGGGTCTTCCCGAGCAGAGCGCAGCTCCTATAGGCGAAGAATTTGACCTTACATTCAATGGTGAGAACATGCTTCTTAACACAGTTTCTGCAGGTTTTGAAGAAGATTCACTCGTTGATGTAACAATCACACTCGACATTTCTAAATTTGATTATTCAACACGTTCAGGCGCTAAGGCTACTGTTAAGGTTGAGCCTTCAACTCCTGCAGCAAAGAATTTAACAATCAACGCTACATCTAATATTTGCCAGGCTACAGGTTCAGGCACATTTAATGTAGGCGACAAGGTATCAGTTTACTATCTCCTTGACACTAAGGACGCACAGCTTGAAGAAGTACAGTGGGCTCTTACATATGATAAGAACCTCCTTACACTTGATTCACTTACAATGCCTGAAATCGCTGACGGCATGGTAAATATGAATGATGTTTCAGGCAATGCTTCAAACCTTGCACTTTATGATTTTGCAGGCGGCAAGAAGCTTGTTGAGGCTGTGTTCACAGTTAACGGTACAGGTACAACAAATGTTGACCTCAATGTAGTTGATCTTACACTTGGTAAGCTCAATCCTGAGACAGGCAAAGTTGATGCTAATTCAGAATATGCAGCAGTAGTTAACGGCGACATGGCTAATGATCTCTTTGATAACATTAACTCAGACGCTAAGGTTGAGGCATATGTTGAGCCTACAACAACAGAGCCTACAACAACAGAGCCTGCAACAACAGAGCCTGCAACAGTGCCTACAGACGCTCCTGCAACAGAGCCTACAACAGAGCCTACAACAGATGCACCGGCTACAGTAGCTCCTACTACACCTGATGCTACATCTGCTACACAGGCTGCAACAAAGGGTCAGTCAACAGCTGACACAGCTACTCCTGATACACCGGCTAACGGCACAAGCAGCAACGCAGTACAGACAGGTAATGCTTCTATGGCAGTAGTTATCCTCTTAGCTCTTGTTTCTGCAACAGGTGTTGTTTACTTCACAAGAAAGAGATTCAATAAGTAATTGAATTTCCTATTGTAAGACTGTTAACGGCGTTGACAGATTAAAAAAATAATTTTTCGCCTCTCGGTTTTCCGAGGGGCGTTTTTTTATATCGTAATGTTGTGAAAATCAGTTTGAATTATAATTTCTAAAACAGTATTTCTTTAAATGTGAATCTGCAATTAATTTATTTTCACATAAATTTCACCGAGAATTGTTAATTTTTTCATTGAAATTTTAGTCTTAATGATATATAATAGGGATATCAAACTAAAGGAATGAAAAAAATGTCTAAAAAAATCAAAAATATGCTTTCAATTCTCTTCGTGGCTGTACTTACCGTGTCAGCATTCTGTATTCCTGCAAGTGCTGCCGAGGATGACCTTACAATCAGCGTTTCATCAGATGAAAAGGATTCCGTAACAGCTAAAGTCGGCGATACGGTTAAGTATGCTATTTATATGACCGATACAAAAGAAGAAGTAATCGGAGCCGCAATGAGTTTCTTTTACAACGATGAATATTTGAAGTTGAATGCCGATTCAATAAACTGTGAAAGCTTTAAAAATGCGATTGGTAACCCTAAACTTAAGAATTTTTACACCTTTACATGGACAGATGTTCAGAATCCCGTAAAGCTTAACGGTGACAAGGCTCTTGTTTCTGCTGAATACAAGGTACTAAAGGGAGGCAAAACCGATCTTTCATATTTCATCTCGGATATGTACGGCGATGATATGACATATCTCAAATCATATAAAATCACCTGCAAGCTTTGGGTGAACGGTAAAGAGGTAGAGGATAATGCCGTTCCGATAGTAAATAATGATACGGCAAATTCCGAAAAAATTCAGGGCGATTTTGTAAACTACATTGACGGAATGGGCGAGGAAAACTCACCTAACAAAGACGACCATAAGTCGGTAGTTGTTGAGAAAAAGTACATCTCAACTCAGCAGAATAGTCAGGTTGTAGATGTTACAAAGGTTGTTGAGAGCTCTGCAAACGGTTCGGGTTCAAACACGACATTAATTGTTATAATTGCAATTGTTGTTGTTTTGATTGCCGCAGGTGCAATTATTTTCGTAAAGAAAAAGGACGAAAAAAAGAACAAAGCTGCGGACAATAATGCAATGTCGGACGACGCAGATGCGGATAAATAAAACAGATAAATATCTTTTATAGGAAAATTTTTTATAATACAAGCTAAATACACAAAATTGCAATCGCAATTTTGTGTATTTTTTTGTTTTAAGCTTTTTGAAAAAGATTGCAATTTTGAAAATTTTGTTATATAATGATTCCATACCGATAGAAATCGGAAATTTTTTTGGAGGAGATTCAAATGTCAAAAAAACTTATCAGTATCATAGTGTCATGCGCTCTCGTTCTTTCACTTGCTCTTGTAGGTGTAATCGGCGTTTCCGCAGCTATTGATACAAACGGTCGTTATGTCCCAAGTGAGGGCGTAAAAGAAACACACAAAGTTTACTTCCTTATGCCTGAGTCATGGAAGAGTGAAAAGTACAATGCTAATGATGCAGGTCCATACTGGTGGAACGGTTCACATCCATGCGGTTCTCTTGACGGTACAACAGTAGGTCCTGCTTGGCCGGGCTATAAGATGCAGGTTGAAAATGCTGAAAATAACATCTTCTATCTTGACCTTCCTACAGATGTTCCTAATATTGATTTTAACAACTACCTTAACGGCGGTGAAAGGACAGTAGACGACAAAACAGGTAAAGTAACTTTCCAGTTCGGTGAGGAACAGTTTAAGGCTGCTAAGCAGACTGTTGATGTTCTTTGTCAGTACTATTCGGAAGGCGACAATGATTATTATGACAATTTGCTTGACGGTGAATTCTGGGCAAAGGCTCAGGAAGCACTTGACGGTAATGACAAGACATTCTTCGGTAATTTTGCTGACAACTTCTTTGAGGATCCTGAGTGGGGTATCTCAATGAGATTGAATGACATGATTTATGTTACAGACCCTAACAACACTTCTGTAAGCGTCACAGGTAAGGAAACATATGCCGGTGAGTTCTACTTCTACTATGGTCTTAACGAAGAAACAGGCAAGTACGAGTACGGTTCACTTCCTAACTATGATATGGCTAAGGAAGCAGGTCTTGTTAAGACAGTAGATAAGAATGTTGCACCTGCTACACCTGATGAACCTACAACAACAACTCCGTCAGGTGACAACAAGACAGATCCTACAAAGAACACAGTTCCTACTGCAGGTCAGAACCCAACATCTTCTGCAAACGCAGTTTCAACTGCTGACACAGCAAAGAGCACAGACAACAGCGCAGTTCAGACAGGTGCTACAACAGCAGCTGCAGTTCTCGCAGTTCTCCTCGTTGCAGGCGGTGCAGTTCTTTACACACGCAAGAGATTTGAATAATCTTAAATAATTATACATAATTATTTGATGCCCTCCGCTTTGGAGGGCATTTTTGCTTTTGTTGCAGATAAAATTTGCAGTTTTTTTGCATTGATTTTGTTCGGAAAAGATCTAATAAAGAAACTTATAAAACAGTACAGTGATTTTTGGTGATTATTACAATAGGTTTCAGACTCCAAAATGCCCTGTAACACTTGATTTTTTCTGAGTTTTATACTATAATAGTCATGCTGATACAAGTATGGTGTCGGAAATTCATAAGGAGGAAATACATATGTCCAAAAAAGTTATCAGTCTTTTATTGGCTGTTATGCTCACAGCATCAATGATAGTGGTTGCTGCAATAAGCGTTTCTGCCGATACGGACGATGAAGGCAGTTATGTGCCTTCTGAGGGCACTGAAACCTACCATATATATTTCTGCAAGCCTGATGACTGGGAAAACAAATATACATCTGATGCAGGTGTTTATTGGGAAAACGGTTCGGATACTCCTTCAGCGTGGCCGGGTTATTCAGCTCGCAATGCTGATATCAAAAATGTTTACTGTTCTGATGTACCGACCGATGTTGATAAAGTAATCTGGAACAACGCTCTTAAGGGTACAGACGATCCGACAAATCCTGAATATAAACTTGCTTATCGAACAACCGATATTAATTTTAAGGGTTATGAAAAAGGCGAGTCTGATTATTATCCCAACGGTGTTGAAAGCTTTGACAATATGATTTATATTATCAATCCTGAATTTACTTCCGAGAACGATAAGGATGAATTGATTTTTGCCGGTGAGTGGTTCTACTACTACGGTAACGGAGAATACGGCAATGCTCCTAAAAAGGCAGACCTCAAGGCCGGCGATTATTACGGCAAGGACGGTGTGTTCCCGACAGAGTACAATCCATCGGGTGAGGAAACAACAGCCGAATCAACAACAGAGGTTGTAACAGAATCGGAAACAACCGAGTCTGCAACTGATACCCCCGTTGCAACAGAGGGTACAACATCGTCTGCTGAATCTTCGCTTGCTCTTACAGTAAATGCAACATCAAATTACTTCCCAATGGCAAGTGCAAAGTATAATGCAGTAACAAATCAGGTTACGGTTACATATATTATGCAGTCTCCAAAGAATGTGCTTGACACGCAGTGGCACATTTCTTATGACCCTTCAATCCTTTCGGTTGCCGATGTGAATACTGCTAAGTCGGTTTGCCCGACAATGGACGGCAGAGGTGTATATGTAAACTTCAAGAATAGGTCGGAAGGCGTTGGTTATGTAAGATTCGGTGCAAGTAACCTCGGTCTTTATGACTTTAGCGAAAAGACGCTTTTTGCAACAGTTGTTTTTGATGTTAAAGACATTTCAAAGGTTGCACCGGTTTCGACGACGGTTGACCTTGTTGTTGAGGTGCTTCGTGTTTCGGAAGTAAATCCGGACACAGAAATGACTGACGGTTCAAAAGAAGTTATTCTTGTTGATAAAGAAGTAGTTAAGAAAGATCCTGTTGCTGTGGCAGCAAAAAATGGTCTTTCAACTGAGCTTACTCCTTCAACCTATGCAGAACCGACAACAGCCGAGCCTTCAACCGCAGAGTCATCTACTGAGGAAACAACATCAACTGAGGCTACTAAGGCTACAGAGGAAACGCAGGAATCAACTAAGGATACAATTGCTCCTGTAACTTCACAGGATGCAACATCTGTAACAGAGAAAATCAATTCAACATCCGACACTCCCGATACACCCGACAGCAACGGCGGCAATGACGGCGTTGTCCAGACAGGTGAAGCTCCTCTGGCTGTTGTAATCCTTTCTCTTCTCATCGGCTCAACTTGTGTGATGTTCGTTCTTCGTAAGAAGGAAGAAATCCTTTAACGGCTGATAAAGACTAATAATTAAGAGGGCTGACCAAACAAAGGTCAGCCCTCTTTCTGTGCTGTGATTGAGGTTTAAAATTCTGATAAAAATACAAAAAAACAGCTCCACCGTAAATAGTGGAGCTGTTTCGTAATCTGTAAAATCAGTTAGCTCTGGTAACCTTACCTGAACGCAAACAACGGGTGCAAGCATATACACGCTTTGGTGAACCGTCAACAATAGCCTTAACACGCTGTACGTTGGGCTTCCATGTTCTGTTTGATCTTCTGTGTGAGTGAGATACCTTAATACCGAACTTTACATCCTTACCGCAGAATTCACATTTTGCCATGCGTCTGCACCTCCTTAAAGAAAACTAATTCTATTTCTAACTTTGTTATAATAACAGAAAATGAGAGAAAATGCAAGTGTTTTTTGAAAATTTCTTAACTTGTTTTTTGCTCTTGTAATTTTTGACGATATATTATATAATTAAGAATAAATATAGTTACACGATTGTTACCTAAAAATCAGATTTCAGGAGGCTCTTATGCTCTCATTATTACTTAACGGCATCAGAAACGGCAACCTTGATTTCGGCTCGGTAATTGCCGAAATATTGGCTGTACTCGTTATTATATTTTTAATTCTCCCGTTCCATGAATGGGCGCACGCTTTTACTGCGTCACTTCTCGGTGATAAGGCTGTAAAGGGCAGAGGCAGACTTTCGATTAATCCGCTCAGCCACATTGACCCTATGGGTGCTTTGTGTATGCTTTTGTTCGGATTCGGCTGGGCAAAGCCTGTTCCGATTGATCCGAGAAATTTTAAAAATCCAAAGGTCGGTATGGCAATCACCGCAATTATGGGACCAATTGCAAATATCGTTGCCGCATTGGCAGGACTTCTCATTTATTATCCGATTATCCTTTTTACGGGTGCTTTTCCGCTTTCAACAAGCGGTGATTACATTATTCAGTTTTTAAGTTTCTATATTT
>OGUF01000905.1_pt1 | contig 11981 bp, 6 predicted proteins | sample 1573681 | NCBI WGS metagenome assembly OGUF01 (sample SAMEA2582049, study PRJEB24529) | metagenome | biome: Human gut stool | place: China | collected 2011
GGTGTCGGCGTGGAAGCTCTTTGCGATTTCTTCAGGTTTAAAACCGGGATAACGATTTGTAAGCACGAGGTCATCCTTTGCGGAGAACTCATAGTATCCGGCATCCTTCGGCTCGTGCAGCAGCACCAGTTCTTTGTCCTCAGTTTTCAATTCCGAAGTGACATCAAACAGCGCATGAAATACGGCAGGGATAATATAGTCATCCAAAACAGCGTTATAGCGGTTGACCGCCTCGAGAACCGTATCGCTCCCGTCAACGGATTCTCGAAGAATTCTGGCGGCGAGGATGCAGGAAATATTAAGATAACGGGCCACTTCTCCGGCGAGAGAAAATTCGCTATAACGCATATTCTCCTTGAAATGGTCGATATTCTTCTCTTTAACAGAGGTGTCAAGGGCGAGGCTGTCTCTCTCGTACATGATGCTGGCATACTTGGAGAAGTCCGCATCTGCCAGCTTGAAATCTACCGGCTCGGAGTATTCCTTTTCGTGGAGCGTATACTCGTGCCATACCCGCTTGAGCGTGATTGTTCTCGGAGGAGGAAGCACCCGTACCTGGTATTTGTGTCGGTCATCCTTGGATGGATTCTTGATGTCTTTGATCTCCATATTAAAGTTCTTGTGGAGCTCATCATCCAGAGTGTCGTAGTTTTCCTTGGAGAGAAATACAGCGGCAGTCAAGCGCTCGTCTGTGATTGCACGGAGACAGCGCATCGTAGCCTGGAGAACAAATATTTTCGACTTTGGACTACGGAAAAGAGCCACGCCAAAGAGAGAACGGCAGTTCCAACCTTCCTTGCCTTTTTCAACAAGAATAATGAACTGCTTTTCATTTCCTTCCGAGCTGGGAACATCGAGATTGTTGAAATCTCTGATGTCATCGTTTTTCGTGTACTTCGCATCGCCGACATTCAGCAGAATCCTTGAGGCAGGAATGCCGAGGTCAGCCAGGATTTTCTCCAGAACCGGCTTGACTTCCGTTGCCGCCTCTTCTACGCCGGAAGCATAGATAGCGAGTTTCGGATTCAGTCCTTCGTAGGTCTTTCCGCCATACCGTTCCCAGAAGGTTCTCACTACTGCGGTCAGAAACTCCTCATTCTTGACATTTTCAAAACCGATGGGATCAGCGTCTTTCAGGAACCCGTTCCAAATGGATTCACGCAGGCCGTATGCGTAGACGACCTCCGGCAGGAGCTGGTTCTTGACATACGGTGTACCGGTATAGTTGTAGCAGGCCACAATGGAGGTGTTTTCCGCAAGCAGATTGATGGTGTCTCGCAGGCTGGTCTTATTGGCGCCGCTCGACCGGATCTGTTTTTCCAGATCTGCACCGAAAAGGTGGTGCGCCTCATCGACATAGACACCGAGCTGCGGCAGACGGCAGAGCTTCTTGAAACGCTGGTTGTCCATCAGCGTGGTGTCATCCCACGCATCATCGTCATCGTTGTCTGCGCCGTATACGGCAGAAAGCAGTGATCCGGTACCGGCAAAGAGTGTCTCCGTAGGCGTGGATTCCTTGCGCTTTTTCTTTACGATGATCTTCTGCGTATTGGAAATGATAATATTGAAATCCGAGTCATCAATAGTGTGCAGAATCGTTCCGGCCTCGTCAAGAAAGTGAAATTTGATGTTGGAATCGAGCACACGGGCATACTCCGGCGGCACGACCTTCGTTTTGTCAAAGGTCATGATCTCACGGAGCGACTGGAGGACGGTCTTATCCGGTGCGAACACGAGCGCATTGTGGCAGAAACGCTTGTCCCTCGGATACTTTTTCGCAAGCAAGAATTCATAGAAGATGCAGGTGGCCATGAGGATGGTTTTGCCAAGTCCCATCGTAAGTGCGTAAATGTAGTTTGGATAGCTCTCACGGTACTTCCTCATCTCCTTGAAGAGCGTGTCGGTCTGCTTCTCCGTTGGAGCATCAAAAAGACGAATCTGACCGTTTCTTTCCAATGCATAATAGGATGCGTCGGAGAAGCGGTCTCTTCTGTGACGCCAGTCGTCGAACATCTCATAGACCTGCTTGTTATTCATGAATTCCTTCACAAAAACATACATCTCCAACGCCTCAAACTGCGGCTTCCGCAGGAAGGCGTGGGGATTCTCCTCGCCGTCATTATAGGCGAGGAATTTTCTCGTGAGGTCATTATAACGGGAGCGAATCTTTCCTCGATTCGTAGAGTAGTAATACCACAGCTGCTCGTTGAAGGAAAAATTCGGATCAAATCCTGCAGGCATTTAACGCACCTCCACTTCCAGCGACTCGGAGAGTAGGTCGGTGATTTTGACTTTGATGGTGCCGGAACCTTCCGGAATGTCGTAGATACCCTTTACCAGTTCACTCTTGCCGGGGACATCGGTCACGGCAGGCTGCATCACCACGCCGTCGTAGTTCCAGTCGATCATAACGGAATCGACCAGCTGACGCCAGTCCTCCACGTACTCTTTCTGGAGGGAGAGCTTCTGCATCAGGTTCATCGGATAGAACGCACGGATGACCAGCTTGCCTCCCTCACGGACGATTTCGGCCTCGGAATCTCTCTTCAACTGGAGGTCTCCCTTATCGCGGAGGATGTCCATGATCTGGATATCTACCTTATAATCGGTCAGTTCCTGCTCCATTGCGCCTTTCAGGTCAGGCTCGTGTCCCATGCAGACGATGGTGATGCGCTCCACGGGCTGATTCGGATTTTCTTCCTTGCGCTTTTCGTAGGTTTTATACGGAAGATTCGCAAGAAGCTCCTTCAGGTCTGCCTTGGTGGCAATGCGGTTGACGGGCATGATCTTCACCATCCTGCCGTCCAGCTCACCGTCCCAGACATCGCTCTGCGGGAACGGCTGGATTTCCAGGGCGGCGATGAGAAGGTCACGGGCTTCCACGGGATTGCGGAAGAAGTCATAGTTGTTGACATTGTAGACCTCGAAACCGGTGTATTTCGTGTCATCGGCCGATCCCATACTGGTCTGGCTTTCTTCCAGTTCTTTTGCTACAGAAAGCAGACGCTTGGTGGTAGTCTGGATCGCACCGAGGTTGATGTCTGCACCGATAAAGCGCCTGCCCAGTTTCATGGCAACTGCCTGCGTGGTTCCGCTGCCCATGAAGCAGTCAAAGACTATGCCGTCTTGAGGGCAAGAGGAGATGATTATTCTTTCAAGAAGCCTTTCTGGTTTTTGCGTAGGATAGTCCAGTCCCTCTTTGTCAGAGTTGTTTATTTTATCCAAAAGCCAAACATCATCTATCGGACGACCATCTTTCATTGCTTCTTCTAAGAAGCGTTTGACACGCTTTCCGCCTCCTGCGTCCGAGAGCACATATTTCTTTCCCGTTTCATCATCGATGAGTATTTTTTGCTTTCTGGCCTTAGCATACGCTTCAGGAGATTCCCATTCCAGAGTGAAAGGTTCGAAGTATGGTGAATCCGTTTTGGAGTAATACAAAATTGTGTCGTGGCGTCTGTTAAAATAAGTGTTGTTTTTTCGATTCCACCCGCTGTATCTCCAAATAATGTCATTCTGAAAATGGGTAGCACCAAAGACTTCGTCCATCAATAAGCGAATATGATGTGCCTTGTGATGATCAACATGAATGTAAATTGCGCCCTGATCAGAAAGCAATTCTCTCATAACAAGCAATCTTTCATACATAAACTGGAGATATTCATCGTTTGTCCAAATATCCCCGTATTGTTTCTCTTCAAAAGAATTGACATCGCTTTCTGCTGTGCCTACACCACGTACCTCGATTTTCTTTTTATAGTCTGCCTTGCTGTCAAACGGAGGATCAATATAAATGAGGTCAATTTTCCCGCGATACTCCTTTAACAGATGGCTCATGACCTGGAGATTGTCTCCCCAGAAAATCTTGTTGATCCAGCCGTTCTGCTCCTCCCCGTAGGACTCCCGCAGCTGTGCAGGATAATACTGCGTGGAGCGGTAGGGGCGCTTGCCCGTCCAGCGAAGTTCAGGGAACCCCTTTATCGTCGGTCTCTGTTCAAATTCAAAAGTAAGCTGCTCATCCATTGTTATCAAACCCTCCATCGGTTATTTGTTTCTGCAATAGAAACGGAAGTCACAGCCAGCGCAGACCTTCGGGTCATCGGCACAGTGCCGGAAATCCTTCTTCATGATCTTATGTACCGTATCATCGAATGACGCCAGCGTTCCTTCCACGGCAGACTTTGTATACGGATATGTGATCGTCGGGACGCCGCCGTCCTCTCCGGTATAGTAGAGGTGCATCTTACTGACCTTCCGCCCGGTACGCTCCTCCACGAGATGGGCATAGATATGAAGCTGCCGACGGTACCGCTCAAGCCGATCCCGCATTTTCTCCATATCCGGTTTCCGTTCGGCTTTGAAATCCACAATCTCGACCGTGTCGCCCTCACCCCGGATCAGGTCGACCTTGCCTTCAATGATATAATCCGGCTTCACCAGAGAAACATCCACCTCTGCTTGCTGGATGGCAGACCAGTCGCCGTGCTGCCGCTCTACATAGCGGAGCACTTGCTTCAATGCCGCCTCGCGCTGAGGACCGGCGAGGTAGGTGTGCTCGGTTTTCGTCAATGACACATAGTTGGAGGCAAACCAACGGTTCACGTTTTCCTCGGTGATCGTCTGCTCCTCGTGCCTGAGTGCAGCACGGTGAACATCCTCTATCGTCTCATGGACAAGCGTACCGAAGAGCATAGCGTTGGCACGGACGGGCATGAACTCCAGTTCGCGGTAGAACTTGTACTGCAGGGCGCAGGTCTCATACACTGTGATGTGCGATGTGAACGAGTAGGTGCTCTTGACGTTCACGGCCTTCACGGACTTGAAGTTGAACTCCCGGATATCAAATGCTTCGCTGTCCACGGACTGAAGCTCGTCATAAACCTCTTTGAAGTAAGCGCTGGGTGTCCGCTTGTCCTCATTGCAGGTCAGTATCAACAGATCCTGCGCACGGGAGAAAGCCGTGTAGTACAGACGCCAGAAATCAAAGAATTTTGTGACCTCATACGGTTCAAATGCCGGGCGCTTGAAGTAGCGATCCTCTATCGTCATCATAAGGTCGTTTGTGGTTTTTCTCGGCACATTTGTCAGCGAATCCACAAAAACAATCGGGAACTCCATCCCTTTGGACTGGTGGATCGTAAGGAATGAGACGCAGCCGCTCGGCGCATACTCGGAATCATCCTCATACTCCGTGATACCGCCGTCATAGAGCAGGCGGAGATACAGATTAAAGAGCAGTTCCGTATTGGCATCAATGCCGCGTTTCCCGCGATACTTGTCGGCCGATAAGACATCCACCCGGTGGAGGTATTCAAATTTTCCGATGAACTGCGTCAGCTTTGCCAGATTTCGAGCTGGTCGGATATCGACAACGCCGACATCCATATCTGTATCCAGAATACCGGCAAAAGGCTGAAACTCAAACATCTGATACATGAGCCCACAGTAGGCGTAGTCCGTTGCGTCGGTCAGGCTTACATGGTCTTTTCCTCGGCGGCGTATCCATTTCAGCAGGTCGGTGTGCTCCGGCTGCATCAGATACTCATTCGCCAGCATGATACAGTTCCGATAATAAGTCAGGTGCTCAGGCTGTAAAAAGGTATACTCCCCGTTTTCCAACCCCTGCACATAAAACGGGAACATCAGCATAAGGCAGCCGAGCGCCAGTCGTATTTCGTCACGCTGGAAAAACATATCCGAACGCGGTGAGTAAACATTGATATGGTTCTCCTCAAGAAAACGAGCAAGAGCAGTCACCCTCGGATGTTTGACTGAGTTGAAGAGAAACGCTATCTGATTATAGTCCATCAGCTTGCCGGATGTTTTCAGGTTGTTGATAAACTGCAGGATCTTCTCATGCCATTCATCCTCGTCATTCACACCGGCTAATTTCACGACCGCAGGGCTGTGAAGTGCGGATTTTTCATGAGGTTCAATGCGTTTTTCATATCTGAAATTTTCCCAGCGAAACTTGAACTTTGCACCATCCGTGGTATCCATCCATCGGTTATAAAAATCAACGATGTCGCTGTTGGAACGATAGTTGATGACCAGCGGGATAATACGGCATTCGCCATTGGCAAACTTCTGCGGAAATTCCAGGATGTTTCGGATGGTTGCACCGCGGAAACGGTACAGGCCCTGGTCATCGTCTCCGACCACGCAGATATTCTTTCTTTCCCCGGCGAGGAGAAACACGAGTTGCTCCTGAATATAGTTCGTGTCCTGGTATTCATCGACCATGATATGCGTGATCGCAGAGCGAAGCTCATTCAGAATGCCCTCGTTATCGCAGAGAAGCCGATATGCCTCTATCTGGATGGAGGAGAAATCCATCAGATTCGCTTCCGTAAGAATTGTGCGATATTCCTGAAGCATCCGACCGAGTGATGCAATCGATGGGTCATGGTCAGACATCAGCTCCTCCGGCGAAACCAATTCTTCGGAAAGGTTGTTTACAAAGTTACAGATCGTTTCGGCTTGCTTCCATGCGCCACCGTTCGGAAGGACGATTTCAATCTCCGGAATACTTCTGAAACGATGGATATTCTGAAATACCATATACTGCTGGTCAAACGAATCCATCAAGCGGTAGTTTCGGCGAAGCCGTGTATATTCCAAATGCTCTTTCAGCATACGAAGGCAGAGCGAGTGGAACGTACCGATATACATTTCGTTGATGTTTGCCGTGATGTTTCGATTTGCAAGCTCGTTTGTAATACGTGTTACCAGTTCCTTCGCAGCCTTTTCCGTAAATGTGGCAATGAAGATGCTCTCCGGCCTTACATTGCATTCCTCTATGAGGTAGATTGCACGCTGCACGAGCGTATATGTTTTGCCGGTTCCGGGACCTGCCGTTATGAGGACAGGACCGTCTGCAGCCGCTATTGCTTTTCGCTGCCCGTCATTTGCGTTTCCAAAATCAAACATAGCTGATCACCACAATTCTTCATTGAATGATTCGTAAGCGCTTAGCTATACTACATGATTGTTAAAGTATACCATTATTTTAATCTATCAGCAACCATTATTCGTTTCTCTTGATGAACAGGCAAAGCGCATAATACCGCTATTCAATCACTTAAACGCGCAAGTCAGGTACCGCCTCCATCTGTTGCTAATAAAAATCCCCAAAAGCTATACAGCTTTTAGGGATTTGGTACGCCCGACTGGATTCGAACCAGCGGCCTACAGAGTCGGAGTCTGTCACTCTATCCAACTGAGCTACGGGCGCATATTTGGTTGTGGGTTTCTGCGATAGTCGTCAAATAGTAGTCAACGACCACGCATTTTTCCTCTGCCGTTCCCGCAAACGCAGGTGCGGCAAGGCTTTGCGCCATATCTCAACTGGAGATGCCTGAAATGTCGGAGTCTAACGCTCTATCCAACTGAGCTACGGGCGCATATTTGATTGTGGGTTTCTGCAATAGTAGTCAAATAGTAGTCAACAACTAACTATTTTTTCTCTGCCGTTCCCGCAAACGCAGGTGCGGCAATGCTTTGCGCCATATCTCAACTGGAGACGCCTGAAATGTCGGAGTCTGACGCGCTATCCAACTGCGCTACAGGCGCATACATCAACATCTTCTTCAAACAGCTTATTTAGTATACCAACATTTTTCCGCTTTGTAAAGCTTTTCTTGAAAAAATTTTTCTTAAAAAGATTGTTAAAAAAATTGACAAGTCCCTGATTTTGGTCTAAACTTAATTGAGAATGATTTAACAAATAGCAAGGAGTGACTTATATGCGAAAGGAAAACATCTCCGACGCCGTGATACGGCGTCTGCCCAGATATTACCGCCAGCTCACAGACCTCTGCAACCGCGGCGTCGTGCGCATCTCCTCACACTCCCTGGGGCAGGAGATGAACATCACCGCCTCTCAGATCCGCCAGGATCTCTCCTGCTTCGGCGGGGTCGGCCAGCAGGGCTACGGCTACAATGTAGAAGAACTGCGGGCCGAGATCGGTCATATCCTGGGCGTGGACAACAACCTCCACCTCATCATGATCGGCGTTGGCAATCTGGGCCACGCACTGCTGCAGAACTTCCCATTCTCCCAGAGTGGGTTTACGGTGGACGCAGCCTTTGATGTCTCCCCCGCCGTGATCGGGACTGTGGTGAATAATGTGCCGGTATACGCCATGTCCGAGCTAGATCACTTCCTACAGGACCACCCGGTGGACGTGGTGGTGCTGACCATTCCCCAGTCCGTGGCCCAGGACACCGCCAGCCACCTCATCAATCTGGGCGTCAAGGGCTTTTGGAACTTTACCAACATTGAGCTCAGCAGTCAGCTCCCGGATGTGCAGTTTGAGAACATTCACTTCGCAGACAGCCTCCTGACCCTCAGTTACCGCATCGCCAACCGCTGACGCTCCAGCGTGGAAGGGAATCATCTATGACAAGGAAGACCAAGACTGCCCTCATCACCGTCTGCCTCTTACTTACCGTCACCGTTGTGTACGCCTTGGCCGCGGCCGGCGGGGCCTCCGATCCGCTGGCCTCCCTCTCCTATCTCACCGGCACTTTCACCGATGCGGTAGACCAGCGGGTGGAGGAAAAACTGGACGCCTCTGACCAAGCGCTGCTGAACGGAGACGCGGCTCCTTCCGACGGCGGGGCCGCCACGTGGATGGAGACCCGTCTGAAGGCAGGCGACGCCCTGACCGGCTCCACCGGCACGGGCGTCCTGTTGCTGGCGGGCGGTATGCAGGTCACGTTCAACTCCGGCGCTGTGGTGGATGTCACCACAGGGACCATCGTTACCAGTGGCAGTGCCCTTACAGCCAGCCACCGGTATCTGGTGGCTGAGGAAACCACCGCCGTGTTTACCGTCACCTCCAAGACGGCGGTTGTGGATTATCAGGGCCCCTACGCCTTCAGCTACTCCACCAACACGGACTACAACGCCATTGCTGTCGCGCTCAAGACCATGCACCTGTTTCAAGGCAGCTTCACCGGCTACGGAGATGGATATGACCTGGAGGTCGCCCCTACCCGCCTGCAAGCCCTCATCATGTTCATCCGCGTCCTGGGCGAGGAGAATGATGCGCTGGCCTACACCGGCTCCACTCCCTTCACGGACATCACCTCCGGTACCCAGAGCGAGAAATACGTGGGCTACGCATACAGCAAGGGCTACACCAACGGATACTCCGCCACCACCTTCCGGCCCAGCCAGACGGTGACAGCCAGCCAATACATGGAGTTCATCCTCCGGGCACTGGAGGGCGGCACGTTCCTCCGTGCGGATCTCGCATACGTCTCCTACTACGCGCTGGATGCCGCGGTGTCCGGCAGCAGGCAGACACTGGGAGACACGCTGATGGACAAGGGCGTCTTCACCGTGCGGGAGAAACAGGCGGCCGACGCACTCGTCACCAGCGGCCGGAAATAAAACCGGAACCCCTTTGCCGGTCCGGCATACTATGGATTGAGACCGGTTCGGTCGGTCTACGATTTCATAGGAGGTTCCGGTATGTGCAATAACGGCTTTGGCGGCGGCAACTGCTGCTGGATCATCATTCTGCTGATCATCATTTGGTGCTGCTGCGGCAACGGCAGCTGGGGCGGCAACGGCTGCGGCTGTGGCTGCAACAACAACTGCGGCTGCAATCCCAATCCCTGCTGCTGAGATTTCATAAGATAACCAGCGCCCCGGGCCAAATGGCCCGGGGCGTTTTCCACTTCGCTGTTTTTTATAGGCGCTTACAGGATCCCCAGGTGCTCCAGAAGAATCTTTCCACCCAGAAGGATCAGGATCACACCGCCGGCGATCTCCGCCCAGCACTGGAGGCGGGCGCCGAAAAAGGTCCCGATCACCACACCCGCCAGGGAGATCACAAAAGTCGTGCAGCCGATGACCGTCACAGCAGGCAGGATGTCCACGTTCAAAAATGCAAACGTGACCCCAACAGCCAATGCGTCGATGCTGGTAGCCACCGCCATCAGCAGCAGCTGCTTATAATCCAGCGTCACACTCACCGCACAGGCCGTCTCCTCCGCCTCCCCTTTCAAAGACTCCCACACCATCTCACCGCCGATGAATGCCAGCAGAAAAAAAGCCAGCCAGTGGTCCAGATGTTGGATGTACCCGGCAAATTGGGCGCCCAGCAGCCAGCCGGCATAGGGCATCAGCGCCTGAAATCCGCCAAAAAACAGCGCAATCACAGCCGCATAGCGCAGATTCAGTTTTGGCATACAGAGTCCCTGGCACACCGCTACAGCAAAGGCGTCCATCGAGAGCCCCACGCCGATCAACAGCAATTCCAAAAATCCCATATTGCCGCTCCCTTATAATACCACCGGCACCGGCTGGTGGATAGTTAAACTGTCCGGCGTCACCAGGAAGTCATAGGCGTACACTTGGACACCCCAGGCAGCTGCCTCCCGAAGGGCCGCACCGAAGGCCGGATGGGTGGCGTCGTTGGGAGAGAAGCGATCCACGCCGTGCATCTGGATCACAAAAAACAGGGTAGCGCCCATTCCCTCCCGGACAGCCCGCTGTAACTCGTGAATATGCTTCACGCCCCGTTCTGTCGGCGCGTCCGGAAATCGGACAACACCGTTTTCCTCCAGGGTAACACCCTTGACTTCCACCAGGTGCAGCCCGGCTTCTGTTGTCAGCGCAAAGTCCAGACGGGACTCTCCATAATGATATTCCGGTTGAATGGACTTTAGATCTGGCAGGAAATGTCCTTGGGCGGCCCACTCCTGAAAAACACGATTTGGGGCCTGCGCATCCATATTGATCAGCAAGGCCCCTTTCTCCACGGCGATAAGGTCATACGCTGTCTTTCTCGCAGAATTTGCGGCCTTTTCCAGATAGACCGCTGCTCCCGGCACCAGCAACTCCCGGCAGCGTCCGGTGTTTTTTACATGGCAGATCTGCAGCCCGTCTTCTGTCTCCACATGAGCGATAAAACGGTTGGGCCGCCGTAGAAATCTTCCTTTGACCACTTGATGATATTGCAAAACGATGCCTCCCATGCGACGAAAAAAGGCCACATCAAACGATGTGGCCTCTCAGTGTTGGCGCTACCTATCTTCCCGGGCCGTCACCAGCCAAGTATTGTCAGCAGGAACGAGCTTAACTGCCGTGTTCGGAATGGGAACGGGTGGACCCTCGCCCTAATCAGCACCAACTCTATGTCATCCGGTCTTGCCGGAGAACAAACTGTATTATATTGTATTTCGCTTCCCTTGTCAAGAACTTTCGCCCTTGAAAAGTCTGGTGACCCGTACCGGATTCGAACCGATGTTAACGGCGTGAGAGGCCGCTGTCTTAACCACTTGACCAACGGGCCATGGTGCACCTTCACGGACTCGAACCGGGGACCCACTGATTAAGAGTCAGTTGCTCTACCAACTGAGCTAAAGGTGCAAATCCCTTGAGCATGCTTCCCTGCACCCTCAAAACCGAACAATGTGACGCTGCTTTCAGGCTCGCCTGCTTTCTCGTAGGTCAAGCCCTCGGGCTATTAGTACCGGTCAGCTCCATACATTACTGCACTTCCACCTCCGGCCTATCTACCAGGTAGTCTTCCTGGGCCCTTACCCTCTTTCGAGGTGAGAGATCTCATCTTAGGGGGAGTTTCACGCTTAGATGCTTTCAGCGTTTATCTCGTCCGTACTTAGCTACCCAGCTATGCCCTTGGCAGGACAACTGGTGCACCAGAGGTACGTCCATCCCGGTCCTCTCGTACTAAGGACAGCTCCCTTCAAATCTCTTACGCCCGCAACAGATAGGGACCGAACTGTCTCACGACGTTCTGAACCCAGCTCGCGTGCCACTTTAATCGGCGAACAGCCGAACCCTTGGGACCGAATTCAGCCCCAGGATGTGACGAGCCGACATCGAGGTGCCAAACCTCCCCGTCGCTGTGGACGCTTGGGGGAGATCAGCCTGTTATCCCCAGGGTAGCTTTTATCCGTTGAGCGATGGCATTTCCACTCACATACCACCGGATCACTAACTC
>OGUF01000919.1_pt1 | contig 11801 bp, 16 predicted proteins | sample 1573681 | NCBI WGS metagenome assembly OGUF01 (sample SAMEA2582049, study PRJEB24529) | metagenome | biome: Human gut stool | place: China | collected 2011
TATATAAACATGCGGGAGTAGTTCAATGATAGAACACAAGCCTTCCAAGCTGGATACGTGGGTTCGATTCCCATCACCCGCTCTAAAAACCCTTGATTTTTCAAGGGTTTTTAATTTTCATGTTGCATCCATTCCAAAAAGGTACGTCGATTCTCTTTAGTATCCTTTTTATCAAACAAAAGTCTCCAGGCATTATATTTTTCATAATTAAAAACTTGTTCAAGGTGATTTATCGGTTTGCCCGGTAATCAGCGCTGGTGTTGGTGCACTGGGCTGATTTTTTATTTCAATTTTTTCTTTTGCTCTCTCTCTAATTGCTGAATACTTTTTTCCGGTGTAGGCAAATCTTCCGGCATTGTGCCACCAAGATCTTTAATGGTGTCACGCACCTTTTTACCAACCTCAAAGTGGGTTTTATTCGCTTCCTGTTTGCCTTGAATATTTTCACGGCGGAGTTTTGCTTCCGTCTGAGTAGCACGGAAGCGGTTGGCAGCTAATTCTTCATATCCCATATATCCGTAATTTTGAAATATAGCATAATCCAGGGTAGTTTCAACACCAGCATCCTTGGCAGCAGCTACTAACATTTTATTATGCTCTTTCATTTCCTGCCGGATGGCGATACGTTTTTGATCTTCGGAAAGATTTTCATAATTTTCAATTAGTTCTTGCTGTCTGGTTTTTACTGCAAAGTAGGTTTGTCCAAGTGCAATAACCTTTTTTCGAGGATCACCATTTTGCACAATAAGATAACAAGCATATCGTGAAAGTTGAATATCTCCGATATCCTTACTGGTGGCACCAGCATTTACGATTTTGTTGACGTCAACAAAATGGTCAGATACCGCGTTATTACTACCTCGGCAGGCTTCTTTTGCCTTTTCAATAACCTTGCAAAAGTTTCTCCACTCAGTATATTCCAGAGCGATTTGTAAATCTCTGGCATACCAAAATTCTTGCCCGTATTTATTTACATGACGAATAGATTCAAATAGTGACTCGGTATAATTATGATGTTGTATAAATAAAGTTGACACCTTATTCTCAAGGAATTCATGTATAATAAAAGAGAATAAGGAGGAACTCTCAATGTCACGAACCCAACGTAAATACGACCAGGAATATAAGATCCAGGCTGTCAAACTTGCCAAAGAAATCGGCGGTGCTAAGGCAGCCAAAGAATTAGGTATCCCAGAAGGAACCATCCACACATGGCTGAAAGCAGTTAGAGCAGGCACATTGGATATTGGCGACGGTGCACATACTCCGGAAAGCGCGATGAGTCTTGCTGAGGAGCTTGCCATGCTCCGCAAACGCGTTAAAGATCAGGACAAAGAAATCCGGCGTCTGAAAGAGGAAAATGAATTTCTCGAGGAAGCAAGCGCTTTTTTCGCAGCCAGCCGTCGGAAGTCAGCAAGAACCAAAGAATGATGTTCATTGCCATAAAAACGAAAGACGGCGTGATTAAGGGAAAACTCTCATTCTATTGCCGGATGCTTGGCGTCAGCCGCCAGGGTTTCTACAAATATCTTGCTATTAAAGATCGCCCTTGGAAATATCAGGATCTTGCTGATGCCATGAGAGTGATCCATGCTGAGGATGAATGCAATGATACCTATGGACGTATTCGCATGTACCAAGCACTGCTCCTTAAGAATCCGACGGGAATCAAGATCCCCAGTGAACGAACCGTTTACAGGGTTATGGATGAAATAGGACTTGTCCATCGGCCAAAGCGCAAGCCAAATGGCATTACCAAGGCTGATCGGGAAGCACGTAAGTCAGATGATCTTCTGAAGAGAGAGTTCAAGGCTGATAAGCCACTTGAAAAATGCGTAACTGATATCACAGAAATCAAGGCAAAAGATGGAAAACTGTATGTTTCAGCCATCTTCGACTGCTTTGATTCCAGCGTTCTGGGACTGGCAATGGAAACAAACATGAAGGCAACTCTGTGTGAGCATACACTGGATAATGCCTATCTGGCGCATCCTGATCTGCGAGGTGCCATTGTGCACTCCGACGGAGGAAGACAATATACCAGTGAAACCTACCGTCAGGCGCTTTCTAAATATGGCATTATACAAAGCATGAACAGTGATGGTGGCAGGTGCCACGATAATGCTCGATGTGAAAGCATGTGGGCCAGAATGAAAAGCGAGCTTCTCTATGACCGCTACAATACGGAAAGCCTGACCACGGATGAGCTGAGAGTTCTTATTTTGGAGATATTTCATCAGTTACTGGAACAACAGGAGGATCTGCTCTGCCAACGGTGGGCTTCCTCCTATGATTAAGCGTCAGAGATACTACCAATCTCTGGGCCTGGCTGCATAGGAAATGATATCTTTGAGATAAATGTGTCAACCAATATTGACAATATCATAATTTTAAATGCCTTTATATGAACACTTAAAGTGCAGAAAAACAAGCAATTTCATAAATGTTATTATTTTGAGCGCAAATGTAAAGCAATGTTGATAGAAAAAATTGTTTATTTTATTTAAAATTGCTCTTAAAGGAGGACACAAAATGGAAATTGGAAATAAAATCAACCAATTAAGGAAACTTTCGGGAATGACACAAGAACAATTAGCAGAAAAACTTAACGTATCCAGACAGACTATTTCCAAATGGGAGTCAGATAGCACTTCCCCTGATTTAGAAAGTATCGTTAAAATAAGCAGAATTTTTCATGTGTCATTAGATGATTTGCTAAAGGAAGGAGAAGCAGGTGTGGCAAACAAAACTGATGAGCAAATAACTTTAGAAGATTTGATGAAAATAAATCTTCATAACAGAAAAATGACGCTGTTGCTAATTAGTGGTCTGATTTTTATTATGGTTAGCATATTAAATTTCGCCTATGTAATTGCGCTACAAAGCACAACACTTAGTACCCAGTATATGCTATACCGATATATCGTTACAGGACAATACGAAAATGCCCCTATTGATTATATGCGGTTAATGATACCGTCTATTATTGCGGCAGCAATCGGAGTGATATTGTTCATAAGTTATACCATTGAAAGAAGAAAAAAAGGAGACTGAAAATATGTATAAGGCAAAGAAGTTTATTTCATATATGGCTTTATGTGTGTTAATCTTTTCTTTATGTGCATGTGGAGAAAAAGGTAGTGAAAACGCTGCTATTTATGGAGAAACTGTCGGAGAATTGGAAGATAATGAGCTTTTTGCAATTATTGATACAAATGCTTCTTTACCTGTTTTACTTGTTACCTCACAAGTATATAATGACGGTTTGGGAAATCAGGCAGCACTTAATTGTGATGTATATTATTTGATAGATAAAGAAGTTAAAAACATAGGAACAATAGAAAGTATGGGAACAGCATATCCTATCGCCTATGATGAAACAGGTATTTATGCTGCTTCCGGTCACGATATGCAGCGTTTTGAAATTGAAAAATCCGGTTCGCTCAGACTGGCAGAGGGGATTTATGAGCAATTTGACGAAAGTGGAAATGCTGCTTATACCATGAAAAAAGGAGAGGAAACAGATGTAATTACAGAAGAAGAATACTATGCAGCTTTTGAAAAATACAGCAATGCTACCATAGTAAATTTCTCTTATGGTGCATCGGACGCTGGCAAGGCAGAAGTGGTAACTAACAATGAGCTGGAACCCCGTCAAGGAAATATAGCAGAAGATGTCAATGTACTAGAAATTGTACAAGAGACAGCCTCGGAATTTGCAGTCAAAAAAATGGAAACTTCTTATTTTTGAAAGGCAGGACAATGAAATTTTTTATGCCGCTACTTTGGTAGAAAATGATTGTGCGCCGGAGATGATATTTTTACAAACGACTTACAGACAACACTTAAAGAATAGCAAACCCAGTCGAGCCAGTCAACGGCAAGATGAACGGCTCTTGCAGAGCCGCCGTTGACAGCCCCGCCCGGTTTTGCAGTTAGGCAGTCAAGGAGCGACAGCCTAAAGTGCTGCCGCCCCTTACTTTTATGATACAGCATCAACTTTGGAAGTATATCCTGATGCTGTATCAGAGGAACACAGTACACAAGTGAGTTATATCGTAAAGCAATCAGCAAATATGGCATTCTCCAAAGCATGAACAGTGCTGGCGGCAGATGCCACGACAATGCCAGATGCGAAAGCATGTGGGCAAGATTCAAAGAAGAATTACTTTATGGACGTTATGATACCACTTCAATGACAGTAGAACAGTTAAAAACACTCATCTGGAGATATTTCATCAGCTATTGGAATAACCGAAGAATCTGCTCTGCTAATGGTGGCTTACCTCCGATGATTAAGCGTCAACAATACTACGATTCATTACAGGAGGCAGCATAGGTCGAACATCCTTGAGAAAAAAGTGTAAACCAATATTGACAATATCATTATTTTTCTCTTCGTCAGAAAGAGCTTTCGAGAGCACGCGTTCGTGCAAAGCATTTAACTGTTTTTCAAATTCTTGTTCGTTCATTACAATTCTCCTTTGTATGTAAAAAGAGCCCTGGAATACAATTCCAAGACTCTTTCGCGACCGGACACCAGTCATTCGCTAATTAGTGGAATAATACCATTATGTGCAAGCCTTGTCAAGTTATTCCTAAAATTTATATTTTTGAAAAATTGCACCGGTGCAACAACATCAGAGTTTCTCGAATACCATAGTAGCCTGGATCCGGTCTCCGCCGCCGAAGCCGGTACTATTGGCAGAAGCGGTGGTAATAGTGTGGTGCAGGCGGTATCCCTTTGCAGCCTGGGCGTTGATCACATCCTCGAGCTCCTTCAGATTCTTGGATGCAGTTCCGATAAGTTTCTCCTTAAGTGTCACTTGTAATACTACATACTGATTCATAGTGATTCCCATTTCTTTTGTGCGCCCCGATCTCGATCATCTCTTTTACAAACTGAATGTCCTCCGGCTTCACTTTCCGTGAGGCATCGAAGAGGACCTTGTATTCCGGATTCTCGAAGAGAAACTGAGCCATGTCACGGGCTTCTGGATTGAGATAATAGCTATCCGGAATAATTTCAGTAGATTCTTTTTTTCCAATAAGGTAATTCATGTCGACATTGAGTAAATCACCCATGAGGTGTTTCCTTCCAATTAAATTAGTAGAGCTGCACTACAATAATTGTAGAAAACATATGTTCCCGTGTCAAGAAAAAAAGCAGCATTTTTTGACCTGGAACAATTACATAAAACCCAAAATTAGGTTTGACTTTCAAGAGATCTTGTCTAAGCAGAATGATGCTTTGTTGATAAGTACGTGAAAGAGGTGTGTGCGGATGACCAATTATAACAAGGTGCCCCGGGAGACTGAATAAAATAGTGAATACCTCCGATATACATGATAGAACAGGTAGACCCGGAAACAGGAACGGAGGCGCTTATGCAGGTCGGTGGAGTCGGAAGCGGACATGACACATATTCTCATCATGTAACATCATGTCTTCATGAACATGGGGCAAATACGGATACGGGCAGTATGGGGGCTAAGTCCGGAGCCGCGCAGACGGCTACAGAAGCCTTGCAGGAGAATTCTAAGGGAAACCTGTTGTCCTGGGTACAGAATATTGGGAATAGTGGAAAACAGCTCTTACAGAAGATCTGGGGAGACAGCAAAGAATCCAATGACGCGATAAGTTCACAGAAGGATGGCAGCGGTAATCATATCGCGGGTCAGGAGACGCTTGTTACGGGAAATTCTGTGGGCGTGAAGACTACGTTGAACAGGGCGGCGGTGGAGACGGCGGCTACCCATACGTATTTCCGGCCTGTGGAAGCAAAGGATGCCATGCCGGCGAATCCTTTTCAGAAAGTGCGTTATCAGGTACAGAAGGTAGCCAGAAAACTGATGGACCGGCTGCCGGGACGATTCCTGGGATCCCATAGCGGAGATTTCCTGCAGACAAAGCAACAGCATACTAAAGAGGATCTGCGGAAGAGAAGCCAGTACAAAGAGGACGATCAGGAGATCGAATGCATTCTTACGGATGAAAGCTACCTGACAGATTCCTATAATCGAAAGGGAGAATACAGCCATCTTACTACGGATAAATAGGATGTGGTGGAATTTTTCGAAAAATTTCAAAAATTTTCTTGACAGTTTGGCATTCATCATGTAATATAGTCTTTGCTGTGAGACACACAGCAGACATTCATCAGATTGCGGATGAATGTCAACACAATTAATTTCATACCTTCAAGATACAGGTTTTGACCTGTACATTATGCGCGAGTGGCTCAGCGGTGGAGCACCTCCTTGCCAAGGAGGGGGTCGCGGGTTCGATCCCCGTCTCGCGCTTACCTTAACCCTTATCCGTCTGATAATTCAGGCGGATTTTTTCTTATATGTCTAACAACAGTATCAGATATATCTTACTATATTAACTCACATACTTCAAGCCATCTTGCATATAATTATATACATTTACATAGTTTTCAGACCGAGACAATATATAACAATTCTCTGTGGTAGATAACAAACTATGCCCCATGAGATCAGAAATAACACGTGTCGGAACACCATTATCATGGAGCGTACTGGCAAATGTCTTTCGTATCTTATGACTATTGAAATAGTCCACTTCACAAAGCCTGCAAAGTCTCCGCAATGTTCTATCCAGTGACCGCACCAAAATAGTGTCTTTTCCATCATAAGCAAGATAAGGCGAATTATATTTACATATCTTATGATGTTCCGCAATCTTTTCGTAAAAGGCTTTTACTTCCGACACAATAGGAATTTCACGAACACTATATATAGTTTTTGTATCCTCTACAACGTTATACACCATTGCACCAAGCCGAGAGCCGTCCTCTGTCCGATTATAAAATTTACACTCCGTTTTATAAATACGGACTACTCCTGCATCAAAATCAAAATCATTGAATGTAAGGCTTGCAAGTTCTCCAATACGCAAACCCAAATAAAAATTCATACACAAGCAAAGACACGCAGACTGTTTTTCATAATAAATTTTCTTATTCACAACTGAATCGAAAACCTTATGAATAGCAGACAAGGGAACGCAAAACTCCTTATATGCGGACGATTCCAAACTATCAAGGGGAACATAGCGCTTAATTTTCTCCCAGTCATATAATTGTGCACCGCCTATCTGTAAATCTTTCGCATACACCAATACGTTATTGATAATCTGCATTATGCGACCGAACTCCTTATAATTAATATCACCATATTTAATAACACAAGAAGTCAAAAAATCAATAATATTAGTTGTTGATATTTTTGAAATGTACTTTTCAATAATAGGATCATTTGCATAATACTTATTAAAAGTAACTTCTATACGGTCACAAGACTGCTCCTTGATACGTTTTAGTTTCATTAAAAACCATTGCTTGTATACATCGTGAAAAGTAATTTCTTCGTAAGCCTGCACATCAATAATATTTTTGTCATAGCCAATATCTAACCATTCCTTTTCCGTCATGTTCTACCACTTCCTTCGCTTTTTCTTATCTGGTATTACATAGATATTTGTATCCCCGTCTTTTTCATTACGATTATAAAAACCGCTTTTCATAAGTGATTCAATGACTTTATATGTATCGTAGGAATCACGAATTTCCTTATCATGCACAAAACAGTAAAAACGAATATGTTTCCACTGTTGAACCTCTCCATTAGAATCAAGAATAGGTCTAACCGCATGAACAATAGTAAAGACCCCTAACAAAGTCATGCACTTACGAACCTCTGTACATTGTGCACGAATGTCCTTTGCAGGCTGATAGAAGTTCTGTGTAGTTGCCATGATAATACGTCTGTTCTTACGATTTTGTGTAACAACTTCAAACATTTCCGGTGGGAAATCTTTTGATTGCTTACTGGAAAACCAGTTCTGAATTTCATCCAAGCCAACAATCACACCATATATACCATTCTTGTAATTTATAAGTTGCCGCCAGTTCGTCAAAGCACCATCTTCATACTCATAAGATAAATTAGTAATACACTTTGCACGGGGATACTCTTTCTGCATCATCATAATATCCCTAACCATGGCAACCGTCTTTCCTTGTCCTTGCCGTCCGGTATAAATAACCAAACCTTGATATTTGAAGTAGTCAGGATCACGGTCATATATATCAGCTACATACATCCGAGGGGCTTCATAAAATATCTTTACGAGTAAATTACTTTGTGGTACAGGTTTATGAAGTCCTCTCTTCAACCGTCTGCCCTGCGCATATTCCTTTATAAAGAAATAAGCAAAGCTGACAAACCACACCAAAATAAGACCACATAAAAAATATATGGGATATTTAAAAACTTGAAAAAAGCCTAACAATATTTGCATACAGACACCACCTTACATAAACGGTATAAAATTAAACAGCATTTTCATGAATGCAAGTCCTATTTTAAATAACTCTCTAAGAACAATACATGAAAACAAAATAACTATTGTATCAATAGGAACAAAATAAGCCGCTATTGCCACATAGTCCAAAAACGAACTAACAAGAGACATACCAGGCACAACGGATTGTAACGAATCAGCTAACTGCGATAGCGTATTTAATATAAAAGCAATTATTGAATTACCAAATATCAATAACATAATTTCACCACCTTACAAACGTGTCAGAACATTAGTAGCGCCACTGGTAGCATTGAGCATATTCTTTATATCAAAAAACTGTCTTACACAAAATGCAACATACAAACAAGCAGACTCAACATTCATCAGTAGTTCATGATATGGAGCGAGCCATTCAAACGTCATTTCTATATCACCGACACCATATTTAGACAAAACAGTCTTTGAAAATGGTAAAGTAATCACGGGCGGTTTTGGATTTGACATACTGGAGAGCCGATCTATTATAAGCTGTATATTAGACTTGCTCTCTTCAATAAATGTGAATTTTGATTCTACACTTTCAATAAAGCCAACTATCGTATTATCCCAAAAATTCAATAAGTTACTGGGAACATCTAACAGTTCCTTAAAAATATCCTTAATGGAATCAGAACCAAATAGATTTTCCCAAAACTTCAAAATGTCTTTCGGAGCATCCGCAATAGCTTGCAAAATATCCGAAAATGAATGCTCTTTGAAGAAATCTTTCCAAAACGACAGAACAGTTTTTGGTGATTCGATAATCGCATTCACAACATCCGGTAACTGCTCTTTCCACCAATTCCACACGGTAGTAGGAGTATTAACAATAGCCTGCAATATTTCCGGTAAGTGATCAGACCACCAACTAGAGACCGTTGACGGCACATCTTTTATAGCTTGTATCACACTGGGTAGATTATCTTTCCACCAACTTGATACAGTAGTAGGAACATTTTTAACAGCATTAAGCAATTCAAGAAATGTATGACTTCCGAAAAAACTCTTCCATGCGTTAAAAATATTACTCGGAGCATCCTTAATAGCCGTAATAATATCTCCAATACTATGACTACCTATAAAATTCTTCCAAAAGTTAATCATAGTTGTGGGAACATTAACAACGGCACTGGGAAGCTCTTTGATATTCGTTAGAATATTAGCTAAACTCTCTTTTACAGAAGCAAAGAACCCTTTTTCATCCTCGGTATTTGAACCGGAAGAACCGGAGCCAGAGGAACCGGAACCACCAGTAACACCGGAATCACCACCAGTAATATTTCCACTAGTATCTGTACCATCAGAAGTGTCATGGCTTATGTTTTTATAGTCCTCAATCTCGGCATCAGTTAGATTCTTAACGTAAGCCACTTGTCCGGTATATACTTGTCTAATCGGATAACTAGACATAAGATACCAATTTTTAGGGTTAAAAGACATAACACCCCTAGAATCAGAAGTACAAAGACCATAATCAGCTTTCGCATTGTAAAAAGACCAATTTATACCATCATTTGACCGATATACTCTTGACGAAATTTTTGTAGTATTTCTATATTGACCTAAAACAATACGGTTAGTCTTTACATAAGCATCAAAGCGATCATTTGTATCATTGCAGTACAAGGGTTCCGATGTAAACAAACACAAATACTTATAACTATAAATAGTACTGCCAGCAACATTGAAACTATCATAATAAGTCATCGGATAAATAGTTACATTTTCCTGCACCCATGAACCATAATCAACATCAACATGATCCGGTTGTAATGCTTGCCCATTTACCGCTTTAAATATATAAAAATACGGAAAACTATCCGGAGAACATGTAGATTTTAAAGTCGTAATATCAAAATAAAACTTCGCAGTAGTATAAGCCGCTTCGGACTTTATCCCAATACTCATAAAAGCAGAGAAAGCAAGCATCATAGCAAGAACAAATGATGCAACTAACTTTCTCGATTTATAAAATTTCTTACATAAACTCTTAATCTTACTAAACACTTGCTTTCTCCTCTCAATAACTACATAACCATGGGTAAATCCAAAGAGAAAATAAAACAATGGCAAACATGACAGCCATTCCTAAAGAAGTACCCAACAACGCAACCATAAAATTATCAAGGAAACGGATAACCGGACTACGCTTCAATGTTATCAACATTATCCACAGTATCCTGCTGAACCGATTGTCCAATCGAATTACATTTTTCTTTAAGCCGACATATCTCATCATAGTAATCATCAGCCACCTTTCTTAACTCATTAATTTCTGCACTCATTTTTTTGCAAGTAGCATAATACATGAAGCAAATAACCATAAAGCAAACACCTAAAATAAGACCCATTGTAAAAATCTCCTTTTCTTGAAAATGCACTTTCAATGCACGATTTTTTGTAAAAAAATAGAGTGGGAAATTCCCACTCTATTACGAACTTGAACCCTTGCTTTAAGCGGCACGCAGAGAACTGAACAAAAAGCCAAGTCCTTTACGAATTGCGATAAAGCCAACAGATACGGGAACGATAACGGGCAGTAAGCCGACAATCTCATTGAACACACCGTTCAACATAGCAGCAGTAACCACACCGGAAAGAACGGGGGTAGATGCCTCGGCACCTGCAAACACCATTAAACTAGGCATAAGCGCATTCTCCTTTCTCATGTATTTTCTCTAACTAAAAAAACCAGTCAAAGAATTTATTGACATTCTTAACCACAGTCCAAATAATACAGACGCAGATAAGAGTTATCAGCAAAGCAAGCTTTTCATTTACCCCCACTAATTCAGTTTCCAAGGAACTAAGGTCAACTTGTACTACCTCTGTATACTCATTAGAACCTATTGCGGCATCATTACCACTTACCGTTTCTAATTCATTTAAAGCAGTATCAATAACCACTTCACTTTCACTATCCAGTGAAATTACAGAAGCATTACCCCCGCTTACAGTCTCCATGCAAACGGTTATTTAACCGAGATACGAGTGATTTCCGGTCTACCGTAATAGTTGAAACCATACTCAAACTCAACGGTCTTGCCGATATCATCGGCACCAAAATCATTGATCTGATCCTGCGGAACAAACTCTTCACGAATCTGCGCACCGAAAGAACCCTTATCATTCTCTTCCGGTGTATACGGTCTGCTTACGGATAAAAGACAAACATTATTACCTTTCTTACTCACAAAACGTTTAATACCTACCAGTGTTAATGCGACTTTTTCTTTCTGCATATTCTTTTTCCTCTCTTTCTTTTCACAATCGCATTTATAGTGTCTATGATAAAAGCACTAGGCTTTATATCCCCACCGGTAAAGTGACTGCCCGTGACAAAGACGGGGAAGGACACGAAGCTGATTATGATAAAATGGATCCTCCAAAGGACAATGAACCGGAGTATGTATTTATCCATGATATGCAA
>OGUF01000931.1_pt1 | contig 11638 bp, 10 predicted proteins | sample 1573681 | NCBI WGS metagenome assembly OGUF01 (sample SAMEA2582049, study PRJEB24529) | metagenome | biome: Human gut stool | place: China | collected 2011
TAACGTCCGTACATCCGACAGGACGATCTTCCCAAGGAATTTGAATTTTATTCATGATCTTTGATTGTTTATATTGTTATTTTTTTGAATCGTCATACGTAAACGGTATGAAATAAGTAATCAGAAAAGCCGGTATAGTTGCTATCAGAACATAAATAAAGAAGTTCCGGTAGCCCAGCAGGTCACTGAAATACCCGCTAACCATTCCCGGGAGCATGACTCCCAGATTCATGATTCCTGATGCAAAAGCATAATGCGACATCTGGTGTTTTCCCGGAGCAATCTGTTGCATCATAAACAACGTCAATCCGACAAACCCGAAGCCATAGCCAAAATACTCCATCGTAATGCACGTTCCTATCAGATACACATCGGTAGGCTGCACCACCGCAAGGAAAGTATAAGCCACAAACGGAAGATTGAAGATGCAGCAGAGAGTGAACAAAGTCTTCTTCAATCCGAACTTAGATACATAAATACCTGCCAACAGTGAACCTAACACGAAAGCGGCAGAACCAAAAATTCCGTTCAATGTACCAATCTCCTTCAAAGACAGTCCCAACCCGCCCGCTTCTCTCGACGCACGCAGAAACAGCGGAGCAATCTTCATTATGAATCCTTCCGCCAAACGGTAGAGGATGATGAAACAGATATAATAAAGAATATGCTTTTTAGTAAAGAAATTAGCAATCACACCTACCAATTCCCGTCCCACTTCCGAAGTCGTTTTTTTCGTTGTTGAGGGAATCTGTGTAGAAGGCAGTACCTTTATATGATAGATACCTATCAATACCATTATCACTGCGATTACTGCGAAAATAATCATCCATGCAGACGAATACGCACCTTTATTGGCATCGATTGAAGCTCCCTCTATCGCCCCGAAATGTTCCGCCAATGCACCTGCCATAGCGACCAGTCCACCGTTAGCTACCAGTTTGGCTACATTATAGAAAGCACCTTGCACACCGATATATTTCGCCTGATCCTCTTTGTTCAGTTCCGCCATATACACCGTCGCAAGCAATATCATGTGTCGCGCCGCTAAAAGCAATCACCGCCATCGTCGAAATACTGATAGCGAAGAAATAGTCGAAGAATAAAGAAAAAGCCACCACTCCAAACAACACTCCGCTCAACAATTCGGTCACCAGTACGAAGAATTTCTTTGTCCGGAACATCTCAAGAAAAGGGCTCCACAAGAATTTCAGCGTCCAAGGCATCATAATAAGGGAAGTCCAGAATGCGATTTGTGTATCCGACACTCCCAGATCCTTAAACATAAATACGGAAACCAGATTAATGGCAATAAAGGGAAGTCCCATTGCAAAGTAAGCAGTGGGAACCCAGCAAGCCGGGTTAATAGTCTTTCGTTGAGAAGCAGTTTTATTCTGTTGCATAAATCATAGTATATAGATGAATAAACTCATTTTTCTGACCAATCTATATATAGTACAACTAAAGGGAGGAAACTACTAACGTCTTCCCTTTGTTTTTTTCATTTATTATCATTTCAACCATGCGCTCACTTAATCTTTTCACGATGTAAGATTACTCCTCCTAAAAAAATCTCGTGTTTTTATTTCTTTTCTCTACTTCTTTTCCTTATTTTTGTCTTACATTTATTCCTATTCTATTTCGGACCGGACTTTATGAAAAAATTCTATTAACAGATTTACAATAAGCATGAGTGAACTTTTAGTATATAAGGCTTCCGCCGGTTCGGGTAAAACGTTTACCCTTGCAGTGGAATACATTAAATTATTAATCCTCAATCCGCGTGCCTACCGTCAGATTCTGGCCGTTACCTTTACCAATAAGGCAACGGCTGAAATGAAAGAGCGTATTCTCAGCCAGCTATATGGCATTCAGATAGGTGACAGAGATTCCCAAGCCTATCTCGACCGGATAAAAAAAGAAACCGGAAGGGCGGAGCAGGAAATACGGGAAGCGGCGGGAGTCGCTCTCGGCTATATGTTGCACGATTACAGCCGTTTCCGGGTGGAAACCATCGACTCGTTCTTCCAATCCGTCATGCGTAACCTGGCGCGGGAACTGGAACTCAGCCCGAATCTGAATATCGAGCTGAACAATACCGAAGTACTCAGCGATGCGGTAGACAGCATGATTGAGAAACTCGGTCCCACCTCTCCTGTCCTCGCGTGGCTGCTGGACTATATCAACGAACGGATTGCCGATGACAAGCGTTGGAATGTATCGGATGAGGTGAAAAGTTTCGGTCGCAATATCTTTGACGAGGGCTATATTGAAAAAGGAGAAGGACTTCGGAAGCGGTTGCGCAATCCGGACACCATCAAGGAATACCGTAAGCAACTGAAAGAGCTGGAAGCCGAAGTGCTGGAAGAAATGAAAAGTTTCTATGATCATTTTGAGGAGGAATTGGAAGGCCATGCGCTAACCGCCGACGATCTGAAAAACGGTTCACGCGGAATCGGCAGTTATTTCCGTAAACTGAATAATGGTATCTTAGGAAACGATATCCGCAATGCGACTGTGGAGAAGTGTCTGGAAGATGCAAAGAACTGGGCGGCAAAAAGTTCTTCCCGCTACGCGGACATCATCGCTTTGGCAGATTCCAGTCTGATACATATCCTGGAGGATGCGGAAAAGCTCCGTTCAAAAAATAACCTATTGCTGAACAGTTGCCGACTGTCTCTGCAACATCTCAATAAAGTGCAGCTTCTTGCCAATATCGACGAGGAAGTGCGCCAGCTGAACCACGATAACAACCGTTTCTTATTGTCGGACACCAATGCCCTGCTTCATCAATTGGTGAAAGACGGTGATTCCTCTTTTGTATTCGAAAAGATAGGAACCAATATCCGCAACGTGATGATAGACGAGTTTCAGGATACCAGCCGAATGCAATGGGGGAATTTCAAACTGCTTTTGCTCGAAGGGCTTTCGCAAGGAGCGGACAGCTTGATTGTGGGAGATGTCAAACAGTCCATTTACCGTTGGCGGAATGGTGACTGGGGGATTCTGAATAGCCTGAACGACCGCATTGAGCATTTCCCCATCCATGTAAGGACATTGGCTACCAACCGGCGGAGCGAAACCAATATCATCCGTTTCAACAACCGTATTTTTACTGCCGCCGCCGATTATCTGAACGGGATATACCGCAGTCAGTTGGGCGAAGACTGCAAGGATTTGCAGAAAGCCTACGCTGATGTCGTGCAGGAATCTTCCAAGAAAACGGAAAAGGGTTACGTGAAGGTTTCGTTCCTCGAACCCGATGAGGAACATGACTATACCGAACAGACATTGATCAGCTTAGGTGAAGAGGTGAACCGTCTTCTCTCCTCCGGCGTACGGCTGAATGATATAGCGATTCTCGTGCGGAAGAATAAGAACATTCCCCGCATTGCCGATTACTTTGACAAGGAGCTGCATTATAAGATCGTGTCGGACGAAGCTTTCCGCCTTGACGCCTCGCTCGCTATCTGCATGATGTTGGACGCCTTGCGTTATCTCTCCGACGGGAACAACAAGATAGCGCGTGCCCAACTTGCTGTGGCTTATCAGAACGAAGTGCTGCGGAAAGGGCTGGACTGGAACACGCTCCTACTCCTTCCCGTAGAGAATTATCTTCCTGCCGCATTCCTTGAGAAGCTGGAAGAACTGCGGTTAATGCCTCTCTACGAACTTTTGGAGGAACTTTTCAGTATCTTCGAGATGAACCGCATCAGCGATCAGGACGCTTACCTGTTCGCCTTTTTCGATGCGGTGACGGATTATCTGCAAAGCAACTCTTCCGAGCTCGACGGATTCATCCGCTATTGGGACGAAACGTTGTGCGGCAAGACGATTCCAAGCGGTGAGGTGGAGGGTATCCGCATCTTCTCCATACACAAATCCAAAGGATTGGAGTTCCATACGGTACTTCTTCCTTTCTGCGACTGGAAGTTGGAGAACGAGACGAATGGTCAGCTTGTGTGGTGTACCCCGCAGGTGGCCCCGTTCGATGGGCTGGATATCCTTCCCATTAATTATTCCACACAAATGGCGGAATCTATCTACGGAGATGATTACTTGAACGAACGCCTGCAACTTTGGGTGGATAACCTGAATCTGCTCTATGTTGCCTTCACCCGTGCAGGAAAGAATCTCATCATCTGGAGCAAGAAAGGCCAAAAGGGTACAATGTCGGAAGTATTGGCGAATGTTCTTCCGGTAGTGGCGCTGAAAGAGGATATAGAATGGGACGAAGAGTGTTACGAGCAGGGTGAACTTTGTTCTTCGGAAGAAGAAAAGGCCAAGACTTCGACCAACAAACTTACTCAAAAACCGGAGAAACGTCCTATCCGTATGGAATCCATGCGGCACGACATCGAGTTCCGCCAATCCAACCGTTCTGCGGACTTTATTCAGGGCATTGAGGAGGAAGATTCCGACGATCGTTTTATCAATCGCGGCCGTTTGTTGCATACCTTATTTTCCGCCATTGAGACGGAAGAAGACATCGATTCCGCTATCGACCGCCTTGTCTTTGAAGGGGTTATCCGGGATGATGAAAAAGAGGGAATGGTGCGCGAAGTGGTGCAAAAGGCTTTCTCTTCCCCCGAAATACAGGATTGGTACTCAGGAGAATGGACGTTATTCAGCGAATGTGCCATCATCTACAAGGAGAAAGGTGTGCTGCAAACCCGCCGTCCGGACCGTGTGATGATGAAAGAGAATCAGGTGGTTGTAGTAGACTTTAAGTTTGGCAAGGAGAATCCTAAATATAACAAGCAGGTGAAGGGATATATGCAGTTACTTTCTAAGATGGGGTACGAGAATATTACCGGTTATCTGTGGTATGTGGATGAGGAGAGGATAGAAAAAGTATAGAAGGGGGAAAAACGCAGGATTAACTGAAATTATCGCAGATTATTTCAGTTACGACTTATAAAAACTTCTGCGATGATTTGCGTTAATCTGCGTTTTATTATTCATTATGACATCCCCTCATTAGTAAAGACATTAGGAAAATTCATATTATTTTATCTTAGCTTTCACATAGCAGGGGTCAATTCAACCGTCATACCTAAGGCTGAAGCAATACGATAAAAAGTAGAGACTTTAGGCTCTGTTTTTCCTGTTTCAACACGGGAAATATAAGATTTGTTTGTCCCAATCTTTTTAGCAAGTTCCTCTTGTGTCATTTTAGCTTTCTTCCTAGCCTCTTCAATTATCTGCCCGGTAAAGAAAGCATTGGCTCTATCTTCGGCAGCCTTACGCTCCGGAGTTCCTTCTTTGCCAAACACAGCGTCCAACTGTGCATCGACATCAAACATCTTTAGTTCTTTTTCGCTCATAATATTCTTTCTTTAGTTTTAATGCTTTATCAATTTCTCTATCGGGAGTTTTCTGCGTTTTCTTTTGAAAACCATTGAATAATATAACAATGCGTCCTTCATCATAACAAAAGAAAATCCGATAAATATTACCTTGCCATTCTATTCTTAACTCATATAAACCATCTTTGAGAAATTTCACATACTTTGCAGGCAGTTTATCTTGAGTCTTTAATAAGAGCAAGCCCATACAAGACTTTTTCTTGTGTACCTTTATCTAAGGTGTCAAAAAAATCTTTATAGTAGTTTTCGTATGCTATTACTTTTCTATTCATACGGCAAAGATAGCAAAAGTTGATCAATTAAGCAACTTTCTGCCGATCGAGATATCTTAAAGAAGCTAATTTCCTATATTCCGCTTATTCTTTCACTTCTATATCGTATCTTTGTCACAGACTAAAAATGATTATCCGATATGCAACCATTTCTCCAACTAGTCGCCCATGACTTATATACGAAAATAGGAAACGACCTGTCGCGCACCGTGCTCGTTTTCCCCAACAAACGCGCTAACCTGTTTTTTAACGAATACCTGGCAGAAGAATCCGACCAACCTATCTGGTCGCCTGCCGCCATGAGTATCAGTGACCTGTTGCAGAAACTATCCGTACAAAAGGCAGGGGATCCGATCCGTTTGGTCTGTGAGCTTTATAAAGTATTCAAAGAAGAAACCGAAAGTCGGGAGACGCTGGACGATTTCTACTTCTGGGGTGAACTGCTGATTAGCGATTTCGACGACGTAGACAAAAATATGGTGGATGCAGACAAACTGTTCAGCAATCTGCAAGACCTGAAGAACCTGATGGACGACTACGAATTCCTCGATGAAGAACAGGAAGAAGCCATCCGGCAATTCTTTCAGAACTTCTCCATCGAACGGCGTACCGAACTCAAGGAAAAATTCATATCCCTCTGGGACAAACTGGGTATTATCTATCATCGTTATCGGGAGAAGCTTGCCGAACTGGGCATTGCCTACGAAGGTATGCTCTACCGGAACGTTATCGAACAACTCGATACCGACCGGCTCAAATACGATAAATACGTATTCGTCGGTTTCAACGTACTGAACAAAGTAGAGAAAGAATTCTTCCAAAAGCTGCAAAAAGTCGGGAAAGCCATGTTTTATTGGGATTACGACCTCTTCTATACCCAACGAATCTCCAAGCACGAAGCCGGAGAATTTATCAAACGCAACCTCATCGACTTCCCCAACGAACTGCCGGAAAGTTATTTCGACATCTTCCGGAAGCCGAAAAAGATACGTTATATCTCTGCTTCCACCGAAAATGCACAAGCCCGCTTCCTGCCCGAATGGGTAAAAGCAACCCAGACTCACACAACGCAGATAGTCAGCGAAAAGGAAAATGCCATCGTGCTCTGCAACGAAGCCCTGCTCCTCCCCGTGCTTCACTCCATCCCACAGGATGTGCAAAACGTAAATATCACTATGGGATTTCCATTGGCGCAAACTCCGGTGTACAGCTTCATCAACGCAGCTATGGAATTACAGACCAACGGCTATCGACCGGATACCGGACGTTTCACCTACGAAGCCGTATCAAAAATATTAAAACACCCCTACACCCGGCAACTATCGGATCATGCCACCCGTCTGGAACGCGAGCTGACAAAGACCAACCGTTTCTATCCGCTCCCGTCGGAACTGAAAAAAGATGATTTTCTGACTATCCTTTTCACTCCGCAAAGCAATATCAGGGAGTTATGCGACTACCTGCTCCGATTAATCAAAAGCATATCCATCCTCTATCGCAAAGAAGGGGAATATGACGATATTTTCAACCAGCTATATCGGGAATCCATCTTCCAGAGTCACCTGAAAATAAACAGATTATACAGCCTGATAGAAAGCGGAGAATTAAGCGTGCGTACCGATACCCTGAAACGTCTTATTACTAAAGTGCTGACCGCTTCCAATATCCCCTTCCACGGAGAACCGGCTATCGGACTGCAAATCATGGGAGTGCTGGAGACACGTAACCTCGATTTCCGCAATCTTATCATGTTGTCGCTCAACGAGGGGCAACTTCCGAAAGCCGGTGGAGAGTCCTCCTTCATCCCCTACAACCTCCGCAAAGCCTTCGGTATGACGACCATCGAACATAAAAACGCAGTATACGCTTACTACTTCTACCGTCTGATTCAACGGGCAGAGAATATCACGCTGCTCTACAACACCTCTTCGGACGGACTGAATCGTGGCGAAGAGTCCCGTTTCATGCTGCAACTGCTGGTGGAAGGTCCGCACGAGATCACCCGCGAGTATCTGGAAGCCGGACAATCTCCGCAAAACACGCTGGAGATACAAATAGAAAAAACTCCGGAAATACTGAGACGGCTTTATCGTGCCTACGATACTGCCCAGCCCGAATCCGTCATCCTTTCTCCTTCTGCTCTCAACACTTATCTTGATTGTCGGCTGAGGTTCTATTACCGATACGTTGCCGGACTGAAAACGCCGGATGAAGTAAGTGCGGAAATCGATTCCGCCCTGTTCGGAACGATCTTCCACCTCTCCGCCCAACTGGCTTACACTGACCTGACAGCCAACGGAAAAATGATTCAGAGAGAGGACTTGGAACGTCTGCTGCGTGACGAAATAAAGCTGCAAGGTTATGTAGACCAAGCCTTCAAGCAGGAACTGTTCAAAGTCGCACCGGAAGAGAAGCCCGAATACAACGGTGTGCAGCTCATCAATTCCAAAGTAATCGTTTCTTACTTGAAACAGTTGCTTCGTAACGACCTCCAATACACTCCTTTCGAGATGGTCGCTATGGAGAAAAAGGTATCGGAGAAGATAACCATACAGACTGCCTTAGGCCCTTTAACGCTCCGTCTCGGTGGAACAATCGACCGCATGGACGCCAAAGAAGGTACATTACGTATCGTAGACTATAAAACAGGAGGAAGCCCGAAGATTCCTGCCAATATCGAGCAACTGTTCACTCCTTCGGAAACGCGTCCCAATTATATCTTCCAGACGTTCCTGTATGCCGCCATCATGAGCCGGAAACAGCCTTTAATGGTAGCTCCCGCCTTGCTTTATATTCATCGTGCCGCCTCAGAGAGCTATTCGCCTGTCATTGAAATGGGAGAACCCCGCAAACCGAAGATACCGGTGAACAACTTCGCTTTCTTTGAAGACGAGTTCCGTGAACGTCTGCAAGCTTTATTAGAAGAAATATTTGACGAGAAAGAACTTTTCACGCAGACAGAGGACATAAAGAAATGTGCGTATTGCGACTTCAAGGCAATCTGTAAGCGATAGACGAAAGTAGAATATACCAATAAAACAGGGCATGATTTACATATCTATGCAAATTATGCCCTGTTTATTATTTTTAGTCTGTATAATTATAACACTTACTTCTCCAGCAGCGGCACCGAGAAACTGAATGTAGATCCCTCTCCCTTCTTCGAAGTAAACCAGAGTTTGCCTCCATTCTTGACGATGAAATCCTGGCACAGCAGCAATCCCAGTCCCGAACCTTCCTCGTTGTTAGTGCCGAAGGTACTGAAATGCGTATCCGTATGCAGCAGTTTCTTTTGGTTCTCCTCATCGATGCCGCAGCCACTATCCTTCACGCTGACGATAGCCATACCGTCCTCCTCAGTCAGTGACACCAGCACTTCCGAGCCCTCATTGCTAAACTTGATTGCATTACTTATCAGGTTACGGATCACCGTCTTAAGCATATCTATATCCGCACGGACAACCACGGGCACCACAGGCATATCCTGCACAATTTTAATGTTCTTCAGACCGGCCACCATCGTAAAGATCTCACTTACACCCTCTACGACTTCCACCATATTGAGCTCCTGATAAACCACCTTCAACTTACCGATCTGGCTTTTCGTCCATTTCAGCAAATTATCGAGCAGTGAGAACACATCCTCAGTGGTCTGGTTCGCCATTGTCAGCAACTCATACATCTCCTCACCGATTGTCTCGCTGGGCAGATTCAGAATCAGCATATTCAACACCATCTTGATAGAACCCATCGGCGAACGCAAGTCGTGCGCAATCACAGAATACAGTTTGTCACGCCCCATGATCGTCTTACGCAACTCCTCCGTCTGCGCCACAATGATCCGTTTGGCGGCAACCAGCGAAATCTGGTGCGTCACACGGATGATCAGTTCCTCCTTATTGAACGGCTTGGAAATAAAGTCATTACCTCCCACCTGGAATCCCTTCACTATATCCGCCGTGCTATTCAGCGCAGTCAGGAAAATGATAGGAATATCAGACATTTCGGGATCAGCTTTCATCTGCTTCGCCACGTCAAATCCACTGATGTCCGGCATCATGACATCCAACAGCACAAGATCCGGTTTTTCTTTCTTCACCTGCGCCAAAGCCTCCGTACCGTTGCTGGCGGTTACAATCTGAAATTTCTCATTATTCAATAGCACCTTCAATAATAGTACATTTGAAATGACATCGTCCACAATGAGGACTTTATATTCGGAAGGATTAATTTTTACATTCATAATTATCACCTTATTTATTCGTTTTAGATCCCTTAAAATACTCAATCATGCGGCTCAGCCCATCTTCCAGTTCGATGGTAGGCTCCCAACCGAGTTTTTTCCTTGCCAGCGTTATATCCGGCTGTCGTTGCTTGGGATCATCGTTCGGCAATGACTTGAACACTATCTTCGAAGAAGAACCCGTCATGGCGATTATCTTTTTCGCCAACTCCTGTATCGAGAACTCATTCGGATTGCCGAGATTCACAGGACCGGTAAAATCGTCCTCCGTCTCCATCATCCTTATCATTCCCTCTATCAGATCATCGATATATTGGAAACTGCGCGTCTGCTTTCCATCTCCATATATCGTGATGTCTTCATTGTTCAATGCCTGCAGAACGAAGTTTGAAACTACCCTCCCATCGTTCGGCAGCATACGCGGACCATACGTATTGAATATGCGGATAATCTTCACACGTACATCATTCTGTCGATGATAATCCATAAACAATGTCTCCGCACAGCGTTTCCCCTCATCGTAGCAGGAACGGTACCCCACAGGATTTACGTTCCCCCAATAATACTCCGGCTGCGGATGCACAATCGGGTCACCGTACACCTCGCTCGTAGAAGCCTGCAACACCTTTGCATCCAGTCTCATCGCCAATCCCAGCATATTGATAGCCCCCATCACCGACGTCTTGGCCGTTTGTATAGGGTCATGCTGATAATGAATGGGAGACGCGGGACAAGCCAAATTGTATATTTCATCCACCTCTGCAGAATATGGGTAAGTGACATCATGCCGCACTACTTCAAAATGGTGATTGCCCATCAGATGAGCGATGTTGTCTTTCGACCCCGTAAAAAAATTATCCAGGCATATCACTTCGTGACCGTTGTTTATTAGCCGCGTACAAAGATGAGAACCAATAAAGCCGGCCCCTCCACTTACCAGAATTCTTTTCATTTTATGTATTCTATTGTTTACTAATATAGATGCTGTCTCTGTTTTGTTTATGGTTACAAATGTAACCGATTTGATTAATATATACAATTTTCAGAAAGGTTATTTTCTAAAAAAGACAAATTAACAATAGCATACATATCTAATTGCCTGGTTACAACACTTTACGCTCCGTTTCCGTCGGGGCAACTTCGTCCGGAATACTGAACTCATGATTGGCAAACAGGTCGGCAAGCCCGGAAATTTGTTTCAAACGCAACAATTCGTCTCGGTCCATACCGATATTCTTCATAATCCACTGATCCGACATCCCCGCCTTGTCAAGTTCGGCAACAATGTTGCACATCAACTCGATGTTGTGCATACCTCTCGCACGGTTGTGGCGGATGGTCGAGGCCATGCGGTTCGAAAGGTCCTTCTCGATCACGGTGACGGGCAGCAGCCCCCGTTCGCGCTCGTAGATGCGTTTCGAGGTCTTGAGCACGAGATAGCGGTGGTAGCCGTCCACCAGTTCATAACGGTCCCTTTCGGCGTCGTAATAGCAGACGCACGGCATCGTGTAGCCGTCTTCCCAGATCGACAGTTCCAGCAGCTTCATTTCGGGCGGCGCCACGACGTTGGGGTTGTAGCTGTTCGCCACGACCTTCTCCACCGGTACGGCGCGGACGTCATAGACAGGGCTCCGGTAGCTCTTTTCGGTCGGATGTTCGTAATAGCGATTCATATTTTTCCATGATTTTTTTGCGGCGCAGCGTTTCGCTCTTGTTGGGCGAAAAACCCATGTACTTGCAGGCGTGGTCGTTTTTCA
>OGUF01000935.1_pt1 | contig 11597 bp, 10 predicted proteins | sample 1573681 | NCBI WGS metagenome assembly OGUF01 (sample SAMEA2582049, study PRJEB24529) | metagenome | biome: Human gut stool | place: China | collected 2011
ACCAGAAAATTCGTTCATTGCATGGAATGGAGAAACCTATCCATTTGAAGCATGGAATGCGGATCAGACTTTACAGTCTGCAATGAATTCCTCCGTGAATTGGTATTTTGAATCTGTGGACGAACAGCTTGGAGCCGCTAACATTTCCAACTATATTGAGGAAATTGGATATGGAAACGAAAATATAAGTGGTGATTTCTCCACCTATTGGATGGAATCTTCCTTGGAAATTTCCCCGGTAGAACAGGTCGAACTTTTAACCAAGCTGCAGAATAACAGCTTCGGCTTTGCCCCTGAAAACATCAATGCAGTAAAAGATGCCATCTGCCTTTCAGCTTCCGATGCCGGAACATTCTACGGAAAGACCGGAACCGGCCGTGTGGATGGACAGGATGTGAACGGATGGTTTATCGGTTATATCGAAACTACAGATAATACATACTTTTTTGCTACCAACATTGGTGCAGACAGCGATGCTACCGGAGGCAACGCAACTGAAATAACCATGTCTATCTTGTCTGACATGAATATCTGGAAATAACAAAATCGGGTAAAGGTCATAGTCGTATAATCCTTTGCCCGATTTTTTTATTTTCACTTTATGCATAAAAGCGTTTCAATTATCCAGTTCTGTACGTCAAGAATTAGATTTATCATTGATGTATTCTACAATTTCTCCAATAAAAAAAGATATAAATGTCCCAATTGAAACAAACAAACTATCTCTATCACCTAATGATTCAATGAAGATTGAAAATGTAAACGTAAAGTTACTATACATATAATCATAAAAAACGTATTTCAGAGAACCTATCAAGAGCATCAACCCGAAAGAAATTAATGCATATATTAGGCACAGCAAAAAGCTAATGTCAATGCTGCGTTTGACAATGATTTTTCCCATAAAAAAACCTAAAATAAAAACCCCAATATCAATATATGTATATATAATTAAAAAACCCAAATAGGCTAAGGCCGCATTATATTTGGGAAATAAATAAAAACAAAGAAAATAAGCCAAAGCCACACATACAAAATATACTAAAAATGGAGAATACGTTCTAACAAACTTTCTCATAAAAACACCTCACTCCACATGTAGATAATCGAATTAAAATCAAAAGCTTAAGATGCAACTACTATAAACATAAGCATAACAACTGCTGCCAGCATTCCAACTAATTTTAATTTCTTCATGTGTCCTTCTTTCTTTTCTTACATCTGTAAGATTACCATAGAACACCATTATTATCAAATCATTCTTTAATCCGGTATTGGTAATCGGGTATCTGCATAATTCCGTCATTTAGGATTTCATTCCCTAAATACTGAAAACTGCCATCCTCTGCAAATCTTACCGTAAGTTCATGGGTAATGACTGCATCATCGCAAATGACCATGTCGCAAACCGCCTCAACTGTTAATGTGATTGTCCCATCCTCATTTTCTTTGATGTCGACAACCTCCGGCAGAGATGTCCCAAAGAAGGTAGGCGCATAATTAAAGCATCCAAGTCGCACCCAATAATATGTCTGGTTTTCCTCATCAAATACTGCGTAATCCCGTATCTGCTCTGCTGTTATCGGAAGATATTCCATAATCAGACTTTCGAATTCTTCTTTTGGGATACCATTTGGATAATCTTCGGAATTAAATTTTTCTCCATATTTCATTCCATACAGATATTCAAACATTCCGTTATAATCCAACTCACTCATATTTTCTACATTCCAGTTGGAACACAAAAGGTTCTGTCCCTGATATCCAAGCCCCCGAACACAACGTTCAGACATTTCACGCTGTTCCTCTGTCATAGGTTTTATTCTAATCAGGCAGCTTCCATCCACAATTTCATTGACTTCCGGTGGCTCCGGCACACACAACTCATAGCAGAACCATCCTTTTTCCGTGTATTTCCATTCCTTGAGTCTCGTATATGAAATGTACGAAATTCCCGGCTCGTTGTCAGCATTCCAGATTCCTCTTGTACTTACAACATACATATCCGTTCCATCAAAAATGAATTTCATTCTGCCCAGTCCACCATCGTTGTGGATTTCATAAATTACTACAGAACCGCTTTGCCCTTCCATACATTCTTTAAGAAAACTATCGACACTTTCATAATTCCCCATGTTAGAATACGTTACCATCGTAGCAATTGGATATCCTGCGTCCTTTACCTTCTTCTGCATTTCAAGAACCGTTTGATCATCCAAAACAACATTAGATGCTATCCCTTTATCTGCAGTTTCATAAATATCAAGATAATGTTCCATCAGCTTTTTACAGTCAGTCTCAGCTTCTTCCCTTTCCTGTTCATCTACTGGAAGGTCGTAGCCCTTTTCCCATTGTTCTGCAGCCTCTTCCTCGGCACTTTTTGTTTCCTCCGTGGAAGATACTTCTTCCGTATCTTCCACAAGAGATTCACCCACAACGCTATCTTCTTTTCCACAGGCACACAGGTCGCATCCAATCAGAAATGCCATAATCAGCAGAATGCTTTTTTTCTTTAATGTCATAATATCATCCTTTCTTTCTTGCTATCGGCGGCAGTTCCAACTTAATTTGTTCTATAGAATTGGAAAGGTATCTGAAAGTTCCGTCTTCAAATGGCAGAACCACAACCGTATTCCGAAAAGCGAGATCAGAATTATAATCCGGCCATACTCCATCTACGATAAGTGTAATCGTTCCATCCGCATTTTTTGTATAGTCAACCACCTCTCCAAAAGGTGGGTATGGGCTGGCATAAATCATCTCATATTCATAGCTGTTGCTGCCCTCAGCATACCCGCAATGCTCTCTCAACTGTTCTACCGATACCGGAAAATAAGTAGTCATTATCCTTTCATATTCCTCTGCCGGAATCTTCCAATCTTCAGTTTTCAGATTTTCGCCCGTAGAAATCCGATAAATATCTTCATACATACAAGGCATCAGAATGTCCTCTACATTGCTGCTGTCCCAATTTGTGACAAGCACATTGTAATTCACATAGCTTAGTCCTGATATGTATTTCTCCGTCAATTCCCGACAGTCTTCCGGAAGCGGTTCTATTCTCCAATACTGTCTCAAACTTGCATGTGCAATCACATATTCATATGCGTAGATAAAATATCCTTTTTCGGTCAGTTTAATCTCAGCCACATTACTTACCGAAGTTCCCTGTATCTCTGGTATACCGCCCTCCTTCCACCGAATTCCTATGTAATAGGTCTGCAGCTCACCTTTCCGATAAATGAAGGTAACTGCTCCAATCAGTCCATCTCTATATACTTCAAATACCGTAACCATCGAGTCCCGTCCATCCAAGTAATCTGCATAAAATGTTTCGATTACTTCATGGTTTTGCATGGCAGTATCTTCTTCAACACTTACCAAACCGCTTCTGCCCAATTGTTCCACCACGGCTTTCCTCTGCTCGTGGGTAAATTCATTAATACCGGAAGAGTAGCTTGGTGCATCTGCAATTACAATATCCTTATAGATTTCTCTGACCGATTCTGCTGCTGACAAAACCGTACTCTGCAGCTGCTCCTTCTCCTTTTCTGAAATGAGATCATCACTGGCTTGCGGAATAAACCAATATGCTGACTCTGTGGAAATTTCCGCATTCTCGGCTTCTTCTGTTTCTGCTTCGCTATTTTCGATTTCTATAGGTGGCTCCCATACTTCTTCTGCCACCTTTTGCTTTTCTGCATGCAATTTTCCCCAACAGAACACTCCGGCTATCACGAAAATCAACAGCAGCAAAATCGGAAGTCCACATCTTCTAAGCAGCCATTTTACATCTTCCATTATTCGCCTCCGTACAATTCTTCCCATTCTTCCAACGTCAACCGTGGTGTATGCCATGTTTCCTCATAATTATCCTCGGAAGGTATAATTTGATTGGATACATATTGTACCCCTCCGTCCTCTAACGGGCGGACCACAACCTCATGAGCATATACCTTGGAATCACCTGCATAAGGGAATACTACATTAGCTGTAAGTGTAATTGTCCCATCGCTGTTTTCTGTAAAATCGACTACCTCTGAATATGGATATTCCGGGTACTCTACTTCTTCGAAGCCTCTCGGCTTATATTCATAAGTTGAATTCTCCGAATAATAGACGGTTTTGGATTGCAGCGTTTCACTATCAATATTGAAATATTTCATAATAACGCTTTCAAATTCCTCTTTTGGAATCCGATAAACTGCACTTACTGCCAGGTTGTCATCTGCAATATAGGGAACATACTGACCATTTACTTTTGGATAGAGAATGTCATACATATCATAGAAATTCAAAGCCCCGAAATCCTCCTCGCTCCAATCCACAATAAACATGTTATTCTGTTCAAAGCCAATCGGGCGGAGATATTTCCGACTCAACTCCCGATATGTTTCATCCAATGGCTGTACCCGCAATGCGGTATGCTCCTCTGCCCCACTCAATGTAAGAACATACAATTCTTCTGAAAACCAGACACCGGAAAACATCAGGTAACCTTCTTCTGTATAATTCCAATACTCCGCCTGATAGCTTCCAGTAACCTCTCTTTGTATATCTCCATTTTCGTACTTGTAATAGCTTCTGACCACATCTACATTTTCGTCTTTTGTGTGTAAATCGTATTTTACAAATCCGCCTAAATAACTGACTTCAAGAATTGTTATTTCTGCTTCTTCCTGTGCATCCACCTTTTCGCAGAATTCCACTACCTTCTCTGGGTCCGTCATGTTAATTTGATTTCTGCTGTCAACAGCCGGATATCCATTTTCTCCAAGGCAATTTACAATACTACGAATCGTTTCCAAATCAGCTATCTTGTTTTCTTCTGCTGCCTTCTTATAAAGATCTATACAGATGTTTATAATTTCTTCTGCATTCTCCTTAGAATCTTCTGGAATAGCTTGAATATCAATTACTGTTTCCGAAACTGTATCTTCTTCCGGGGGTGCATCGCTACACCCTGAAACACTAAGCATCAGTACAAAACTAATTACTGCTAAACCACTCTTCCAGGACCAGGCCGTCTTTCTTAACAACATATCCACTTCCTCCTCTACCTTTCACATCTTCTACCATGCTGATAATCAATATAGGACGTTCTACCGTATCTTCTGCTGTAAAAATTGCAAACCATCCTAATTCCGTACCCGAAATATCATCCTTCGATGCCTTGATTTCTGCCGTACCTGTTTTTCCTGCTAAAAGAATGTCATCCCAATTGGCTGCATATCCAGTTCCATTAGAATCATTCACAACCTTCTTTGTTCCTTCCAATACACGGCTTGCTGTCTCATTAGAAAAGGCACCCGGAATCCAATACTCAGCTGTTGCTTCATTCTGATATACCAAATAAGGCTTTATGACATTTCCCTCGTCACAGAAAGCAGAATAGATACAAGCCATATGTAACGGATTCACTAAAACCTGCCCTTGACCGTAACCGCTATCAGCTAACTGTATTTCTGTTTCAATTCCCTCTGAATTAGAATACTGCGACTCTGCCATCTTAATCTCAAATGGCAATTCCTCATTAAAACCAAGTCCAGTCAAAGAACTCTCCATCTCTTCTGATCCAATCTTTAATGCTGCCTTTGCGAAATAAATATTATCGGAATAAATCAAAGCATTCTCTAAAATGACTGGTTCATATGCATGGAGTGTTGTTACATAATAAGAACCCCACGATGCATCCTTTTGCCAGCTTAAGCCTACGTTCCCGTAATCTTCCATTGGATCGATTGCTCCTGATTCCAAGCCGACCGCAGCGGTAATTGGCTTAAATGTAGACCCCGGACACCATACTTGCCGGAAGCGATTATACATTGGCTTATTCTCATCCTCGTTAAGTGCAGTCCACTGCTCACTCGATAATCCCATAATAAAATCGTTATTGTCATAGGACGGTGTGCTGACCAAGGCCAATACCTCTCCGGTATAAGGATTCATGGCCACTGAGCAGCTTTTATCTTCCTTAAACTGTTCGTACAAGGAAACCTGCAAATTGGCATCTATCGTAAGCTGAATATCCTGCCCATGCTGTACCAGAATACAAGCCAGTTTCTCCTTCTCTTTGCCTTCCGAGTTTACAATATAAATCCTGCAACCGTTCTGGCCTTTCAGTTCACTCTCAAATAATCCCTCCATTCCGCTTCTGCCGATTACACTATTGGCTGTATAGCCTTCTCCTGCATGTTCCTCTAAATCTTCCGCAGTAACACTTTGAACATATCCGACCAAATGTGCAGCTGCTTCCCCTAATGGGTATTCACGCACTTCAACATCAGATATCATCACTCCGGGAATCTCCAGCAACTTTTCATGCCTTTCATTCTCCTTTAGGACTTCTTCATCTGGACTGATAGACATTAACTCAATTTCTTCCACTCTTGGAATCGTTTTAATAGGAACAAAAGAATCATCCTTTACCCACTTTGCAGACAGTTTCTTTTCTATCGCTTCCGGTGTGATTTCCAATAGTTCTGCAATCTGTGCGATTGCTTCCTCTCTGTTTTCCAACTTTCCCGGAACGATTCCAACCGAAGATGCTGTACCTTTTCCTGCAAGGACACGTCCATTCCTATCCAGAATTTCTCCTCGTTCTGCCTGTGTAGTGGAAACTCTTACTTTATCTGTAGAAGTTAGATTCCGAAAAATCATGGAATCATCCCAAACCAACTTATATCCTTCTTCGTCTTTTAGGAAAAGTGCTTCATTCTCAAAGCTGATAGTTCCTGCAACTGTATCGAAAGAAGTCTGGTAGGTTACCGTCATTTGCTCCTCGTCATATGCAATAATCCGGACAGCCATATTCTGGACTTCTATGCCTTCATAAATAGCTGAGTTGCGTTTTATGAAATCCTCCTGACTGATACTTCCCGATGCCTCAACGTGCAACATCGCATACATTTCTTCATATTCCTTTTTGGGGATATGATACATGTACTCCACCAGAAGTTCTTCCGGTGTCCTCCAGGCATTTTCTTTTGTTTCCAACATTCCTGCCACACATACCGCAGAAATTACCGCAGCTATTCCTATAACAGCAATCGCAATCCATAGGAGCCTGCTTCTTGTTTTCTTTCGCTTGTTTCTGCTTTTTCCTTTCTTCATATTGACCTCCATTTATTTTCATTGCTGATATGGTCATATTCTATTTTCAATGTACACTATATCTTCAAAATATTACATTCGTAAGATTCTGAGGCAAAAAAATTTCACTTTGCTTGGTATATCGTACTATGCATTCCTCCTTCCTTTTTATTACATGCGTAAGATTTCGCAACAAAAAAATTTCGTCCGCAATCCTACTGCACTTGTGTAAATATTACATCAGTAAGATTTAGAAGTCAAGTTATCTTTATATAAAAAGGCTCCTGCCGAGAAGTATCATACATTTTCGCAAAAGTGATACCTTTTAGCAAAAGCCTATTATTCAGCAAGGTTCAAACCACCCCACTGTTTCAATATTCAAATGTTTCATTCAAAAGACCAGAAAACACACGTCCATTATCTTTCTTTATTATCCCACAAACCGCAGAAAATCAAGGTTTCTTTGAAAGCAGACATACGGTTTCAATATTCCCCTGAACATTTATTTTATACTGCATAGCGAAAGTATGCAATAGGTTTTCAAAGTGGGGTAATGGTTTTATCCCCATAAAAAGTGGTTGACTAAATGTATTTTAGAATTTTTCTATATAAATCCCACAGCCTCGGTCCACAAAAACCACCCAAAGCACTCAACCCACGATGCTCATGAACATCTCTATCTTCAACCTCAAAGAGCCTATGGAAATCATCTCCCTCACCTACATAAACTGATTTGTCATAATTAAGAAAAGTAGACTTGCCACTAAATTGGTCACCTGTGATATCTATAATAATATATTTGTCTACCATCAGCCATGCATGAGATTGTCCGTTTCCATCCGGTTTACCCCAATATGTTCCACAAACATAATCTGTTTTGATACCTTTATCCAATAAATACTGAGCTAACAAATCACTCGTATCTCCGCAGCAAGCACGTGGAAATCTGCGATATATGCTGTCGTTATCAAACTCCCCTGCTTCCAAAGCCAAGGCAATCGCTCTTCGAAATTGGGTTGCGAACTGTTCAATTTCCTTCATCATACGCTCCTTTAACAAAACCGCTTTTGCGAAAAAGTATTCTTTCGCCAAAATGTATATCTCCCGTTCTCCAAAGCCTATCCCCTGGGGTAAACCTCCTGATATATCATCACTCTGCGGAAACAGAAACACACATCTATTTTATTCCCAAAATGGCGAAATCCTTTGATTTATTGGGCTTTTCTTGACAGAAGGCAGACTGTTTCGACTGTTGTTTCAGTTTCCAAGGGAAGTTCTTTCACTTCCTCGCCATCAACAGGCACAGGGAAGTTGAATACAATCTTCTTTATCCAGCTTCCGTCTTTCCTTTTCTCCGGGAACATCTCAATTCGCTCGATAAAGGCTTTCATAAACTCTTTCTGTTCCGCTTCTGTTGCGGAATGGTAGACTTCATCAAATGCCAGTAAGAGCCGATAGATATTGTTACCGGAGATTTTCTCCTGCTGAATGCTGCGGATTTGACCTTGCAATTCGCCAATCTGAACTTCGATATCCTCTATTGTATCATACTGCTCATCATAGCGGCGCTGCAAGTCCAAAATCTTTCTGTCATAGTGGACATCATTGATGTCCAAGGTATCCATCTGACGCTCCAAGCGGCTTTTCGTTCCAAAGGCTTGCTTTAGCCGCCCTTGTAGGACAGCAATCTGCTTTTCCATATCTTCTGTATCAACCGCTGTTCCGATTTTCGCTTGAATTGCTTCTACAAATCGGGGATTGTTGACCATAGCGGAGATAACCTTCGCCACAAATTTGTTGATTTCCGTCTGCTCGATATTCAGCCGGAAGCTGCACTCATGTCCCGTCGGCGTAACCGTATTTTTGCAGTAGTAATAATACCGTGTTTTCTTGTCCTTGCTATGAGCCTTGGCAATATTGCCGTACATACTCTTTCCGCAACACGGGCATTTCAAAATACCGGATAGGATGTGTGCGTGGTCTGGATTGTTGACCTTTTCCCGCTTAAAGGAATTGATCTTGCGCTTTTCCTGTGCCAGATACCAATCTTCTTCGGAAATGATGGCTTCATGCTGACCATCGTAAACAGGGAACTCCGACTGCTCGACCACGTGCATCTCATTTCTTGTACCTTGCCTCTTTTCGGTTCTCCGTCTGCCATAAGCAATTTTACCCATATAAACGGGATTATCCAGTACGTCCTGCACGAAGTTCCTTGAAAATCCGGGGATGGTGTTATTTTGCCGCAGCTTCTTCACAAACCCGTTGCGGTTGAGATATTTAGCAACTCCGGCAACGCCCTCATTGGTATGGATGTAGCGGTCATAAATAACACGGATTACTTCCACTTCATCCTCCGCAATGACAAGGTTTCCGCTTTCCAATTTGTATCCATATGGAGCGAAACCGCCGTTCCATTTGCCCTCACGAGCCTTTTGCTCCCGTCCTGCCATTGTCTGTGTGCGGATATTTTCTCGCTCAATCTCTGCCACCGCAGACAGCACAGAGATCATCAGCTTTCCTGCATCCTTGGAGCTGTCAATGCCATCCTCCACGCAGATCAGATTGACACCGAAATCCTGCATGAGTTGCAAAGAGTTCAGAACGTCCGCTGCATTTCTGCCAAATCGGGACAGCTTAAAGACCAACACATAAGAAACATCATCTTTGCCGTCCTGGATGTCATTCAGCATCCGTTGAAACTCCTGCCGCCCTTGAATGTTCTTTCCAGAAAAGCCCTCGTCAGAATACTCCCCGGCAACGATCATATCCTCGTATGCCGCATACTTCCGCAGCTTGTCACGCTGGGCATCCAAGCTGTATCCGTCAACCTGCATCGAGGTGGACACTCTTGTATAAAGATAGCATTTAAGTTGTTTCTTTTTCAGAATCTCCACCTCCCTCATTCATTTCCTTTACCATAAGTCCCTCGTTGCGGATATAATACTCCAAAAGCCACAGCACATAATCCGGTGCATGGCGGTTGTCCAATTCCCACTCGGTCATAGTCCGGTAAGGAATATGGACGAGCTTGCAAAAATCTTTCCGGTTCAGTCCTGTGCTTTCACGCAACTTTATAATTCTGTTTTTACAATCCATCCGTCTTTTCTCCACAAAAGCAAAAAGTACACGTTGCGTAATCATTATAGCATAGCTGTAACGAATACGCAACGTGTAAATTGCGAGATTTTACGCAGCCTTATCCGTCAAAGGCTGTGCTTGATTACTTTCCTTGGAATGCTCCACTTTCTGAGGGGCATCCTGTTCCAATTTATCCAAAACCTGATGTCCATATTTCTGGAGCATCTGGCTCATAACATCCACACAGCGGTCAAATGCCGCATTATATTTCGCTTCCTCATAATATTTCTTCAATAGGCGATTCCTCCATCAAAGTTCCATATCCTGTCCACGCTTCCGGTCAGGGTGTTTGTGTTCCTGCGTTTCCTTTCCTCTGATGAGGATAGAATTGATAAAAGCCCGAACCTTTTCGGATGCAATTTCCAGTGCATCCAGAAAGGGTTGGGCTTTCTGTTTGAGTTCCATATATTTTTCGCTTACCGCTTCATACCGCTGCTTCCAGATGGAAACCGTCTTTTCTGCGGAAGCCAGTTTTTCTTTCAGACGCTTGTTGTCAGCATTGGCGATAATGCCATTGACCGCATAGCGTTTGAGTGTGTCGCATTCATCCGGTGTCAGCGTGATATTATTTCCGAATGTGGCTTTCTTTCCCATCGTTTCAATCTCCTGCACCGTCAGAGCAACGGTCTTTGCTGTTTTGGTTTCCTTTTGCAGAGCTTCCAGTTTCTTTTTCTGCTTCTCCGTGGCAGCTTTGGCATCCGCTAAGCTCTGCTCGGCCTGTGCCACCTGTCCGGTCATAGCTTCCAAACGCTGCTGTTCGGCCTGTACCTTGAACTGTGTCACCGTCAGATGTTCCTCGGTGCTGCCACGCTCTCCACGCTCCACATCGGTATATCCGGCATTTCGCATGAAATGAAAAAAGTCATCCTGCAACACACTGTAGGACGACTTCAAAATCTTTTTTCCGTTTGCGTTGAGCATGGGATTTCCGTTTTCATCAAGCAACGGCTTGGAGTCCCATTTCTTACTTCGGCTGACCTGTGTAATTGTTTCCTTTACCGTTCCCCGGAGTGCTTCATCCTTACACCGCTTCGACCAAAGAATCTGCTTTTCCACCACCGGGATATAAACCACATGAAGGTGATAGTGGTACACATCCTCACCCAGAGCTTCCGACATTGCCCGGTTGCGCTCGTCGGCATGCATTACAGCGGAGAGGATATACTGCTCACCGCCCACGATCTCCACGGCGGCTTTATAGGCATCGGCATAAAACTGTTTTGCAAATTCATAGCCGCCGTGATTGCAGAAGTAAGCAGAGTTCACATCAAAGATCAACTCACCGTATTTGACGGCATCCGGTTTCAGACCTCTTGTGGAGATTACACCGTCCTGTTCCATCTGCTCAAACATTTTTACATAAT
>OGUF01000940.1_pt1 | contig 11551 bp, 7 predicted proteins | sample 1573681 | NCBI WGS metagenome assembly OGUF01 (sample SAMEA2582049, study PRJEB24529) | metagenome | biome: Human gut stool | place: China | collected 2011
CCTGCTGCTGCAGCTGTTGCTGTTGCTGGTCCTGCTGCTGGTGGTGCTGCTGCCGCTGCAGAAGAGAAGACTTCTTTCGATGTTGTATTGAAAGCAGCAGGTGCTAATAAATTAGCTATCGTTAAGTTAGTTAAAGAATTAACAGGTCTTGGCTTGAAAGAGGCTAAGGATATGGTAGATAGCGCTCCTAGTGCAATCAAGGAAGGTATCGCTAAAGCTGATGCTGAGGCATTGAAGAAACAGTTGGAAGAGGCTGGAGCTGAAGTTGAGCTTAAATAGTATTTATAACCTGGTTTCCAGGTGATTTGGTTAAGAGTCTCCGACTACGAAGACTCTTAACCTTTTTGTGTCTATAATTTCAATAAGTTCAATAAATTCCTTACTAGATGTCTTCAACAGCTGAAAACCAAAGAGTTAATTTTGCTTCGATAAAGAATCAGTTCCCGTATCCGGACTTTCTCGAAGTTCAATTGAAGTCGTTCCAAGACTTTCTTCAACTTGACACTCCTCCTGAAAAGAGAAAGAAGGAGGGATTGTATAAGGGATTTGCCGAGAATTTCCCGATTGCGGATACCCGTAACAATTTTGTGTTGGAGTTCTTAGATTACTATATAGATCCGCCTCGTTACTGTATCGATGAGTGTATCGCTCGCGGGTTAACCTATAGCGTGCCTTTAAAAGCGAAGTTAAAACTGTACTGTACGGACCCGGATCATGAGGACTTCGATACGGTGATCCAAGATGTATACTTGGGTCCGATTCCGTATATGACGGACAGAGGTACTTTCGTGATCAACGGCGCCGAGCGTGTTGTCGTGTCTCAGCTGCACCGTTCTCCGGGCGTATTCTTCGGTCAGAGCGTGCATGCCAACGGTACTAAGTTATACTCAGCCCGTATCATCCCGTTCAAGGGTTCTTGGATTGAGTTTGCTACCGACATCAACAATGTCATGTATGCTTATATCGACCGTAAGAAGAAGTTGCCGGTAACCACATTGCTGAGAGCTATCGGTTTTGAGAATGATAAGGACATTCTTGAAATCTTCAACTTGGCAGAAGACGTGAAGGTGAACAAGACGAACCTCAAGAAGATTGTAGGTCGTAAGTTGGCGGCACGTGTATTGAAAACATGGATTGAGGATTTTGTAGACGAAGATACCGGTGAAGTTGTTTCTATCGAGCGTAACGAAGTTGTTATCGACCGTGAAACCATAATCGAGCCGGAACATGTTGACATTATATTAGAGTCGGGCGTTCAGAACATCCTTGTACACAAGGAAGAGCCGAACCAGTCTGACTACTCCATTATATATAATACTCTGCAGAAGGACCCCAGTAACTCGGAAAAAGAGGCAGTGCTTTACATCTACCGTCAGTTGCGAAATGCAGACCCGGCTGATGATGCCAGTGCACGCGAGGTTATCAACAACCTGTTCTTCTCAGAAAAGAGATATGACTTGGGTGATGTAGGTCGTTACCGTATCAACAGAAAGTTGAACTTGACGACAGATATGGACGTACGTGTCCTCACCAAGGAAGATATTATCGAGATTATCAAGTATCTGATCGAGTTGATTAACTCAAAAGCGGATGTTGATGATATCGACCACTTGAGTAACCGTCGTGTACGTACAGTAGGCGAACAATTGTCCAACCAGTTTGCTATCGGTTTGGCACGTATGTCACGTACCATCCGCGAGCGTATGAATGTTCGTGACAATGAAGTCTTCACTCCGATTGACTTGATTAACGCCAAGACTATTTCTTCCGTTATCAATTCATTCTTCGGAACGAACGCTTTGTCACAGTTCATGGACCAGACCAACCCGCTTGCCGAAATCACTCACAAGCGTCGTATGTCTGCTCTGGGTCCCGGTGGTTTGTCGCGCGAGCGTGCTGGTTTCGAGGTGCGTGACGTACACTATACTCACTACGGACGTCTGTGTCCGATTGAAACGCCTGAAGGTCCTAACATCGGTTTGATTTCTTCACTCTGTGTGTTCGCCAAGATTAATGAGCTGGGTTTCATCGAGACTCCGTACCGTAAGGTGGCTAACGGAAAAGTAGACCTTTCGGATGAAGGTCTGGTTTACCTCACAGCCGAAGAAGAAGAAGAAAAGATTATCGCTCAGGGCAATGCGCCTTTGAACGATGACGGAACTTTCGTACGCGACAGAGTAAAATCACGTCAGGACGCCGACTATCCGGTTGTAGCGCCTGATGAAGTGGAATTGATGGACGTATCTCCCCAGCAGATTGCTTCTATTGCGGCCTCTTTGATTCCGTTCTTGGAGCATGACGATGCCAACCGTGCGTTGATGGGTTCTAACATGATGCGCCAGGCAGTTCCTTTGTTGAAGAGCGAAGCTCCGATTGTAGGTACAGGCATCGAACGTCAGCTCGCACGCGACTCTCGTACGCAGATTACAGCAGAGGGCGAGGGTGTTGTTGATTTCGTGGATGCTACGACTATCCGCATTCTGTATGACCGTACGGAAGACGAAGAGTTCGTAAGCTTCGAATCTGCACTGAAAGAATATACGATTCCTAAATGGCGTCGTACCAACCAGAACATGACGATTGACCTTAGACCTATTTGTGAGAAAGGTCAGCGCGTGACGAAAGGGCAAATCCTTACCGAGGGTTACTCCACCGAACAGGGCGAGCTTGCTTTGGGTAAGAACCTGTTGGTTGCCTACATGCCTTGGAAGGGATATAACTATGAGGATGCCATTGTATTGAACGAACGTGTGGTTCGCGAGGACCTTTTGACTTCCGTACACGTAGAAGAGTACTCTTTGGAAGTTCGTGAAACGAAGCGCGGTATGGAAGAGTTGACTTCCGATATTCCTAACGTAAGCGAAGAAGCAACAAAGGACCTTGACGAGAACGGTATCGTTCGCGTGGGTGCCCGTATCGAGCCGGGCGACATCCTAATTGGTAAAATTACTCCGAAGGGAGAATCAGACCCTTCTCCGGAAGAAAAGTTGCTTCGCGCCATCTTCGGTGATAAGGCTGGCGATGTGAAAGACGCTTCTTTGAAGGCATCTCCGTCTTTGAAGGGTGTTATTATCGGTAAGCGTCTGTTCTCCCGCGTCATCAAGACTCGTAGTTCCAAATTGGCGGACAAAGCGTTGCTGCCGAAGATTGACGATGAGTTCGACGGTAAGGTAGCCGACTTGAAGAAGATATTGGTGAACAAGCTCTTGAAGCTCACTGAAAACTACACATCCGAGGGTGTGAAGGACTATATGGGAGCCGAAGTAATTAGTAAGGGCGCTAAGTTCTCTGCTTCCGATTTCAGTGATATGGACTTCACCGCCATTCAATTGAGTAACTGGACAAAAGATGAGCACACCAACGGATTGATCCGTGCACTGGTGATGAACTTCATCAAGAAATATAAAGAGCTCGATGCAGAGTTGAAGCGTAAGAAATTCGCTATTACCATTGGTGACGAGTTACCTGCGGGTATCATTCAGATGGCTAAGGTTTACATTGCCAAGAAACGTAAAATCGGTGTTGGTGATAAGATGGCCGGTCGCCACGGTAACAAGGGTATTGTTTCGCGCGTGGTACGTCAGGAGGATATGCCGTTCTTGGCGGACGGTACTCCGGTAGATATCGTATTGAACCCGCTGGGTGTGCCTTCACGTATGAACATCGGCCAGATATTCGAGGCGGTTCTGGGACGTGCCGGAAAGAATTTGGGCGTTAAGTTCGCTACGCCTATCTTCGATGGTGCCACGCTGGACGACCTGAACGAATGGACCGATAAGGCAGGTCTGCCCCGCTATGGCAAGACTACTTTGTTCGACGGTGGTACAGGTGAGGCGTTCGAGCAACAGGCTACGGTAGGTGTGACATACATGTTGAAACTCGGCCACATGGTTGAAGACAAGATGCACGCACGTTCTATCGGTCCGTACTCACTTATTACGCAACAGCCGTTGGGAGGTAAGGCGCAGTTCGGTGGTCAGCGTTTTGGAGAAATGGAAGTTTGGGCGCTCGAGGCATTCGGTGCGGCACACATTCTACAAGAGATTTTGACTATTAAGTCTGATGATGTTGTCGGACGCTCCAAGGCTTACGAAGCAATCGTTAAGGGTGAGCCGATGCCTGCTCCGGGTATCCCCGAATCACTGAATGTATTGTTGCACGAGTTGAGAGGTTTGGGCTTGAGCATCAACTTAGAATAAATTGAAATTTGAGAATTGAGGATTGGGAGATGATACCTCTCAACCCTCAGTTCCCGACTTATCAACATTTATTTTTCAATTTTTAATTCTCAATTATATATAAAAGTATGGCTTTTAGAAAAGATAACAAGATAAAGAGTAATTTCTCGAAAATCTCTATCGGTTTGGCTTCTCCCGAAGAAATCTTGGAGAATTCGAGTGGTGAAGTTTTAAAGCCTGAAACCATCAACTATCGTACGTATAAGCCAGAGCGCGACGGTTTGTTCTGCGAGCGCATCTTTGGTCCTATCAAGGACTATGAGTGCCATTGCGGTAAGTACAAACGCATCCGTTACAAAGGCATTGTCTGCGACCGTTGCGGTGTGGAAGTGACAGAAAAGAAAGTACGTCGCGAGCGTATGGGACACATCCAGTTGGTTGTGCCGGTAGCTCACATCTGGTATTTCCGTTCACTTCCTAATAAAATCGGTTACTTGTTGGGCTTGCCTACCAAGAAACTCGATGCCATTATCTACTACGAGCGTTATGTGGTTATCCAGCCGGGTGTATTGGAAGGCGAGGTAGCACAGTTCGATTTGCTCGAAGAAGGAGAATACCTGGATTTGTTGGACAAGTTGCCAAGCGACAACCAGTACCTTGAAGATTCAGACCCCAATAAGTTTGTTGCTAAGATGGGTGCGGAAGCTATTTACGACCTGCTGTCACGCATCGACCTTGACTCATTGTCTTACGACCTGCGTAACCGTGCGGGCAGCGATGCTTCGCAACAGCGCAAGAGTGAAGCTTTGAAGCGTCTGCAAGTAGTCGAGTCTTTCCGTGCATCACGCGGACGTAACAAGCCCGAGTGGATGATTGTACGTATCGTGCCGGTTATCCCACCCGAACTCCGTCCGTTGGTACCGTTAGATGGCGGACGTTTCGCCACTTCCGACCTGAACGACCTTTACCGTCGCGTTATCATCCGTAACAACCGCTTGAAGAGATTGATTGAAATCAAGGCTCCCGAAGTGATTTTGCGTAATGAGAAGCGCATGTTGCAGGAGGCTGTCGACTCATTGTTCGATAACTCCCGTAAGTCGAGTGCGGTGAAGACCGATGCCAACCGTCCTTTGAAGTCCCTTTCCGACAGTTTGAAAGGTAAGCAGGGACGTTTCCGTCAGAACCTGCTGGGTAAGCGCGTCGACTATTCCGCACGTTCCGTAATCGTTGTAGGTCCGGAATTGAAGATGGGCGAGTGCGGTATTCCTAAACTCATGGCAGCCGAACTCTACAAGCCGTTTATCATCCGCAAGCTCATCGAGCGCGGTATCGTAAAGACGGTGAAGAGTGCCAAGAAGATTGTAGATCGCAAGGAACCCGTTATCTGGGACATATTGGAACACGTAATGAAAGGACATCCGGTATTGCTGAACCGTGCCCCGACACTTCACCGTCTGGGTATTCAGGCATTCCAGCCTAAGATGATTGAAGGTAAGGCAATCCAGTTGCATCCGTTGGCATGTACGGCATTCAACGCCGACTTCGACGGTGACCAAATGGCCGTTCACTTGCCTTTGAGCAACGAAGCTATTCTGGAAGCGCAGATGCTGATGCTCCAGTCACATAATATCCTGAACCCTGCCAACGGTGCGCCTATCACAGTGCCTGCACAGGATATGGTACTCGGTTTGTACTATATCACCAAGTTGCGTAAGGGAGCTAAGGGTGAAGGCCTTACTTTCTACGGCCCCGAAGAAGCGCTTATTGCCTACAACGAAGGCAAGTGCGATATCCACGCGCCTATCAGCGTTATCGTTAAGGACATTGACGAAAACGGCAATGTAGTGGATAAGATGATGCACGACACTTCGGTAGGCCGTGTTATTGTAAACGAAATCGTACCTGCCAAAGCGGGTTACATCAATACGATTATTTCCAAGAAGTCACTTCGTGACATCATCAGCCACGTAATCAAGGTTTGTGGTGTGGCAGAAGCGGCCGAATTCCTCGACGGAATTAAGAACCTCGGTTATCAGATGGCCTTCAAGGGCGGTCTTTCGTTCAACTTGGGCGATATCATCATTCCCGAAGAGAAGGAAGCGCTGGTACAGAAAGGTTACGAAGAAGTAGAGCAGGTAATCAACAACTATAACATGGGTTTCATCACCAACAACGAGCGTTACAACCAGGTAATCGACATCTGGACACACGTAAACTCCGAGTTGTCAAACATCCTGATGAAAACCATTTCAAGCGACGACCAGGGATTCAACTCCGTATACATGATGTTGGATTCGGGAGCCCGTGGTTCTAAGGAACAGATTCGTCAGCTTTCCGGTATGCGTGGTTTGATGGCGAAGCCTCAGAAGGCAGGTGCCGAAGGCGGTCAGATTATCGAGAATCCGATTCTTTCTAACTTTAAGGAAGGTCTTTCCGTGTTGGAGTACTTTATCTCTACCCACGGTGCCCGTAAGGGTCTTGCCGATACCGCTTTGAAGACAGCCGATGCCGGATACCTGACCCGTCGTCTGGTCGACGTGTCTCACGATGTGATTATCAATGAAGAAGACTGCGGTACGCTTCGCGGACTGGTTTGTACGGCTTTGAAGAACAACGATGAAACAATCGCCACGCTGTACGAACGTATCCTGGGACGTGTATCCGTACATGATATCGTTCACCCTACAACCGGCGAATTGCTTGTTGCAGGCGGTGAGGAAATTACCGAAGCCATTGCGCAGAAGATTGAGGACTCTCCGATTGAGAGCGTTGAAATCCGTTCCGTATTGACTTGTGAATCCAAGAAAGGTGTTTGCGCCAAGTGTTACGGACGTAACCTGGCTACCAGCCGCATGGTTCAGAAGGGTGAAGCTGTCGGCGTAATCGCCGCACAGTCCATCGGTGAGCCGGGTACGCAGTTGACGTTGCGTACATTCCACGCCGGTGGTACGGCGGCCAACATCGCTGCCAACGCAAGTATCGTTGCCAAAAATCCTTCCCGTCTGGAATTCGAAGAGCTCCGTACGGTAGATATCATTGACGAAGCAGGCGAACCCGCAAAAGTAGTGGTAGGTCGTTTGGCCGAAGTGCGCTTCGTAGATGTCAATACTGGTATCGTGCTTTCCACACACAACGTACCCTACGGTTCTACACTCTACGCAGCCGACGGCGAAGTGGTAGAGAAAGGCAAGTTGATTGCCCGTTGGGACCCGTTCAACGCGGTTATCATTACTGAAGCTACCGGTAAGATTGAGTTTGAAGGCGTTATCGAGAACGTTACCTATAAGGTGGAATCCGATGAATCTACCGGTTTGCGCGAAATCATCATCATCGAGTCTAAGGACAAGACGAAGGTTCCTACCGCGCATATCATGACCGAGGCCGGCGAGCTTATCCGTACTTACAACCTTCCTGTGGGCGGCCACGTGGTAGTAGAAGACGGACAGAAAGTAAAAGCCGGTGAAGTAATCGTGAAGATTCCGCGTGCCGTTGGTAAGGCGGGTGATATCACGGGTGGTCTTCCTCGTGTCACCGAATTGTTCGAGGCCCGTAATCCGTCTAACCCTGCCGTGGTTTCCGAAATCGACGGTGAGGTTACAATGGGTAAAGTGAAACGCGGTAACCGTGAAATCATCGTTACCTCTAAGACCGGAGAAGTCAAAAAGTACCTTGTGCCGCTGTCTAAGCAGATTCTGGTACAGGAGAACGACTACGTGCGTGCCGGTACTCCGTTGTCCGACGGTGCCATTACGCCTGCCGATATCCTTGCCATTAAAGGTCCTACGGCTGTACAGGAATATATCGTGAACGAAGTACAAGACGTTTACCGTCTGCAAGGTGTGAAGATTAACGACAAGCACTTTGAAATCATCGTTCGCCAGATGATGCGTAAGGTTGAAATCGACGAGCCGGGCGATACCCGCTTCCTGGAACAACAGGTAGTGGACAAGCTCGAGTTCATGGAAGAAAACGACCGCATCTGGGGTAAGAAGGTAGTAGTAGACGCCGGAGATTCTCAGAACCTGCAGCCGGGACAGATTGTCACTGCCCGCAAGTTGCGTGACGAGAACTCCATGCTGAAACGCCGCGACTTGAAACCCGTTTCGGTACGTGATGCAGTGCCCGCTACTTCTACACAGATTCTTCAGGGTATTACCCGTGCCGCTTTGCAGACTTCGAGCTTCATGTCGGCCGCTTCCTTCCAGGAAACGACGAAGGTGCTCAATGAAGCCGCTATCAACGGTAAGGTAGACCGTTTGGAAGGTATGAAGGAGAATGTTATCTGCGGTCACTTGATTCCTGCCGGTACAGGCCAGCGTGAGTTCGACAAGGTCATTGTCGGTTCAAAAGAAGAGTACGACCGTATGCTTGCCAACAAGAAAACGGTGCTTGACTATGCTGTGGATGATAAAGTAGAAGAGTAATATACTACGCTAATACAATCAGTGATTTTTATAATGAAAAAAGAGAGCCTTGCAAGAGGTTCTCTTTTTTCTTTTATCACATGGAGGCAAGAAACTTTTGGATGGATATGGAGAAGATGGAGAGTTTACTTGCAATGCTTCAGCATATACTCCATTGGCGGCACATAGTCTCCGATGGCGGTTATGCTCTTGTTGTGTCCGAAGTAAACGTTCCCTGTTTCACCGTTGCGGTGTTTCGCCACCATGATTACACCCAGTCCGTCGGACGGATAGCCGCTCTCCCTGCATCTCTATACTGTAAAACACCACATGCCGTCCGGCGCTTGCAGCGGCTTTTGCCAGATGCAGGGCTATGGCAGTCTTGCCCACCGAGGGACGGGTGGCGATGATGTTCTGGTCGCACGCTTGCCAACCGGACGTCAGGCGGTCTAATCCGGCCAGTCCGGTGGGTATGCCCGTTACGCCGTTCTTGCCGTTTTCGATGCGCCGCTCCGCTTCGGCTATGGTCTCTTCCATAAGCTGCTGCATAGGGCGCAACTGTTGCGTCCAGCTACATTCGTTTTCGATACGGTCTGTCAGCAGGTGCAGGGCATTCAGTATATCTTCGATGTCGTAGGTAGGGCCCTCGGACTGGGAAGTCAGGCTGTTGATACCTATAATCAGTCCACGCCTCAGGTAGCGGTCTTTGATAAGCTCGGCGTGCAGTTCGATGTGTACCGAACTCGTCACTTTCGATGATAGACGGACGATGTCGTATGCACCGCCTGCTTCATCCAATTAACTTCGCTTTTGTCAGTACCCGTCTTCCTCGTCCAAAAAACATTTGTCAGCCAGATAGCTTGTCGCCTGTTTGTAATAGCGTATATTGGCCAGCCCTTCGTAGTAGGGTATCTGCTCTATCGCCATGTTGCGTTCTTCGGAGGAGAGGCGCAGCCCTTCTCGGCAGGTGCGCCCTATGTTCCGCTTGGGCAAGAGGGTGAGGTCGTGATATGCCTGCCAGAAGCGGTCGAACTGTTCGTCCCGGCAGTCGCTTGCGGCAGACTGTTACGGCAGAAAATCCACTACATGGATGTGGGCAAGGCTATGGTCTATGCTGTACTTTATCAGTTGCAGTTTTTGCAAATTCAGGAAGAATCGGCGAACGCGGGTTTTGCTCCAGCGGGAAAGGCGTGCCCAGGTGTCGAGGCTCTTAATGGAGTCACCGCACGGGCAGGTTATCGTCCGGCCATAGAGTGTCATGCTGCCTTCGCGGTAGTTGACGTTGGCGATAAGGATGCAGTAGGCTTCCGTTTCGCTGGCGGGAGAGAAGTGGTGAAAAGGATGGGGAGTGAATGAGCGTGTGTGCAAGGCTCCGGTTCTGGATACATCCGCATACCCGGGCAACCGTCGGCAACGTTCGCCGGTCGGTCTTGCTTCCTCTTTGCAGTATCTTTGTTTTACCAAGCCGGCGGAGTGAACATAAAAATAGTATTCATTTAAAATCAAAAAGGAGACAAAAGTATGGCTATTGTATTTAAAAAGGCATTGTGTAAGAATGTGGCGGATAAGTCGGCGGTGGCAAAGTATCATCTGCAGTTGCTTACTTTAGGGCAGAGCGTAGGCATCGACCGCATGGTTTATCAGATGAAAGAGAACAGTTCACTTTCCAAAGGAGATATCCTCAGTGTGATTGTCAATTTCGTGGAGTGTATACGTACGAATCTGTATAACGGACATTCGGTAAATATCCGCGACTTTGGAGTGTTCAGCCTCTCGGTGCGTACCGAAGGTGCGGAAGCGGAAAAGGATTGTACGGCGAAGAAGATTCGGACGGTACGTATCAATTTCCGCCCCTCTATCGGCGTACGTCCCAACCCCGCTTCCACACGTGCGGAAGACGCCATGGAGTTTGTAGACTTGCAGACTTATCTGGATTTCCAGAAGGGTAACGGCGGGAATGGTGCCGCCGCCGGTAATGACGGGGAAGAAGAGAATCCGTTGGGATGAACCGTATCTGTGTGGTATGAACGAAAATAATGGAATGAAAGATGAAAGCGATTATTGAAAAGGTGTTGGAATGTCTGATGGCATTCCTTCCGTTCCTGTCCAAACGAGGCAAGAAGAAAATGGAGAAAATGAAAGAGTTCAGCGAATTGGTCAGAGACAGTATGCGTTCCTGGTCGGGCAGTTGAAGAAAGTGCTGCAGGATTATTTCGGGCTGAATACGCGGGTCAAAGAAATGCATACCGAAATATTCTCGTTGAAAACGAAGCTGGTAAAAGAACTGCCCCGCCGGTGCATGCGTGAGAGTTGTGATAAAAGACAACCGGAAAATAGCGTAACGGCAGTATAGAGGTTCCGCCCTTGCAGGTTGATAGGCTTGCAGGGGCGGACTTCTTTGTTCTTTCCGGCAGGCGGCTGCTTTTGCATCGAAGTATTTTGTATGTTCTGAACGAAAGAAGTATATTTGTCTCTTAATTATAATAATGTATGGATAATATGGAAAATCAAGAGAATAATAACGGACAGTTGCAGATAGAACTGAAAGAAGAGGTGGCGCAAGGCACTTATGCCAATCTTGCCATCATCACTCACTCCAGCTCGGAGTTTATCATGGATTTTATACGGGTGATGCCGGGGATGCCCAAAGCCGGAGTGCAGTCGCGCATTGTGCTGGCGCCCGAGCACGCCAAACGTCTGCTGCGCGCGCTCGAAGAAAATATAGGTAAATACGAACGCGCTTTCGGTTCCATCCGTGTGCCGGACGAGCAACCTCTTCCGCCACTGCCCAACATTAAGGGGGAAGCATAAAATCAAAAAAAAACTTGTAGTGCATTGATTATTCAAAACTTATTAGTATCTTTGCAGCCCAAAAGTGTATAGTTTTGAATTAATATAAACAATAATATATAACTAAAAACAATTAAAATGCCTACAATTCAGCAATTAGTAAGAAAAGGACGCGAAGTG
>OGUF01000955.1_pt1 | contig 11356 bp, 7 predicted proteins | sample 1573681 | NCBI WGS metagenome assembly OGUF01 (sample SAMEA2582049, study PRJEB24529) | metagenome | biome: Human gut stool | place: China | collected 2011
TGAAGCCATTTTAGGGCTTTCCCGCCTTGATTACCCTTTAGCAAAGACGGGCGGGACTGTCAACGGCGGCGCATTTATGCGCCGTTCATCTTGACCGTTGATTGGCCCCGCTAACTTTGCTACTCTGTTCTAAGTAATTCCTCAATTTGTTTTTTCATATATTCTACAAGTGCCATCGCTTCCTTTTCTACTGTCTCCCATTCATCAGACAAATTTCCCAAATAAGCTTCCTTTGCCGTTGTTAGCAGGGGGGAAAATCTCTCCGGCAATTTTAAAATTACCCATTTTGCGGCAACATCTTTTGTCGTGATTTCTTCTGTTACTAAAGTAAACCACATTCGTGATAAGGTTAATAACACATTTCTTTCATCACCCTTAAAGCTGGAAATCAAACCAGGTAAAGAAAACCGAATTGCTTTTTTAATTTCGTGAAATGGGATAGCGGGAATAAGCTCTTTGCTTTCCGCCCCCTTCAAAGTTATGCTATTTTTTCTTGCTTGCCATAATAAAATCATTATATCTGGGTCATTGCAGGCTTGCGGATATTCTCCTGCTTCCATCTCTCCCCTTAGCCATTCACCATACATATACTGACATTTTGGCGGAAATTGCAACGGAACAATATCAGATTGATTGATAATAGTTACCTCTAAAGGTCTTTTTTCAATACAGCCTACGGAGCCAGAAATTTTCAATAATTGCTTTGTTAGATCTGCTCTGATTGAATTACTCAATTCTTGCTTAGTAATTATCAGTATATCTATATCACTATCTGGACGCAGCCCATTCATTGTTGCTGAACCATATAAATATATCCCCAATATTTGACCTTGTAATATGGTTTCTGCTATTGAAATAACTTGATTTACTTGTTGTGGAAATTCATTTATATTCATTGTAACTCCTATATGTATTTATTTTTACTCCTCAACAACTGATAAAACAGCGTCTAAGGCTAATTCTAAGGCTATGGATATACTTGTTTTTCCCCATTCTCTTTCTTGGTATTTATGAGGGTCTGCAAGAGTATCGGCTGAAAAAAGCAGCATAGCCCATGTAACTTTTCTAAATTTTGCACACGCCGCCAATGCGGAACATTCCATTTCTACTACTTGACATCCCTCTTCTTTCCGATACTGAACCATTTCTACTGTTTCTCGATAAAAACCGTCTGTTGTCCATGTTTTAACTTCCCAATATGGTATATTCTTTTGGCTTAAAGCAGATTCAATCGCATTTATACCAGCCTTTGAAATCTCTACTTCTCGGGAGGGAGGAAGATAATGGTAAGATGTTCCCTCATCTCTCAATGCAGAAACAGGTATCAAAAATCTATTTTCCGGGATGTCTTCCAATACGCCGCAGGAGCCGACGGAAATAATCTTTGTTACACCCCCTGCAATTAAATATTCTAAAACTTGGACGGCAGCAGCACTTCCCACAGGAGCCGGACATAGACATATTTTCTCCTGATTATAAAGACATTCATAAATAGGATATCGTCTTGTTGCACTTTCAAATTCATCTATCTGTATTCCATCATGGGTATGTGCATAATTTTCAACCTCGTCTCCTAAAAAAGCAAACACTGCTTTTGCAGGAAAACATTTTTTCCCATTTCCCGGCTGAAAAACAGCTTTTGATGCGGTATCGTACTCTAAAACAGGGTAGTCATGCTTTACTAATGGCATATTATTATCTCGAATAACAGGCTATTATTCTATTCCTTTCATCATCTTTTTTGCCAACTGCTTGAACAGGTCGGCAGTTTCTTCATCCATCGGCGTAAGCTGTCCGATCTGTCCGGCAACCATCGCCGCTACATCGTCAATGGAAAGCGGGTTTTGCTTCTGTTCCGCCAATGCGTCCCGCATGGCTTGGAACATCGCGGCGGTCACAGCTTCTCCCGGCTGTTCCCCGTTGTCAATGTCTTTCTTAATGTCCCGCAGGATAGCCAGGAACACATTTTTGATTTTTTCAATCTCCGCTTCATGTTCCCCTATCTTTTGGGCGTTCAAAAGCTGTAAATCCTGCTTCGCTTCTGCCCGGTGTTCCGGGTGTTCTTTCATCAGGTCGGACAGGGAAGCCGTTGCCATCTCGATAAGCTGGTTTCTTGCTGTTATGCCCTTTGCCGCCGTATCCTGAAAATAAATCCGTATCAAATCTATCAGCTTAGGAAAATTCCTGTGTTCCAACAGGCGGTTGAGGATTTGCACATCAACAGCACCCGTCACAAGCCCCCTCACGGCTCCCTCGGACAAGCCTAATTCAGAAATATCGTAGCTTTTACGGACGCTCACGGTGGATAAGCCCAGTATGTAGTCTGTCGATACCTTAAATTCCTTTGCCACGCCTATGAGAATATCACTGCTGACCGTTCTCGTTTCGCCGCTGACAATGCGGCTCAACTGGGAAGCGGAAACGCCTATCTTCTCCGCAAGTTCCTTCTGTTTAGGTTTGGATATATTGTTTTGAGTTGCCACGATATACAATATTTAGATTGGACGTGATTAATTAAAAATGAGGATGGCCACAGAAGTCAGCAACGATGCCAGCGAAATCCAGAACGAGGTGGAACGCACGTTGTTGCCGTTGACGGTAGATTGACGGGCTTTCACTTCATTGGGTTCCACATACACCACGTCATTCTGTTGCAGATAATAGGCGGGTGAAGAATAGATGTGTTCGCCGGAAGTGAGGTTCAGTCCGTACACCCGTTGCACATCCCCTTCTTGCCGTAACACCATCACCTTGGAACGGTTTCCGTAGATGGTCAGGTCGCCTGCCATGCTGAGTGCATCGAGTATGGTCAGCCTGTCCCGGTCAATGCTGAAACGTCCCGGACTGTTCACCTCGCCCAACACGGATATGCAGAGATTGGCAAATTCCACGGTCACGACAGGGTCTTTCACCAAATTCTCCTTTATCAATTCGTTCTTGATACATTCGGCGATTTCTTCCCGCTTCATTCCGGCCACGTGTATCTTGCCAAGTACAGGAAAATCTATCTTACCGTTGGCATCTACGGTATAAGCGGATACTCCTTGATTGCTTGAAGCCGTCACGCCATTTGTCCTTAAAGACTGACCCAATTGCCTGGACACATAAGGCAGGTTGAACAAGTCCGTCAACTGGGGGTCACGGCTGTTGACGATAATGGAAATCTTATCCTCCGGTCGGACTGTAATGGCTTTCACTTCAGGCAACTTGATTTCTGTTTCCCCGGGTCTCAAATCCTGGAAATAAACTACTTCCTTGGAAGAACCGCACGAGCCCAGTGTCACTGTACTTGCGACAATGAGCAAGATGTAAAATACTTTATTTATACTCATATTCCTGATTTTTCTTTGTTTAAGACCTTCTATAGCCTGTGTCTTGAAATACTATGGTGTTTTGGTAGTGCCATTCATTGAATGATTTGCCGTCAACTGGCTTTCCTGTCTTGTATATCCTTTCTACAAATGTTCTTTTCATACACTCCATGTCACCTACGGCAAATGGCATTTCCCTGTCCTCTACACTTGTCACAACAATAGGGAGGGGCACACGAAACACTTTCATCGCATTAATAACCGATTTCGTATAGATGTGACAAAGGTGAAAAGCAGAACGTTCGAATGCCACCCAATAATTATCAACACGGTACAGATGAATATGCTCTCTATTGGAACGCTCACTGAAAAGTATGTCTGACAGATGATTCTCCATCAACTTGCCAAGCTCTATGCCGAACCTGTTCATTGAAATTGTGATTAAATCAATTTATAATAGCATTAATTTTCGGTCGCAAGGGGGATTGATTTTTCCTGTTTGTTAGGGAAAAATTTACAATCGGTTCATATCCTCATGGAATAAGCTGAATATACTCCGCTTCTACTTCTATGGAGGCAGCCAACAAGGTGGGCAGTTCCACCAGCAGCCTTTTTGTCTTCGAACCACGTGTGGTCACCAATGTGCCCGTATATCCGTCCAACTGCCCGCCGATGATGCGGATTTTCCGGTTTCTCATCTCCGGTGTCACCTCGTCAGGGGAATAGAACTTAGGATTATCACTGGCTTCTACCGCCTTGATGAAACGTTCCATATCTGCGACAGGGACGATGATAGGAGTGTGCTGTACACCGAGCTTGTAACGGTATTGAAGCTTGGGGGTACTCTCCACAATGGCATCAAGATGCTCCCTCGTGTCTTTCACGAAAAGCAAGTCCTGCATGAAAGGCACTTCCTGATCCACCCGCTTGCCACCAACTACGACCAAACGATGCACCATAGGAGTGAAACACTGCACCTTCAAGTTCTCGAACATCTTGTAGGCGGGCAATTTGGCATGTCTGCGTTTGAGGTCACGCATGGCATACCAGTGCAGTTTATCCTCTATAGGTAGTATTTCGTCCATGATAATAAATGGATAGCCTTACGCCTTAGTTGGTGAAGGGATACATTTCCGACTCCTCCAAGTGTTTATTATATATTGAAACACATGTAGTTACAACGGTATTATCCAAAAGTTCGGGGAAATTCCCCAGCATTATATATGCTATCATTATCTTATTTCGGCATGACCTCAATCGTACTTTGGTAGACTCGAAATCATGTACATTATCGGTACATCTCTCCGTAAGAGATGTATCATGTTTAGCAATTGGAGATAATTAGGTGATATCCAATGAAGTATAAAATGTAATAATTACAATTTGTCAAACAACTGTTCGACAAATCCTTTTTAAGGACGTATTGGAAACTATTCATTTCTTAACTTTTTTGGTATTTATCACCGTTTTCCCAACAATTGTGTGTAACTTTGCATGCGAAATACATCTCTTACGGAGAGATACACCGATTTGTCGAACAAATCCACTTTCTACCGCCAAGCCTTTTTCCCAACGGTTTTCTTGTCGATTCGCATTTTATTCCCCCCCTAATCCGCTTATATACAAAGGATAGCTGTACCTTTAATGAGGCTACCACTACAGAATGTACATCGCGCTCTCAGGCCTTGAATCGGTACATCTCTCTTTAAGAGATGTATCCAACCTGCTATTTATTTGAAAATAAACAGTTTGTTAATTCATACACTTTTATTTGTCAAACAATTCTTCTTCTTTTGTCGAACAAATCCTGTGGGAAGGTTCGCCCAAAACGTAATTTTCAGGATTCATCCTGTGTGGATTGCAGTATTTTTTGTAATTTTGCGGCGTGCGAAACATCTCTTAAAGAGAGATTTACCACTTTGTCCAACAAAAATCCCCCTGAACGGGAAAGGTTCAAGGGGAATCTCTCAACTTACAAAATGTGTTTGGGGGTACCCAATCATTCTTATCTGCCAATAGACCGGATGACCTTGCTGTTGGCTTTGTCCACCACCGAAGAATCCAGTAGGGCCAAATAGATGCGGGTCGTATCTTCCGAATCATGCCCTAACGCCTCGCTGATGACAGGCACGGGCACATTCTGACTCTTGGCGATGCTGGCCCACCCATGCCTTGCGACATAAAACGTGAGCTTGATGGGACATTCAACCATCCGGCCAATCTTTTGCAACCGCTTGTTCATCACATGCGAGGCATTCAGGTATTGCCGTCTTTCCTTTTCTCCCGGCACCTTGATGATGGGAAGAAGGTAAGGAGAATCCGGATTTGTGTATTTCCGGACAATTTCCTGCATGGGCTGCTCCCATTTGATGCAAAGCTGTTGGTCGGTCTTGTGCCGCCGATAGACAAGCACGCCGTTTTGCAAATCTTTCTTTTTCAAGAAAGCCAAGTCCACGAAAGACATGCCGCGAAGATAAAAGCAGAGCAGGAACAGGTTCCGGGCGAAAGCCAAGGCCGGATATAATTCCAAATCCAGATTCTTGATCCGTCCGATGATTTCTGAGGATACGCCCCTTTTGACCGTCTTCTCAACTCCCGTATGGACATGGCGGAACGGACTGCGGTTTTCCACCAATCCTTCCTCCGATGCCCTATTATATAAGGTACGCAGATTGCGCAAGTAAAAAGATACCGTATTCGGGCATTTCCCGTTCTGCTTCAGGTAAGCCTCGTATTCCATCATCATGACGGAATCCATCGCATCCAAAGGTACATCTCCCGCTTCGCCCCGGAAACGGATGAAACTGTTGAGTGAACTGGCATAGACTTCGGATGTCCGCTCTTTCCCCATGCGTTTGGTCTGGTCGATGACTTTCCGGGCATAGACAAAGAAACAGTCGTCATGTCCTTCCGGACTGTGATAGGCAAGGACTATCTGCTCGGAAGAAAGTTTCCCTGACTGTTCCAGCTTCCGGATAATGCCGTTCAACCGTTTCTGGTCTTCCTCCATACGGAAACGCAAGGCTTCCAGATAGCGTTCCCGGTCCGGATTGCCTTTCACGCTGCGGATTTTGCCCGCTTCCTTGTCCCATTCATAAAGGTGCAATTTATACCCCGTACTAATCAGGCGGGTCTGCCGCCCGTGTATCACTTGATAACATAACGTGCCCTCTTTGCCTGCGACCGAAGAGGACCTGAACTTGATTTTTATTGTTGCCATAATAATCGTTTTTTTTGCTGATAAAATATAAGTGAGCCGGGGACATACGGTTGTCCTCCCGTATGCCCCTTAACTGTTTTTATCCAAGCGCCTCAAATCCTCACTTTCTTTACCTGCGGTAAAGGTGCCTCCGTTTGCATTTCCGGACGGATATGCCAAGTGTGCCTGTCTGATGGCGGAGTCGGGACGATTTCATGAGATACCCCGGCATGGAGACTTTCTTTCTGGGATTCTTTTCCCTTTCCGTCTTCTTCCAGTACTGGCTCTTGTTTAGGAGCCAGTTCCAACTGTATCTTGCGGTCAAGAGCGGAAAGTTCGGATTTCAGTTGTTTCAGTTCCTCCTCCTTCTTCCACGTCTTGCCCGCTATCTCCTGCAACTGCGGTATCTCACGCTCCAGCACCTCGTTCTTTTCCTCGTACTGCTTGATAATCGCCGGGATACGCTCCAACGCATTGAGGAAGTTCAAGGCGGCGGCATGGGTGTCCGCCATCGCCAAATGCCCGTTGTTGTAGGTGTACTTGTAGTTACCCTCGACATGGAAACGGTTGTCGATGAACTCCAACCCCTCGCTGAGCGTCCGCTCGCTCACCACCTTGATGGGGAAGCCGTACAATTCACCGATACGCTGGGGTACTCCGCCTGTCGTGGCGTTCTTGGCTATATCCTGCAACCGCTTTCCGATGGCCTTTTCATCGGTGGTGTCCAGCCCGTCAATCTTTATCAGGTTGAGCCGGTTTCCGTCCTTGTCGATCTGTGCGGCAGCGGTGAACTTCTCCCAATCCTCCGTCATGGCGGCGATAATGGCTTGGTTGTTGCGCAGAGCGGTTGTCTTGCTTTCCAGCTTCAGTTCAGAATCGCGCTTGCCCCTGTTGAACGACTTGCGCTCACCCTCCAGCGAGGCGATTTTCTTTTCGAGCTTCGCCTTGTCCAGCAAGTCCGTGTTGCCCGACAGTATCGCCATGTATTCTGAGAAGTTCATGCCCGACTTCTCGTCCATCGCCCCCTCGTCGATGGTTCGTGCGCCCATCGCGCCGGACTTCAACTGCGATATGAACGTCTGCTTGCAGTGCAACAAGTTGAACTTGTACGAGTCCAGCGACTTCTCCACGGCATAGATGATGACGTCCACCTTGTTGTCCGCGTACAGCTTGGCAATCTCGTTGCCTTTCCTGACCGCCCGTCCGTCACGCTGGGCGAGGTCGGACGGCCGCCACGGCGTGTCGAGGTGATGGATGGCGACCGCCCTGCGCTGGGCATTCACACCCGTGCCGAGCATACTCGTCGATCCGAACAGCACACGCACCTGCCCCTCGTTCATCGCCTCGATGACCGCCTTCCTTGCCTTCTCGGTCTTGCACTCCTGAATGAAGCGGATTTCATGGGCGGGTATGCCGTAGTCCTCCACCAGCTTGCGCTTGATTTCGGTATAGACGCTCCATCCGCCGCCCGGCTGGAATGTACCGAGGTCGCTGAACACGAACTGCGTACCCCTCTGCGCATCGTATTTATGATAGTATTCCGCTATCATCTTGGCGCAATGGCTCGCCTTGTTGTCGGGGTGGTCTTCGTAATTCGGGTCAATCATGCGCATGTCCAATGCCATCTTCCGGGCATAGTCCGTGGCGATGAGCATCTTCGCCTTTTCCTCTGTTTCCGACAGCGGCGGCCTGCCTAAGATAGTCGCATCGCCGGACTTGGCGAACTGCATCAGCTTTCCGATAAACACCTCTTGGTCGGGCGTGGGCGGAATGTGGTGCAGTATCTCGTTCTTCTTCGGACGTTCCACGCCAATGTCCTCCGCCGTGCGGTAGTCGGTTATCTCGTTGTAGAACGCCGCCAGTTCGGGTACTTTAATAAAGTAGCGGAAACGTTCCTTCTGCACGATGCTGTTCGTTACGTTGAACTCAAAGTCGGTCGTCTTCTTAGCGAATATCGCCGCCCATGCGTCGAAACAGCGGATGTCCTGCTTCTCCAACGCCTTCGGGCGCAGGTACTTGAACAGCAGATATAACTCCGTGAGGCTATTGGATATGGTCGTGCCGGAGAGGAACGTGGCTCCCAAATCCCTGCCCGTCCGTTCCTGTATGGTGCGGATGGCGAACAGCAGGTTCAGCGCCTTCTGGCTCCCCTCGGAGTTGCCCAGCCCCGCCACTCGGTCGTGGCGCGTGTTGAACGTCAGGTTCTTGAATTGGTGGCTCTCATCGACAAAGAGGTGGTCGATGCCCATCTGCTTGAAGTCCGCCACGTCGTCCGCCCTCGTCTTGATGGCGTGTTCCACCTTTTCCAATTTGGCTTGCAGGTTGAACTTGCGTTTCTCCAAGCCCCGCAGCATGGCGCGTGACACGTCCTTGCCCTGACTACGCAATACCTCAAGGTTTTCCTCCACCGTGTCCAGTTCCGCCTGCAAGATGCGCTGCTGCAACTCCGGCGACTGCGGGATCTTTCCGAACTGGTCGTGCGACATGATGACGCAATCCCAATCGTTGTTCTTGATGTCGTTGAAGAAGCGCACCCGGTTGGCGGCGGAAAAGTCCTTCTCCGAGGCGTAGAGGATGCGGGCGTTGGGGTAAGCCTTGCGGTAGGTCTCGGCAATCTCCCTCACGTTGGCTTTCAACCCGATAATCATCGGCTTGTGCGCCAAGCCCAGACGCTTCATCTCGTAGGAGGCGACGCACATTATCAGCGTCTTGCCGCCGCCAACTTCCTGGTCGCCTATGCCGCCGCCGTTCTGTTTCACCATCCATACGCAATCCTTCTGCGAGGGGTACAAGTCCTTTATGCCCAAGCCTTTCAGGTCCAAGCCCGGGAACTTCTGGTGCGAGCCGTCGTACTTCGGGCGCACGAAGCAGTTGAACTTGCCGTTGTACATATCTGTCAGGCGTTTCTTGAACTCCGGCGACTGTTCTTCCAGCCATTCGGTGAAGCCGTTTCGGATTTCGTCAATCTTCGCGTTGGCGAGCTGGATGCCCTCGCTGTCGCGCACCTTGATGTCGTTCCCGTTTTCGTCCTTGCCGATGCTTTTCATCATGTCCGGGCAGGTGTTGTGCAGCGCGTGTTTCAGCAGGTTCATGCCGTCGTAGTTGCGGTAATAGCCCTTTACCAGAAACTCGTCTGTGATTTTCATCGTCTTGCAGGCACAGTTCACGGAATACTCGTCAAGGCTTTCCGAGTAGGTTATCCGCACGTCCGTGTCGAACAGGCGGCTCATGTAGGCGGCATACACTCCCGTGTGTATCCAACGCTCCCCGAAGTTGAAGTCCAAGTCCTCGAAGGGGATTTGTTCGGGCACATTCTCGCGCAAAGCCGCCAATGACTCCTGCGCCTGCGGCAGCATTGCGTGTCCCTCGTGTTCCCTAATCCAGCCCTCCACGTCGGCGACTTTCTGCACCACGTTCCCGGCGATGAAGCGGTCGGCAATCTCGTAGCCCTCCGCCAACGGGTTGTAGAACACCCGCCCTTTCAGGGCTTCCAGCATCTCCGCTTGCGGCAGGTCGCAGAGGGATTCCATGTAGGGCAGGTTCACGCCGCCGTACAGGTTGAGCGAGGCGGACAGGGCTTCTTCGGGCGATTCCACTTCGACCAATGTTTCCTGCGAAAAGGAAACGGGACGGTCGAAGATGTCCGCCTTGACAAACTGCCCGTCCTCGCCGCGCTCCAACGAGAGCATGTTGCGCCCCGAAGCGTCCATCAGGATGAACTTTGCGTTGTGCTTGGCGTTCAGGTTGCCGTAGCGCATGACGAACTCATCGTAGTAGGTGTTCAGGTTGCGGCGCAGCAGGGCGTTTTCCTCGTGGTTCTCCGCTTCGTGGACGTAGAGCCGCTCGTAGGTGTTACGCAGGTCGATGTACAACTGTGCCTTCTGCGCCTGCATCCCCTCCATGTCGAGCGGCTGGAAAGTCGCCCCGGACCTGGTGACATCCCTCAGCACCCCGATTTGGAAGCGGACGCCGCCTGTGTGTTCCCATACCAGAGAGCCGTCTTTCAAGTGCGGCTCCATGATGCCCTTGAACGGGCGTGGCATCATCGCTTCCTCTTTCCGGCGTTGCCGTTCTTCGGGTGTCAAGGCGGCTTCTTCCTCGCGCATTTCCCTTTCCACACGCTCGATTTGCGCTTTCCCTTCCGCCTCAAAACCGTTCTCAACGGGATAAAATGGGCGCACGGACGATGGTTGCTCCATTTCCGTAGCCTGTCTTTCTTCTTTTTTCGCCTCCGCCGCCCTTTCCGCCTGTTTGGCTGCATTGGCATCCATCTTCTCCCGACCGAGGCGGCGCAGTTCCGCCCGGCGTTCCGGCGTGAGCGACATCATCATTTCATAGAAGCCGTTGATGGGCGGGTTGGTCTCCCAGTCCAGACTGCGGTAGATGGCATCCTCCGGGTCATCGTCCTCTGTGGTTTCGGAAGCGTCTTTCACATCGGGTGAAGTGGCAGAAACGGTTTCCTGTCGGGACGCTTGCGGCACATCCATCCTGTTGCGGATAATTTCCTCCATTTCCTGCGCTTCTTCCGGAGTCAAGGACGTGATGTCGGAAGCCGCTTCTGTGGATTTGGCTTTCACTTTTCCGCTTTCTTTTTTCGCCGCTTCCTCCTTTCCGCTCTTCGGGAGGGAGAACAATGTTGGCTGTACGGCTTTCTTCCCTTTGGACTTACCGCTTTTCTTCCGTTCCGGTTTCAGCCCCCGTTCCGCCAACCGCCGCTCTTCCTGCGTGTAGCCGAACAGGTCGTACAAGTCCATAACCGGGGCTTCGGGGCGTTTGCTTTCCACCTCCTGAGCCACGGCTTGCACCGGTTCCGCTTTCAACTGTACCGACTTTTCTTCTTTTTTCG
>OGUF01000964.1_pt1 | contig 11204 bp, 9 predicted proteins | sample 1573681 | NCBI WGS metagenome assembly OGUF01 (sample SAMEA2582049, study PRJEB24529) | metagenome | biome: Human gut stool | place: China | collected 2011
GTTTTAAAAAAAGGTCTTTAAATCTAGCTGAAGCATAAAATTAGAAGTTTAACAATCCCAAAAAACAACGAGTTATGTCACGAGTACACTATTTAGAAGGAGATTATGAACAGTTAGTTATTAATGAAACGATAGACGGTCTTTTTTCCAGTTATCGTATAGACCGCAATTCATTGCCAAAAGGATTTTTCCTTTATGAGATTAGATGGGATGACAGCTTATCTTCATTGGCAGAGATTAGCCCCTCTGTGGTGGTGAATCATGCAGGTTCATTCATTACAAAGTCACCCCTTGAATTTGATGCAAACAATAGCATACGGATAACCTATACCAATTTTATCGAGTTCTGCCAGTTTGGTGAGTGGGCTTATGAGAAACTGGCTGTATTGGATTGTAATTCCGGTAATGTTGCGGTGATAAGCCCAGACAGGAGATTGCAGACCACTGAAGAGATTGAGATTTTTTTGAGTGGGCATTGTGGCTATCATCTGAGTGAGATTAATTGGATGGTGATGAAAGGCGATGTGCTGTTTTTGAACGAGAACGATTTTTAATGAGTATAACCGTAACTGCCTCTTGGAATGGGGCAATTACATAAAATATTATAAGTATGAAGTGGATAGATAAGATGGTAGAACGCATTACCCGAAAAGAAACTGCTTTAAATGACCACTTTTGTGTAAATCGGCATACGGTTGTATGTCAGAGTGGTATGACTGATTATGTTTCTGTAACGATTGATAATACCGATGGTTTTGATTTCGATTTTTGGACAAAACAACTTTGTTTTGAGAAGGACTGTAAATATCGCTCGGAGATAAAAGCGGCTTTTGATAAAATCTATGGCACAAGGAATATAGAATGTTGTGAATAATGAAGTCAGAAAAGTATGATACCAAAGGAGATAATGAAACTTTATGAAAAGCTTGCTTTCAGTCGGGGATATGAAGAAGCCTTTCGGGATTTTTTGGATGTTTGTCTTTACTATTTGTCTGTCGGGATGTTGGCGGAGGATTATCGTAGAGTGGAAAAAAGATATAAGCCATATGAAATGGAACTTTTTGTTCCTAAAATCCGCAACTATCATCCAATACACGATTAAGGGTAGATTTATGAGTCGTTAGTAGCAGCTTTCAGTAAAAAGCAACAGCACAACATCAATATGTAGCCACCATCCCCTTACCCCACGATGCGACTTGAGGTAATACGCAGATTCAAACCGGAAAGAAAGGATTCTTATCCGAATTCTGTTTTGAAGGGTTTTGCATAAGCTCGGTTCTCTGTGTAGATATTCAGCACGTATTGCCTTGCAGTCATGATCCACTTGGCAGGTACGGAGATGAATCTGAAGACAAAAGCCTTTATGCGACTCGTTTTCTTGAGCCCAAAAGCCTTGGTGTCAAGCCTGCTCATGATGGTCTTGTAGAAATTGTGTATCAATGCAGTAAGCAGAAGAAAGACAGTATTCTCCGCCATGAATGACTTGGGGAGCCTGCTCCAACCGAATCCGTTGTTCATGTCGTCAAAGATACGTTCCTTGCCGCCACGCAGATTGTAGAATTCAACAATGTCCCTTGTCGATGACTTGTAATCGTTGGTCAGAATACAACGGTAAGTGTATTCGCCTTCCCACAGGTCAAGGTCGCCACTGTTGCGTCTTTGTCTCTGGATGACAAGACGATAGCACTTGCCTTCCCATTTCTCAACGAGAATGGAATTGAGTTCGAACTGGATGCCGTTAATCTCCTCCGTCTTCCATCCTCTCAGAGCAAAGATGTCATTGTAGAGCGAACTGCATCGGTTGGCACGGATGTAGAAATGTTTGCAATGCTTCTCTATCTCACTGACGATTTCCTTCGAGCAGGAACCGCAGTCTGCCCTGAAGCGATTTACACGGATGTTCTGGGATTCCAGAAGAGCGAAGAATCTCTTATGGGTGTCTGCCTGATGAAAACGCACATTCGTGTTACCATCGCTGTTCTCGATATAGACTATCTTGTCACCGATAACATATACGCCAGGCCTGTAGCCGAGGAACTTTTTGTAGGTCGGTTTTGCATCATACTTCTCCGTTTCAAGGAACTGATGGTCAAAGTCAACATCGTATTCCTCAATTTCCTTCAACTCGCCTGTAGAAACCAAAGCGTTTATAAGCAATGTGTTGAGTTTGTCTGCAGTATTGAAATCATAGGTCTTGCCTTGGTCGGAAGTATAGGAGATGTTTTCCTGTGTCAGTTCCTTGATGGCTCTGAGGATGGTATCAGAGCTGCATGTACGAAGGGTAGGATGATACGAGAGATGGCGCATCAGTTGTGACGTTACATCTTCCACGCATGAGCCGCCACAGAAATAAACGCTCATCAGCGAACGGACTATCTCGCTGAACTGATATCCGAAGATACTGCTGCATCTCTGACCCAGTGTTGAGTCGATAACGGGTGAAAGCATGGAGTCAAATTTCTCCATGATTGAAAAAATTCCTCCAAAAGGTGTGAGTTTCTCAGATTTAATTTGTATTTTTGCCATGTCATATTAGAGTTTTGCTTGTTTTCTTTTTGCAACACTAAGATAAGTGAAAATTCTGACATGGCAAAATCCTGGGCAACTTTTTGTTGCTCAGGAACTTATAAATAAAGTTAAATTATAGTGTTGCGGAATTAAGGATTGAAATCATGAGAAATACTCCTATTGAACGTAAGTTGATAGATGAAACTATCGCAGATTTTCATATCACAGACTTTGCCAAAGCAACCATCCGTGAAGTAAAAGCCATTGCAGCCAATGCCGAAGCGGCATCGGGTGTGGAATTCATAAAAATGGAAATGGGTGTACCCGGACTCCCCCCCTCAGCCGTCGGCGTAAAGGCCGAGGTGGAGGCATTGCAGAATGGTATTGCCAGCCTCTACCCGGACATTAACGGACTTCCCGCCTTGAAAGAGGAAGCATCACGTTTTATCAAAGCCTTTATCAATGTAGATGTAGCCCCCGAAGGTTGTGTACCAGTTACCGGCTCCATGCAAGGAACTTTCGCTTCATTCCTCACATGTAGCCAGTGCGATGAGAAAAAGGATACCATTCTCTTCATCGATCCCGGTTTCCCGGTACAGAAGCAGCAGCTGGTCGTGATGGGACAGAAATATGAAACCTTTGACGTATATGACTACCGTGGCGACAAGTTGAAAGCGAAGCTGGAAAGTTACCTCAGCAAAGGCAATATCTCTGCCATCGTCTATTCCAATCCCAACAACCCCAGCTGGATTTGCCTGAAAGAAGAAGAGTTGCGCATCATCGGCGAACTGGCAACCCAATATGACGTCATTGTGTTGGAAGACCTCGCCTACTTTGCCATGGACTTCCGCCAAGACTTGAGCAAACCGTTCCAAGCGCCTTACCAACCTTCTGTGGCACACTATACGGACTATTACGTGCTGCTCATTTCCGGTTCCAAAGCTTTCAGCTATGCCGGTCAACGTATCGGTGTCAGCTGCATTTCGGACAAACTGTATCACCGGGCCTATCCCGGGCTGACACAACGCTACGGCGGCGGCACCTTCGGCACAGTATTCATCCACCGCGTACTCTATGCACTCTCCTCCGGCACCAGCCACTCTGCTCAGTATGCTCTTGCCGCCATGCTTAAAGCAGCTAATGAAGATCAATACAACTTTCTTGATGAAGTGAAAGTATACGGTGAACGTGCCCGCCGCCTGAAAGAAATCTTCTTGCGCCACGGTTTCCACTTGGTATACGACAATGATTTGGGTGATCCCGTTGCCGACGGTTTCTATTTCACCATCGGTTACCCGGGCATGAGTAGCGGAGAACTTGCGCGGGAACTAATGTACTACGGTGTAAGCGCCATTTCACTGGTGACCACCGGAAGCCATCAGGAAGGATTACGTGCCTGCACTTCCTTTATCCAAGACCATCAGTACGACCAGTTGGACGAACGTATGGCAATTTTTGCCGAGAATCACCCCATCCAATAAAAAATATCCCTATATAATAAGGTATCTCTACCAGTTGATGCCGGTATCCCACCACAATCGGGTACCGGCATTGTCATCTCCACCCAGTGCCTCTACCAAAGCGGCATACTGCTCGGCATTCTCCGTCTTCAGTCCGCCGGGAAAGTTCAGACGGCGAATCATTGTCTCAGTATCTATACACCCGTCTTTACTGTGATTAAAGCGCACGGGGAATAGCCGGGGATACCCCGTCCGGCGCTGTTCCGCCCAAGCTTCACACCCTTCGGGAAACATGGCAATCCATTTTTGGGTAATAATCTTCTCCAGTTTCGTATCCCTATCCGCTGACTCCAGCCAGCGTGGCGAAACCTGACAACGGGCGGTAATATCATTCTCCATATCGTAGGTATCCACAAAATCGGCAGGCAACAAGTCGCTCTCCAGATAAGCATCGGACTGCAAGATGCCATACTGACGGAAAGAAGCCATTACCCCTTCTTCATAGCAGGTTTTCACCGACTCATCGGTCCATCCCCGTAGGGCAGCCTCGGCACGCAGGAACCAGACTTCTGCTGCCGGCATCAACACTGCATCAGTCTGCTGGGTAACTTTCAATTTTGAGAGTGTATTATAATAGTTATGTGCAAAGCATGTACCCTGACGAATGCCGCGATACTCGCCTGCAAACTGTTCATCCTGGCAAGTGGCAAAATAGATTTCACGACGGGGATCTTCATATCCGTTCAGTATGGACTCCATCGGCGCTCCCATATAAGCTTCATTCCAAACAAGGTTTATCTCGCCCAACGGATTGGTATATCCACTCGCCGTGGAAACCGCCACCGACTCGTCCGCCTCCCGAATGACTCCGTATTCATTATCCATCGCTTTACGGAATTCCGTTTTTGCCTTCTCCGGACTGGCTACCGCAATGCGCATGGCAAGCCGCATCCTCAACGAGTTGGCAAACTTTATCCAAGAGTCATAATCACCGTCCAACAACATATCGAAACGCGCAAACTCCGAAGCTCCCGGATGCTCGACAATATAATCGGAAAGTACAGCTACAGCCGTATCGAGTTCACAGAAAAATGCATTATAGACCTCTTTCTGCGTGTCGGGCATATAACGGGCTTCGAGATCGGCAAAATGACTATACACAATAGGGCCGTAATAGTCCGTGACACGGTGCATCACTTCCACCTTCAGTATCTTGGTAATGCCGAAAAAGGCAGGCATGCGATCACGTGTGGCATTCTCCGACTGATATATCTGCGGGAAAACATACTCATAGGTATGTCCCCACATGGCGCTGTTCCATCCATCCTGCAAGTTGTAGTCCGAATTGTGCGAACCTCCATTCAGAGGCTTGGCATCGTGCATGTAACCGCTGAACATATCGGCATTCAAATTCTGGGTCAACTGAAAAGGCCAGTTCTTCCCCTTTCCGTAGTCGTAATTGAAATAGATGCCTTGCTGGATGATTCCAAGACGGATGCCATGTTCGTTATAGTCGGCCTGCAAGTCCTCGTCCGTCACGCCGGACTTGTCCGTATTGATTTCCTTAAAGTCTCCCGTACAAGCCAGAAACACGAAAACCATGCCAATCAGTACTATAATCCTCTTCATATCAAGTCTCCCTCCCCCTCTTAAAATTCACACTTCAAAGAAAATCCCCAACTACGCGTGGTAGGCATACCGTAGACTTCAATTCCCTGGTTATCGTTGCCCGTAGAGAGTACCAGGTCAGGGTCGAAAGGCGCCTTTTTGTAGAAGAAGAACAAGTTGCGTCCCGAAAAGGACAGTTGTGCCCGCTTGAGGACTTTGGTCTTTTCCATCCAGGCAGCAGGCAGTTGGTAGCCCACGGACAGCTCACGCAGCCTGATGTTCGTGGCATCATACATATAATATTCCGTCACCCCGGCCCGTCCGCCTACAACATTCTTATAAAATCCTTTCACATTATCTATCCGGTTACCTTCAAGCATTACATAACCTTTGTCTCTGGCCCGGGCCGTGACTTCAGAAACGCCATACATATCCATATCCGCCTGCGTCTGGGACAAAATATCGCCTCCAAAGCGACAATCCACCAGAAAATAGAAAGAAAAATTCTTGTAAGACAGCATATGATTCCAGCCCAGCATCAGTTTTGGATTGGCATTGCCCACTTTCACCGTATTGCCATCACCTTCCACCAAAGGCATGCCGGTATTGTCTCCTTCCGTGCCGTAAACGATATTGCCCGCATCGTCACGTACAAAAGCTTTTCCGTAGATGTCACCGATAGAGCCCCCTTTCACCAATTTCATGGCATAACTGGACGAGAAGCTGGTAGGACCGTAAAGAAACTCCTTCAGCGCTTCGTGCAGTGAAATTATCTTGTTGCGGTTGGTGGAGAAGTTCACCTCTGTTTTCCACTTGAAATGGTTTGTCAGCAAAGGAACGGCATCCAATGAAATCTCCCACCCCACATTCTGTATATCACCCGCATTGACATAACGGTAGGCATATTTATCGCCCGACAGAGTGGGAAGCTTGAAGAACTGGTTCCGGGTATTCGTCTTATAGAAAGTGGCATTCAAACCAATGCGGTTCTTTAAAAAACGCGCTTCTATACCCGCCTCAAAGGAATGCGTCATCTCCGGTTCCATATCCTTGAACGGCGCGGCATCACTTGCCAGGAACTCTCCACCCGCCGTGATATGCGAGGAAGGATTTGTGATGAACATGGGAATATCATTGCCCACCATGCTGTATGCCCCCCTTATCTTTGCCAGTGACACCCATCGGGGTAAAGTCATCAGCTTATTGAATATCAGCGAAAATCCCACGGAGGGATAGAAGAACCCGCTTTTCTCATGAGATGTATAAGCCAGCGTGGAGGACCAGTCATTACGGGCCGACAAATCAAGATAGACAAACTCGTTGTAGCCCAGTTGTGCCGTCGCAAACAAGGACTGCAATTGGCGCCGCGCATCAATCTTCTGGTCCAGCCCAGCGGAACCATTCATGATGATATTGGCCAGATTGAACACATTGGCATATTTCAGCGAAGCTGTTTTAGAGTCATAGCGGGTGGAGTTCACTGTCTTGTCATTGATACTGGCACCGAGCGCCGCGTTGAGAGAGAATGCATCCCACTGCTTTTTCATCATCAGTATGGCGTCTCCGTAATATTGGGTTTCCTGATAGTCCATCTCGATATAACGCCCATTGGCTCCCGCTAACGCCGGAGCGGTAGAGGCATAGAACTGCTGGCGCACCTTGTCGTTAATATAGTCTACATTGCCACGGGCCTGCAGGCTTAACCAATCGTTTATCTTCAGATTGGCAGATAAGGAGACTATGACATGCATACGGTTCTCCTTGCTCAATATGCGATTGGTAATCCAGTAGGGATTCTGCTCAAAATCCTCGTAGGAGGTATGCCAATTCTGTATGTTCAGGTTTCTACCCTCATCATAAACCTCGAAGTTCTCCTTATAATAAGAAATATCCTCACCCCGTGGAAAACGGTAGAGCCCCACCAAAGGATTCATGTAGAAACCACCCACGGTAGGCTTGTTCTTCACCACCTGGCGCATCAAGTTCATACTGCCATCTAACTTCAGACGGGAATTCAACAGAACGGAAGTCTCTCTGAAAGTGAGGTTGTGCTTCGAAAGGTTATGTTTCCCAATGATGCCATGCCCCGTAGTATTGGCATAGGAGAAATAGTTCTGCAACTTCTCATTGCCGTGACTCAAGGAGATGGAAGTTATGGAGGTGACACCAGTAGAGAAGAAGTCTCTCAGATTATCATATTCGGGAAGGTTTGCCCGTTCTCCCCAACTGTCCACACCGTCACTTACTCCATAGCGGTTCTGCATCTTGGGTAGTGCAAAAGCATTGTCGAACATCAGGCTCGTCGAGAAAGAAACACTGCGCTGCCCGTGCGACTGCCCCTTCTTTGTAGTAATCAGTATCACCCCATTGGCGGCCTGACTACCATACAAAGCTGCCGCTGGAGCTCCTTTCAGGATACTGATACTCTCTATATCCTCAGGATTCAGATTGGAAATGCCATCTCCTCCGTCACGGTTGCCGGCATTGGCCGTTCCACCTATGGCAGAGTATGCTTGCTCGGAAGTGGAGTTCAGAATGGGAACACCGTCTATCACATACAGCGGTTGGTTGTCACTCGCCACCGAGCGGATTCCACGGATACTGACTTTGGCTGAGGCTCCCAGACCGGAAGAAACCTGATTGACACGCACACCTGCCGACTTGCCGGTCAACGAAGTAATTAAGTTGGGCATTTTTACTCGCGTCAACTCCTCGTTTTTTATTAAATCTGTGGCGTAAGAAAGAGAATTTTCTTTCTTTTCGATACCCAAAGCGGTAACAATAACGTTATCCAGCTCTATCATATCTTCTCTTAGCGTGATATGAAAGGTCGAACGTCCTTCCACCTCAATATCCTGGGAAATGTAGCCGATAAACGAAACACGAAGCACTGCATTATCGGCAACCACCAGAGTGAATTTTCCTTCCGAATCCGCTATCGCACCATTGGCAGTTTCTTTCTCTTGAATAGTGGCACCGGCCAGCGGAAACCCGCTTTCATCCAGCACACGGCCACTTATCGTCACTTTAGAAAGCTGTATTTCAGAATGTCCCGGACGCTGCATACGCTCCATAAAATCCTCCGGGCAATCCGTCCATCCTATAGAAAACAGCCCTAAAATTAACGTATATAATGTAGTATATTTCATTGCATTAAATTGCCAATTACTTGCAAACTTAAGTATTTTCTCCGAATAAAAAAAGCCATAAAATCTGAGAAAAGAAACTTTTAAAATGAAAAACAGCGAAGAACTTTTGTTTATTGTGGAATATTATGTATATTAGGGGCATGTATAGCAATATAGATCTATTCAAGATAGAAACAAACCATGTGGTTCCTGCCCGGGGAAAGGTCTTGATTTCCGAACCCTTTTTGTGTGACCATATGTTTGGGCGATCCGTCATTCTACTGGTGGACCATACACATGACGGCACAATGGGACTGGTTCTGAACAAACCGCTCCCCCTATTCTTGAATGATGTGCTGAAAGACTTCGACTGCCCGGAAAACATACCTATCTATAAAGGAGGACCGCTCAGCACAGATACGTTGTTCTATCTACACACGCTCAAGGGCATTACCAGAGCATTGCCCATCGGCAAAGGCTTCTACCTGAACGGTGATTTTGAAGCCATTAAAGACTACATCATGCAGGGAAATCCCGTTAAAGGCAGAATCAGATTTTTTTTGGGGTACTCCGGCTGGGAGTACGAACAGCTGGGCCGGGAAATTGAAGAAAACACCTGGCTGGTAGGCAAAGAAAACATCAGTTCGCTAATGGACGAGGCGGCCAGCGGCACACTCTGGAAGAAGGCATTGTGCAAGCTGGGAGCAAAATATGAAATATGGTCGCGCTTCCCCCAGATTCCAACGTTCAATTAGTGCTGCGGAGAAGTTGCAACAGTACGACATCCTTATAGCACCCTCCTACGCGCCACCACTCCCTCAAAAGCCCACAACGCACAAAACCGCAGGATTCAAAAAGGCAGATACTTGCCTCATTATCCACCGAGATATGGACTATCAACTGTTTCAGATATAGGAAACTGAAAACATAGTCGCACAGCAAACGCAGCGCTTCCTTGGCATAACCATTGCCCTGATACTCCTTCCGTATGGCAATACCCACCTCTCCCCGGGCATGCATGGGAGAAAACTCTGTAATATCGATGGTGCCTATCACCGCATCATCCTCTACACGTATAATCATCATACGCAGCTGGCGGTCGGCAAACATATCGCATTCGGAATTCTCAATATATTGTTTCAAGACAAATCTGGAATAGGGTACGGTGAAGTTCGTCACATCCCAAGTCTGGGAATCATTCTCCATAGCATACATCACTTCCAGGTCTTCCGGCTCCATAGCACGGAGACGCACCCTTTCACTGCAGAAATAAGATTTATTCATATTTTCCAGTCGGTTACATTTCTTCTTCTTTATTGATATGCAGTTCTTTACGCAGGCGTCCCTCACCCGGCAGGCAGAACAGAGAAGCCGTCAGTCCTATCAGTGCACACAGTGCACCCGTACTGCTCAACATGATATAATAGGTGAAAAAGCCTGCAAGCACCGGTATGGCAAGCAATGCCAGCCGCACGCCACTCCACAGCGCATAGAGACGGAGGGCTTCGGGAAGCGTCACTACATCTATTTTCCGGATTAATACCCATGAAAAGAGTTTCAGGGCTATGGGTACGCAAGAGGCAGCCAGCAGAATGGTTACCGTCTCAGCCATATAGGTGGCACGTACATCTCCAGCATACATACCTACCAATCCGCCTCCGGTTTCTCCAAGTAGAACGAACAGGATGGGAAGCATCCAGAAATAGGCAAAAGTTGTTCGGACACGCGCTGCGGTCTTCTTTATTTGTTCTTCCATTTAGTAAATTGATAGTGGATAATGAATAATTGATAATGGCCCCAAACAATCAGGCAGTTCCGGAAAATGGAGTGCGGTTCACAATACTGCGTCCCAGAGTCACTTCATCCGTATACTCCAATTCGTCACCGATGGAAATGCCACGGGCTATGACGGAGAGCTTCACGCCCAGTTTTTCCAGCTTGCGGTAGATATAAAAGTTGGTGGTATCTCCCTCCATCGTCGTGCTCAGCGCAAGAATCACTTCATTGATGCCGCCGGCGGCTACCCGCCGCACAAGGCTTTCTATCTGCAAGTCTCCGGGGCCAATGCCATCCATCGGCGAGATGACGCCTCCCAGCACGTGATACAAACCACGGAACTGTTGTGTGGCTTCCACAGCCATCACATCGCGGATGTTCTCTACCACACAAACCACAGAGGCGTCCCGTTGCGGACTGGAACAGATACGGCACGTCTCCGTATCTGATATATTATGGCATACCTTGCAATATTTCACTTCATGCTTCAGCGTCACGATGGCATTGCCGAACGCTTCCACCACTGCCGTATCCTGGCGGAGCAGGTGAAGAACCAGCCTCATAGCCGTCTTGCGTCCCACTCCGGGCAACTTGGCAAACTCATTTACCGCCTTCTCCAATAATGTAGAGGGAAACTGTCCATTCATACTTAAAATTCTCCTATTGGCCACAAAGATAGTGCAAACCGAATGCAGAATAAAATGAACTCGTTCATTTTTTATGC
>OGUF01000970.1_pt1 | contig 11095 bp, 10 predicted proteins | sample 1573681 | NCBI WGS metagenome assembly OGUF01 (sample SAMEA2582049, study PRJEB24529) | metagenome | biome: Human gut stool | place: China | collected 2011
GCCATGCAAGCGCTCTCCCAGCTGAGCTATACCCCCGAAAGAAATGCGATATTACGGGACATTTTTGATCTTGTCAACTCTATCCGCGAAAATCGCATCCTATAAAGTAAAAATTAGTTTCCGGCTCTCTGAGCTGCCCACTTCTCCATACCTTCGTTGAGGCGGGTAAGGACGCGCTCTTGACCGTACAGTTCAAGGGTTGCGTCGATAGACGGAGTCTTTTCAGCACCTGTCACCAAAACGCGCAGAGGAATTGCAAGATGCAAGACCTTGACGCCCTGCTCATCCATGATTTCTTTCATCAGACCATAGATGTTTTCTTTCTTCCATTCGATGGTAGGTGCTTTGCGGACGAAAGCAGCCATCGCTTCGAAAGAAGCATCTTCCTTGTCCTTGAGCTGAGCGGGCAGAGAAGAAGCATCAACCGGATTGTTATGGCAGAACAGCATTGCTGCTTTGGCAAGAGCCTGGAGGGTCGGTTCGCGGCTCTTCAGGAGAGCCATGACGCCGGGCAGGTCCTTGACGAGGCTCAGATCGCCGCCGAGCTTTTCAATTCTCGGTTTGACGAGCTCTGCAAGCTTCTTATCGTCATATTCTTTGATGTATTCGTGATTCAGCCAGTCCAGCTTCTTCATGCTGAAGCGGGCAGGAGAACGGCTGCAGTCGGAAAGTTCGAACCATTCGGCCAGCTGTTCGCGCGAGAATTTTTCGTCGTCCTTGTGCCCCCAGCCCAAGCGAGCCAGGTAGTTGAACAAGGCTTCCGGAAGATAGCCCTCTTCGTCATATTGCAGGACGCTGACAGTGCCGTTGCGCTTAGAAAGCTTCTGACCGTCTTCACCGTGGATCAGCGGCAAGTGTGCGAACGTCGGCAGGGGTGCGCCGATAGCGTTGTACAGATTGATCTGACGCGGAGTGTTGTTGATGTGGTCAGCACCGCGGATAACGTGGCTGATCTGCATATCCCAGTCGTCAACAACAACGGCAAAGTTGTAAGTCGGGATGCCATCGCCTCTCATGATCACGAGATCGTCCAATTCGGAATTCGCAACAGTAATTTCGCCGTAAACACCGTCTTCCCAAGTCACAACGCCATCGTCAGGGTTACGGAAACGAATAACCGGTGTAACACCTTCGGGAATAGGTTTACCGACACAGTTTTCTGGACGCCAGCGACCGTCATAACGAGGTTTTTCGCCGCGGGCCTTCTGTGCTTCACGCATCTCATCAAGCTCTTCCTTAGTGGCGTAGCACTTGTAGGCTAAGTCTTTAGCCAACAGCTGGTCCACCACTTCCTTGTAACGAGGAAGGCGATTCATCTGATAGACGACTTCCTTATTGTCATAGTCGAGGTTGAGCCACTTCATTGCGTCCAGAATCACTTGAGTTGCTTCAGGAGTGGAACGCTCGCGGTCGGTATCTTCAATGCGAAGAAGGAATTCACCGCCGAAATGACGGGCAACAGCCCAACAATAAATCGCTGTACGAGCGGTTCCCAAATGCATCATTCCTGTAGGACTCGGAGCAATGCGAGTACGGACTTTTGTAAACATGGTTTTTAACTAATCCCGTGAATATTGAATTTCCCGCAAAAGCGCGGGGCAAGCATAAGTTTTGATTTTACCGCGTTAGGCTCCGGCCGATAAACGCTTTTCTCTTCCGACCACTCTATAAAAACAAAGGTCGGCCAAAACTCGGCCGACCTGAGTTAACCAATGTGCCTGTTAGCTAACGAACTGCCAGAGGATGAGCAGAACGAACTGACCTGAAAGGATTCGCAGGAACATCGCCAAGGGATAAACCGTTGAATATGCAACTGCGGATACGTTCTTTTCCGTCAGCGTGCTGGCGTAAGCCAAAGTGGGAGGATCGGTTGTTGCACCGGCAATCATGCCCACAATGCTGTGATAGTTCATCTTGTAGACCTTGCGGGCAATACTTCCGATGACAACCAAAGGAATAATCGTGATGAACAAACCTAAGAAGGCATAGAGCAGACCGTTGCCTTCGACGATCGCGTCAACGAACGGACGACCGGCGGCTAAACCCACGCTCGCAAGGAATAATGCGATGCCCATTTCACGGAGCATCAAGTTTGCGGACGCCGTGGTATAGGTGATGAGCTTGAAATTCGGACCGTAATAGCCCAGCAGAATCGCAACAATCAGCGGACCGCCGGCCAAACCCAATTTCAGCGGGACCGGCATGCCGGGAATGGCGATCGGAAGGCTGCCGAAAAGAATACCTACGGCGATACCGAGGAAAATAGAAATCAGGTTCGGATGATCGAGTTTCTTTTCCTGATTGCCGAGTTTGTCGGCCAAACGGCGAATCGAGCGCTCCGGACCAACGCACTAGACCACCTCACCGATCTGAAAACGAAGATGTGGATACGGGAAAAGCGTCCTCCCGGCACGGAAGATACGTGTGATATTGACACCGTCGTAGCGGCTTAAGTGCAGGTCATGAACAGTCAAGCCGTTCATGGCGCTTCGGGTCACACGGATATTGCGTGCTGTAATCGGAGAACTTTCCGTAGCCAAGTCGACATCTTTATCTTCAGAACCGCAAAAAACCGTAATGGCGTCCTTGTTTTCTGCCGAAGCAACAATACGCATCACGTCGCCCACATGTACGGTGTCTTTAGCATGAGGACTGATGATCGTTCCTTTATGCAGCAGTCGAGAGCAAATAAACGGGCGGCCGATAAAGTTGCGAAGCTGTTCAAGCTGTTTTCCCTCTAAAGCGGCGTTCGTAACTTTTACGTGGAAGAAAATAGGAGCTTCGTTATTTTCCTTTTCTGCCTCTTCCCACATCCGGTCTTCTTCCTTGAGGTCAATGCGGAAAATAAAACGCAGACAGATGGAGGTCGCAATAATGGCCACAACGGCAAGCGGATAGGCGCAGGCATAGGCAACGGCAATATCCTCGCCCTTGTAATCCAGCATATTCAAGGCTTCCTGTGTCGCACCCAAACCCGGGGTGTTCGTCACAGCGCCGAAGTAAACACCGAGCATCTGCGGCAGCGAAACAGTATCGGAAAATGCGAAATACAGCCCTACCGTCACCGCTAAGCTAAGGAAAACAGCCAAAAGCGTCAGGAGATTTAACTGAATACCGCCGCTTCTGAAAGAGGAGAAAAAGGAAGGACCGACCTGCAGGCCGATAAAGAAGACAAAGAGAATCAGACCGAAGTCGCGCAGAAAATGCATGACCGTCGTGTTCACCGTAAAGCCGAAATAACCTGCTGCTAGGCCGGCGAACAGAACGAAGGTCACGCCGAGCGAGATTCCGAAAATTTTGATTCGTCCGAGCAGCAATCCGACCGTGATGACGATCGCATAAACCAAAAGAATATGCCCGACCGAATTTGAGTCGCTCCACAAAGAAACGAGCCAAACCATATTGATACCTTGGGAAATGATGTTTAATAAATAGAGAGTTTTACCGATAGTGATAAGGTCTCTCACAATGTGGAATAAATTTTAATTAGTTCTAGGAATGAGAAGTTTTAATTCTCATGAAACATCCTATTGTTTTCCCTAGCAAACTTTAAACTTTCGAATTTTTGCAAGCGTTTTTACTTAAGCCGGATTCATGATTTCTGAGAGCTAGGCCTCTTTTGCAACCGAGCATCCAATTATTTGGCGCAGATCAGCAACCGTTTTCGCTCGGGCACTCTTCGAGAAAAATCTTGTTTTTTGAGTTTGTAGGCAGAAATGACTGTATAAAACTTTATTTAGCAGATTAAATAGTCGAGTTTTCTACAGAGAAACAAAAGCCCGATGCTTCGTGCACCGGGCGAGAATTTGATCTGGTGCACGATACTGGTTTCGAACCAGTGACCCCTGCCGTGTGAAGGCAGTGCTCTACCCCTGAGCTAACCGTGCTTTCCAATGAAGCGTGATTCTACACGATTTTTTAATTCTTTTTCTTGCTCTGTTCGAGCGTTTTCTCAACGCCCAGATTAGCAAGGAAATCCGCGCGTTCATTACCCTCGATTCCATCGTGACCTTTGACCCAAACCCATTCAATGTCATGCGGTTTTGCGGCTTCGTACAGTTTTTTCCAAAGATCAGCATTCTTAACCGGAGAGCCGTCTGCCGTTTTCCAGCCTTTTTTGATCCATCCGTAGATCCACGCCGTCATTCCTTGTTGGACGTACTTGCTGTCTGTGTGCAGCGTAACTTTGCAAGGTTCTTTTAAACGACACAATGCTTCGGTCGGAGCCGTAAGTTCCATTTGATTATTCGTTGTACTTAGTGCTCCGCCGCAAAGCTCAAGCACATGACCCTTGTATTTCATCCATGCACCCCAGCCTCCGGGACCGGGATTGCCTTTGCTCGCGCCGTCGGTCCAAATTTCTACTTCTTTCATCTCAATTTAAAGTTACGTTGAATCAGTTCGGTCTTTATTCACTCTTGGGGGCAGGACGGCGTCCCAAGAAGAAAAACTTCTTGTTCACGGCACGCCCCACCAGCTTGCAGCCTGCTACTTCCTTCGTCGCACTGATCGCAAAAATTGCCCCGCACTGAGGCCACCAGCGATCACCGGCCTTCTCAATCCATGAGTCTTCCCTGCTCTGAGGAGAAGAAAACGTGAGGCCGTAGCATCCGAAAGCGCCTCGGTCGACATGGAATGAGAGTAAGTGCAGCCAGTCCCGAATCTGGAAAACTGACATAAACTGCCTGCCGGGCAGAAAGGTCTTTGCCCCAAAGCGTTGCATTTTAAAACGCAGACCCCATAAGCTCATCAAATTAAACCCCGTCAGAATAATCCTTCCGCCCGGAATCAATATCCGATAAATCTCTCTCAATAGAGCGTGAGGATCTTCAGAGACTTCCAAGGAGTGCGGCATGACGACCAGATCGATGCTCTCGCTCTCAAACGGCATGGCTTCAAACAGCATCTGCAGAGGCACGCGATCGTCCGTTTCCAAGAGCTGAGTCAGAGGCCGCAGAGTCGGCTCGGCAGCCACCTTGAGTCCGATTCGATTATTCTTTAAAAAATCGATTCCGGTCGCACCCAGCTGCACCGCGTTATATCCGAAACAATCGGATACCAATTTGTCGTACTGGTTCTGCTCCCACCGGAGGGCATACTGACCCAAGGCTGAAGAGTAAAATTTTTCGAGTGTTATCGTTTCGGCCATAAATGACTGACGTTGCGGACGATGATAATTGAAACACAATCGCATCGATCCGGAATGATTTTCCATTAAAGTGCCTGATAATTGTATCTTTATCCTGACTTCTGAGCACCACTCCGATGTTTCTGAAAACCGCTCTCCGTACCTTGGCTTTGTCTTTGGTTTTAGCGCTTCCGCTGCACTCTTACGCTTCCGAACCTCCGGAGAGTGAAATTGAAGAAATCGTGACGCCCGGCGCCGATGACGACGAAATCTATACGGTTTGGACACGCGTACGAGACGGTTTCAAGATCCCGAACATGGAGAACTCAGTCGTTGACGAAAATCTTGCAAAGTATTCCAAACGTCCGGATTACTTGCAGCGCATGGCCAATCGCTCTCAGAAATATCTTTATCACATCATTGAAGAAGTCACCACCCGGGGGATGCCGACAGAAATTGCGCTCCTGCCTTTCGTAGAAAGTGCTTTTGTCACCAACGCCAAATCTCGAGTCAAAGCCGCAGGCCTTTGGCAATTCATGCCGGCAACAGGCAAGCATTACGAACTTGACCAGACAATGTGGAAAGACGAACGCTACGATGTTTTACAGAGCACTTCGGCGGCGCTTACTTACCTGCAGAGATTGCACGACGAATTCAACGATTGGCCGCTTGCCTTTGCTGCGTACAACTGGGGAGAAGGCAATGTTCGCCGCGCGATTAAGCGCAACCAGTCTTTAGGACTTCCGACGGATTACATGTCGCTCAAGATGCCGGCTGAAACCCGCAACTACTACCCGAAACTTCAGGCGATCAAGAACATTGTTCAGAATCCGAACGACTACGGCATCAAACTCCCGACCATTTATAACGAACCCTTTTTCGTTCAAATCTTCAAAGATCAGGATATCGACGTCAAACGTGCCGCCAACCTCGCCGGCATGAGTCATGAAGAATTCAGCACTTTGAATCCCTCCTTCAACCGTCCCGCCATCGTAGCATCGCACAACCACTCGATGCTGCTGCCGACCGATAAGCTCGACCAATTCATCGAAAATTTAGTCGCGTACCGCACCAGCGGTAAACCGCTTTCGAGCTGGACAACTTACCGAGTCAAACCCGAAGATACCGTTGCTTCCATCGCTCGTAAAGCTCACATGACGGAAACGGCCCTGCGCGAAGCAAACCAGATTCCGGTCGGAAGGCGAATTAAACCCGGTTCTTTGGTTCTTGTCAGCAAAGCAAGCGGGCTCGGAAACGCAGAAGACATCTCTTCCGACACAATTGATGCTTCATTTGCTTTAGCGCAAGACTACCGCCGCGTTACTTATCGCGTTCGCCGCGGCGACAATATGAGAAGTGTGGCACGACGCTTGGGCGTTTCGCCTGCGACCATCATCTTTTGTCATTGTCTTTACTCCGTACCAAATTCTACGTCGTGCGTAAGGGCGACACGCTGTACAGCATCGCGAATCGATACGGCATCAGTGCTTCCGCGCTGAGAAACGCAAACAACATTTCGGGAAATAACATTTCTGTCGGTCAGCGTCTAACCATTAATGCTTCAGGCACCCCGACCAAACGCCACGTTGTGCTGGAGGAAGTCCCTGCCAAACTTCAAAAGCAGGTTAACAAACGGCCATTGGCTAACAAGGCAACCTACAAAGTTAGAAAAGGCGACACGCTTTTCTCTATTGCCTCTTCTGCCAATATGTCTGTCAACCAGCTAAAGAAATTAAACGGTATCCGCAACAACAATCTAAAAGTCGGACAAACATTAAAACTGGCACAGTAATCTTCGCTGCTATCCATTCAGGCGCAGGCTTCACATGCTCTGCGCTTTTTCTTTGCCGTTATTCTTCTGACCTTCGATTAAGCAATTTCGTGTTTTTGTTCACAAGTCCTGATTTGTTTTCTGTAATTCGTCCTGAATTCGGCAAAATTTGCTCTTTTAATCTCAAAGTCGCTTAATATCTCATCAGTTTTAAAATTCCTTAGGACGAACAATGAGTTTGCTCAAAGACAAAAAAATCTTGCTGACGGGTGTGTTATCTAACCGCTCTATCGCTTACGGTATTGCCAAGGCTTGTCATCGTGAAGGCGCTCAGCTCGCTTTCACCTACCAGAATGAAAGATTCTTGGATCGCATCACGGGCTTTGCTAAAGAATTTGACAGCGATATCGTCCTTCCGCTGGACGTTGCCGATGACGCACAGATTTTTGCTCTTGCCGAGACGCTTAAAAACACGTGGGGAACATTGGACGGTGTCGTTCACTCCATCGGATTTGCGCCACGCGAAGCCATTCAGGGTGACTTTTTAGACGGTTTGTCACGCGATGCCTTCAAAACAGCACTCGATATTTCCGCCTACTCCTTCCCTGCATTGGTTAAGGCCCTGGTTCCTCTGATGGAAGGCCATCCTTCCTCCGTCCTGACGCTGACTTACTTAGGCAGCGAACGCGTCGTCCCGAATTACAACACTATGGGCGTGGCTAAAGCAGCTCTTGAGGCCTCTGTCCGCTACCTGGCCAACAGCTTAGGCCCCAAAGGCATTCGTGCCAACGCTATTTCTTCCGGTCCGATCAAGACGCTGGCTGCCAGCGGCATCAAGGATTTCTCCAAGATTCTGAAATACATGGAGACCTCCGCTCCGCTCAGACGCACGGTCACGATCGACGAAGTCGGCAATACGGCAGCCTTCCTGCTCTCCGACTACGCTTCCGGTATCACGGGCGATAATGTTTACGTCGACGCCGGTTTCCACGCCGTCGCTGTCCCCGATCTTTTGGAATAAGGATTCATCATGCATTTTTGGGCTTTCATCGGAAGTCTGCTTCTTGCTTCCGGCGTTGCTATGGGAGCGTATGGTGCACACGGCTTACGGGCCATCGTGGATGTACCTCGTTCCATCGAAGCTTTTGAATATGCGGTTCAGTATCAGCTCATCAGCGCTTTAGGTTTTTTTGCCATCGCTTGGGCAACAAACCACTTCAAGGCCGGTTTAGTCAACCTGGCCGGCCTCCTGCTTCTGATCGGAACGATCGATTTTTCTCTGAGTATTTATCGATGCTCTCTTCTCGGCCTTATCCGCTGTTATTTGTGACCGACTGCTCCGAGCGGCCGCCGCAAAAGTATATCGACAGATATCTGAGCCCCGCTTTGCTGAAATATGCGGCAAATCATCCTTTGGAACAAAACGCTGTTCTCTGGAGCCGCTTGCTCCTTCTTTCCATTCCTTACCAGCAGCATCCGGACGATCCTCCTTTGATGATCGTTTCGGATCGTTTTACTAAGAGCCTGACGCTTGGCGGAGACTCCTATCACTACTGCAAGACTGATTGGCAGGGAGACAACCTGGCGCTCGTCGTCTCCGACCTCCCGGTTTTCCTTTCCTTTAAGTCGTTCGATTCGGTTAATGACCATTTAAAGGAAATCGCCAGACTGCGATTTCCCGCCATCATTAACAATTGGATTGATCGTCAGGAAAATTCCGAGCTGGCTTTTTACCAATACTGGACCTTGAGTGAGTGCTTAAAAGATCGCGACGACCCGACGGTTCGAATCAAAATTGACGATGATGACTGTTTGACTGTTCGAGGCTCCAGTGTGCTCCTTCGGGAAACCTTCCAGTTTTGGACGTCTGAGGAGTGGATATGTTCCGTTCAGGGACCGGCCCTCACGAATTTACTCTATGAGGTCAGAGAGCCGAAGAAAACTTTACAGATGCTTGATGAGGCTTTCGAAAAATTTGGTACGGAGTAAAGACAATGACAAAAGAATTCAGCACCGTCGGGGTTTTCGGAAAACGAGACTCTCTCGATTACGAACCTCTGCGAATTAATGCCGAGCTGCTCATTAAATCCGGACGCCAAGTTTTACTAGAGAAAAAGCCGGCAGAAGCCCTTTCGCTCGGCGAAGGTTATACCCGAGACGAAATCGGTAAAAAATCCGACCTCATCATCATTTACGGCGGAGACGGAACCTTCTTAAGTGTTTCTCGCCGGATGGCGCACTACGATGTGCCTTTCATCGGCATCAACGCCGGACGTCTCGGTTTTGTCACCGATATTCCTTCCGACAAAATGGTCGAAGAAATTTCCGAGATCTTAAGCGGCCACTATTACACCGATACCCGCTGCCTCTTAGAAGGCATTCAGATCCGCAACGGTGAAGAGATCTATCGCAATGTTGCCGTCAACGAGATCTGCGTTTCCCGCGGTAATTCAGGCGGCATGATCGAAGTATCAGTTTCGGTAAATAAACTTCCGATGAGCCGTCAAAGAGCCGACGGTTTGATCGTGTCCACGCCGACCGGCTCGACCGCTTATGCGCTAAGCGTCGGAGGTCCGATGATTTATCCGTCGGTTGCCTGCACGCTTTTAATTCCTGTAGCACCGCATTCCCTGGCGAATCGTCCGATCGTGATTCCGGAGAATTCTCTGATTGAGATTACCGTGACGGATATGAGAGACGCCACGCTGTATTTCGACATGCAGGATAATTCTGAGGTTTTAGTAGGGGATATCATTAAGGCATCCCCCTATCCTCATCGCGTTAAAATTCTTCATCCGAGTCGGCACAACTACTTCGATACGTTGTGCAAAAAATTACATTGGAACTACCTTCCCACGGACCGATAATCTCTCATGCTCAGTTCACTGAACATTCGCGACTTTGTCATCGTTGACAAACTTGATTTGGAATTTTCAGACGGTTTTACTGCACTCACCGGCGAGACCGGTGCAGGCAAATCGATCCTCATTGACGCACTTCAGCTTCTCTTCGGCGCTCGCTCCGATCCGGAAGTTATTCGTGCCGGCGCCCAAAAGTCCGACCTCACTGCCTGCTTTACGATCAATGACAAGATCAAATCCTGGCTCGAGGAACGTGAACTTACCGGCGTCAACGGTGAGTTGGTTTTAAGGAGAACGTTAGATATTAAAGGCCGGAGCCGTTCATGGATTAACGGCACGCCGTGCTCCCTTTCTCAATTAAAAGAGCTCAGCCACATGCTTGTCGTCGTACACGGCCAGCATGCCCACCAATCTTTGCTCCGCAAAGGTTCTCAGTTGGAAATGCTCGATGCTTACTCCGGACTGCGTCCTCAGGTCGATGCCGTTCGTTCTGCGTGGACACAGTGGCGTGAAGCACAAAAGACCCTTGAAGAAGCCAGAGAAAGGCAGGCGTTTAACCAGGCAGAACTTGAACGCATGAAATGGTTCTTGGAAGACATGAAAGAGCTTTCTCCGATCAAAGGAGAATGGGCTCGCATCAATGAAGAACACACACGACTTTCGCGCTATAACGACATTATTGATTCCTGCCAAAAAGCCAGAGAGGCTTTGACCGAAGCCGATTACAGCGCCTTGGAGCTCGTCGATTCCGCCATCAGCGCTATCGGCGATGTCTCGGACGTCGACGCAAAACTTGAGAAAATCTACACGCAGCTTAACGATGCTCGTGAAATTATTGATTCCGCATCCGACGATGTGGAGCACTACTTAGATCGCACAGACTTTGACGAAGCTCGTTTCGAAGAGCTCGATCAAAGAATTAATCTCTATCTCGAACTGGCGCGCAAATATCACGTCGAACCGGATGAGCTTTATGCAGAAATGCAGAAAGTCACCGAAAAGGCTGTTGAGATGGAAGGACTGAGCGATCTGACGGCACTCTTTAATAAAGCGCACGAGGCAAAGACTCAATACGACAAACTTGCCTCAGAACTTTCCAAAGAGCGCAAAAAAGGCGCGTTGAAAATGCAGAAGAGCATCACGGATGTCATGCAGACATTGGCGATGGCAGGAGGCTCCTTTGAAGTTGCGGTCACAGAAGCTGAAGCACCTTCCTCCGTGGGTATCGACCATTGTGAGTTCTTGGTCGCAGGTCACGCCGGTGTCCCTCGCCGATCCCTTTCTAAGGTTGCTTCCGGCGGTGAATTAGCGCGTATCAGTCTTGCGATTGCCGTT
>OGUF01000973.1_pt1 | contig 11043 bp, 10 predicted proteins | sample 1573681 | NCBI WGS metagenome assembly OGUF01 (sample SAMEA2582049, study PRJEB24529) | metagenome | biome: Human gut stool | place: China | collected 2011
GTTATTTTCTGGTGAATATCTTTTAAAAGATAACTGTCTTCTTTTTCTATTAAAACAAGTGCACGGTCTTTACCACGTTTGTTTTCCCATCTGCCATTTTCATTGACAAATTCTTCTTTTTTATGGTCTTCTCGCAAAATGGTTATCTTATCTTCTTGCCTTACAAGATGACTACTTAAATTTAATAACCATTTAGTACCAAGTGGTTGCTGTGTATTTTCGTAAATAGACTCATAGTTACGCTTGATTATAAAATCTTCGCCAATATCTTTAGCGATATAATCTGTCATATTTAAGATAAAACTTCCTGTAACGACATCTACTGGCTCACCATTTTTTATTTGTTCTTTCGCTATATTACCATTAGGATTTTGAATATCTTTCACTTGAGATGTTGGAGACATATTATTTTCTGTTTTACCTACTTTTTCTGGCATTTTCTGTTTTACCTGATTCATCTTTCCTTTCAATGATTTAAAATATAATTGAATATCTTTTTGTAATTGACTGCTTGCTTGAAATAGTCTTTTTTGTAAATCAGTTATAGCACTTCCAGCAGCAGTGATAGATGTTCGGGAATAATCTTTTACACCATTAACCAATCTGTTTGTAATATTAAAAACATTACCTGAAAGTTTTTTAGCTGCCTCTTTTCCCACTTTGGTTGCAGCTTTAATTCCTTTTTCCACTTTTCCTAATGCGGATAAAGCTTTCATTCCTTTAGTAGCTACTTTACCAGCTGCAAAAGCATCACCTATACCTGGAACAGAACATACAGCTGAAACGGCAGCCTGTGTATAATCTCCTTCAATAGCATAAAGCCCTGCATTTGCCATATCTGCAAAAAAACCAACAACGGGTAAAAATCCCGCAACATCTAATGCTGCATGAGCAATATCCGATGCACTTGGTCCTTCATCAGATGCTTCTTCTTGTTGATTTTGTTCTTCTTTTGCTTCCATTTCTTTTGCAGTCTGATGATTGCCCCTATTAAATCCTAGCTGACGAAACAGTGGCGATTTTATTAATAGTGCTTCTTTAGATATTTCTATCTCACTTGCACCAGATGTTATCTTCAAATTATCTAGTGCCTGAATTTTTAACTTTCCTTCTTTTGGGGTATCTTCTTTCTCATCTGCTACTTTTGCCCCACCAACACCTGCTGTTGCTGCACTTCCTACCATTGAGGTACTTATATAATTAGATAATCCTGTCGTTTTCCCAATATAAAACGGTTGACCACTTTGAGCTATATCTTCTGGCTCTAATCCTATATTGTCTAATAATTCTTCGTTACTATCATTTGAAGCACTTCCACCATGAGCAATATATTCCTCTTCGCCTTCTTGATGTCTTGCTTTAAAGGCTGCAAATGTCGTCTGTTTTACTTTCTCATCTGAAGCCTGCATTATTAGTGTATTTTCTGCTGTTATTTTTATATTTTGTGTACTTTCAATACTTATTCCACTACTATCATTCATTATTATTCGGGCATAATTACCACTTGATGAATCACTTGCTCCTCTTCCTGCTACAAGTTCTGCTGTATTTGGCGTAAAACGAAGCATTTTATCTGTACTTGTAAGGCTTTTATTTTCTGGCGTTTGGTAATCACTGTTTTGTCCGCCGTCTGTTCTTTGACTTCCTAATGCTATGGCTTTACCATTATTTTCAAAATAGACAAATACACTATCGCCTATATCTGGCATGGAATAAATGTAATTATTCATTACATTTTCATACGGTAGCCACATAGCAGTATTTGTATCTTGCGTGTCATCACAGTCAAAGTGAACTTTTATCTGTGTTCCCTGTACGGCAATTACCTTGCCTTTTATGAAATCTCCCGTATCTTTTTTGCCAATGGTTTGTCTACTATCTGGTTTACAGCCTTCTTTATTATCAAGCGTTAAATGATTTATGACTTCTGCTCCGTTATAACTTATGATACGACTTTTATAGCTTATTTTTTCTCTGTCGCCTTCATATTCTATTAGATAGTTTGCACCAATGGTTAAATCATAACTAATTCTGAATATTTTTTCATATTCATATGGCATTGCCTCACTATTTACGTTATAGTGAACTTTTACATATTTATCTATATCTTTGAAAATATGCTTTTGCCTGCTTTCATTATCCAGCTTTTTTCTAGCAAAGGGATATGTACCAATGGCAATTCGCATTACATCTGTTTTACTGTCTGCAAAAATATATTGTCCGTATAAATTGGCAATTCTTTTTAAAAATTCCCAATCTGTTTCATTATTTTGGTACAGCATGGCTTCAATGGCAAAATCTTCTTTTACTGCACCTTTTATGCCATAAGGAGCAAGCACTTGCTCTAATACTTGACTAATTGTTTTTGTTGTATCTTGAAATGTTCTATATCTTTTCTTGCGGTCTGTTTGCTCGGACAGAGTTTTAGCAATAATAATTATTTCACTATAATCTGCTTCATTTTCTAGATTAATCTGTACTACTGTACCAAAAAAGATAATATCCCCATCTTTATCTGTTAGCTTAATGGGCGCATCTTCAAGGCGAAGTGTCTGTTCTGCTTCAATTAAGCCTTTAGCGACAAGTCTTATTTCCATAAAACCATGATTATTTGCTTCGTCCACAATTACAAGATTTTTAATATATCTGTATTCAAGGGCAAATTCTACTTTTAAACCACCAAGTTCTGCCATTTGTTTTGCCATAGCTGCACCTCCTTTTCACTTTATAAAAAAGGTGTACCCTTTAGGATACACCTTTTGTTTTAGGCAGGATATCCTCCCTCAACGGTTATATTAGCAAATTTATCTTTTTTCTGTTTAATTTTTAATATAAATGTTCCATTTCCACTTACATCGCCATAATATTCTTTATAATCTACTACGAAAGCATTTGGAAAAGTATATTTACGTTCAATAACACCAGCTGCTGTAAGTTCAATCGTAACTTTTCTATAACTATCAGCTTTTTCTGCTGGAATTAATGACCATAATCCCATCTTACGTGTACTGTCATCAGGATCACCATCTGTTGCTGCTAAAATTTTGCCTTCTATAATAATTGTAGCTCCAACATCTTTAGTACGAGCATTACTATCAAGAGGAATATCCGTTGTGAATTTTACTTTTTTTGTACATTCTGGTGGAATATCAAACGGTTCTTGTCCTTCAACATGAACTCTAAATGCCATTTAAATCACCTGTCCTTTCTTATTCACCTTCTGCACCAAATCCGCCGTCTACTTTTACCATAGCATTTTGATCCTTCTTTTGTTTTATATGCAAATAAAAAGTACCAACACCTGTTTCGTCATCAAGTTCTTCTGTATACTCCATTACAAAAGCATCTGGAAGTGTATATTGACGTACCATTTGGCTTGCCGCTACTACATCAATTCGTGCATTACGGTAACAATCTGGTTTTTCTGATGGAACTTGTGCCCACTTTGCAAGGTTTAAAGTATGGTCAGAATCTTTTGCTCCAAGAGAATATAACATTTTGCCCCAAACTTTTGCACTTAATGCAATATCTGTAGCTCTAGCGTTTGTATCATCCGGAGAATCTGAATTAAATTCTACTTTTTGAATTGCTCGTTCATCAAAACGAATTTCTTCTGGACCACCAGTTATCTGTAGTCTAAACCCCATAATAAAATTCCTCCTTTTTATTTTTAAATAGTTTTACTCTATTAAACTAAATAGAATAAACATACATAAAATCATTAAACATGAGCAGTTGATGTCAAACGATTAATTTCAATTTCCAAGTTTTTGATATTACCATTAAATGTGATATCAAGAGTACATATTCCATTTTGTTCATCAATGAGATAATTGATATCGTCGCCTTCACCGATAATAGCGTTGACTTTATCTCGTTTGGAAAGCCATTGACTTTTTTGACTTGATGGATTAGTTGAGAAGAATTTTACAATATTGTCCTGTTTAAAATCAGCAGTTGCATGGCGTAAAATTCGCTCTATATAAGTTGTAACCTGTGTTTTATAAATAGGCTCATATACTCCATATTCAGGATCATATAGAAGATTTCTTGCTTTATATACCATGATATCCGTAATATTTTGACCTTCAAATTCAGCATTTTCTGAAGAAAATACAAAACCAAAATTTTTACGATTAATATCATCTTTTATAGAATTTGTAAATCCTGTTATTTCTTTAGCAAGTGTTGTTCTTACTCTAAGTGAATTATCACCAGCTTCTATATCAAAACGAACACCAGGAAGTTCTGTATCTACATTGCGTTTGAATTTCTTTTTGAGATATTCTGGACACTGACAAGCTGCCATAAGACCAGCTGCAACATACGAAGCCCCAATATACACACCATCAATCCATAATTTCATGATATCTTCTTTTGCATCAGAAAGTTGTGCTAAATTAGCATCATTCAGAAACATTTTTTTATCCAAAACAACACCAGATTTGTCTTTTGGAATTACTGTCAAATTAGGCACACATGGAATTGCAAATTCACTGAAAGTTTTACCAATAAGAGAGTTACAACGAGCAACAAAACGGTCAATTCCTTCTGTTGCCATAGCATTAAATGTTGTTTTATCTCCTGTTTCATAGCTAAAAAACGTCTGTATTCTATAATCCTTCATAACATCTAAAATACGAGCCAAAGCTTCGACACTGGTTACATCTTCTTTTTGAACAATTTTATTACCTTTAAAACGTTCACGTGTAAGTTTCATTTTACTATTGGCATCAAGTGATACATTAGGGAAAATCGCATACCATATTGTATTATTAAAATCATTTTTAGCATTTACAGTATTTAGATAAGTAATATATCTAGGTATATTTGATGCTTTAGCTATCAATTCATTGCTAATATTAGTAATAAGTAACTGTGGCTTCATCCCCTTCATTTTTGCTGGATATTGGTCAAAAAACATCTTTATACCCAAAATTTTCTCAATAAGAGGTTTTACTGCTTTTATAAAATCATCTTTTGCAGTTTTATAAAATTCTAGATATGAATTATAATTTTCTACTTCTTTTTCTGTATCAATAGCTGATACCATTGTTGATGGAAGAGGGCAAAAAGTACGAGCTACCAATGCCTTTACATAATCATTATGATCTTTTTGATTAATAGCTTCATAATCATCTTCAATCGCAACAATTAACCCTTCATTAATTTTATCATCTAAACTTATAAGTGCCTGTGTTTCATGTTTCGGTGCTTCTAATATTTTAAGTTCACCGTCTTCACCCATAGTTAAAACACCTAATGCCAATGCAGTATTATTATTTCCGTTACTATCTACGCCTAAAAGCAATCTTGTTTTAATATCCTCTATTGCAAGAGGAAGCATTGCCATGACATTATTGTAATTTACACTTGCTTCTTCAAATAATACATTTAATTTATCACCATAATCTAATTTTTTAGGATCGCCATCTTCAAGTTGAGCATATTCAGAATAGATATATCTGAGCTCTTTTCTAAGTTGACGAATATCTTCCATTACTTTAGCTGGAGATATCAAATTCGTTAATTTTTCAAATTTAAAATCTACATTTAGCAAACCCTGTGAACGTTTTGTTTCTACTAATGTTAACAACATCTTCAAAAAATCATTGTGCATATTAAGGTGAATTTCTTGTAAAAGTTCACTAGGTATACTTTCTGGCTTTTTAAGTGTGTACATAACTTTTTGATTGTTTGCATTATAGTAACTGTAAATAGTAGGGTCAAATTTTTCAAGGAACTTATCAAAACTAGAAATAAGCAGATTATCATTAATTTCCTTGATTTTGTCGTCGCTTAAACTGTCAATACCTTTTACATCACCAACTAATGTCAATATATCCAGTTTCTCTGGATTAATTTCTTCCATTAGTACAGTTCGATTAGTTTGATTTATAATTGCCACAAAAATCACTCCTTTTATTATTTATAATGCAACAGCTTTTACTGTCGTTCACTTGGTTTAATGCTTCTGTATTCTAAAATAGCTTCACTAAACTCATCTTCAAAAGTAATATAAAACCGTTCGTTATAATATATCATTGTATTATAATTTTTTATTAATAATTCACGATTTTTTAATATAGTGCAATCAGAATTATTTGCCAAAACTAAAGCCTTTTGAGCTCCCGGACTAAATATTATTTTATCTGCACCTTCAAGTTTTAATTCTATACCACATTGATGTAAAATTTCTGCCAAGCTAATTTCTTCTCTACTAAAACGACGATAAAGATTATATTCCATAGGAGCAATATCTATATCTTCTTTTAATTTTGTTATATAAATTTTTAGTTTTCCAGCATATTCATAAGGACTAATTGTTTTAATATCATCTACTGGTCGTCTACTTTTTTTATTCCATAACAAAATAACAACAATAAAAAATATTCCAACTATTATGCTTACTATATAAAATATATAATTATTTCTTTGTGGCATTTGCAACAACACCTTAGGAGCTTTCATATTTATACCTAAATCTTCATAGTGAACATTAGCCTCTATATTATCACTTTGTTCTTCAGTAATTGGCATTGTAAAACAAATTTCACCATTTTCAACTTTACTCAATATACTATTTCCCTGTATATCTATTCTAATATTCTTATTTTCAAAATAAGGATCTCTTAATAAATATAATGTTTCATCATCTTTACTTACTGGTATTATTTTTACATTTGCTATATCTTTACCCGATGATAATTCTACATTTGTTTTTATATTTGCTACCATCTCTATCAATAAATCAACATTTATATGATTTGATGAATTAAAATCCATGTTTAAAGTTAATTTATTGTTTTGAGGATTTATTAAATCTAATAAAGCATATTGTTTTCCTTTATATAAGACTCCATCTTTTGCATTATAATTAATAGCTACATTATTTAATAAACCATCTGATGTTACTAAAACCTTAACATTTCCTAATAAATTAGCATTTATCGGTAAATCCATATCAAGAATATTATTTTTTATAGTTCCCGTACCCACTGAAATTTTTTGAAAACCTAAATCATCATATAAAATTTGGCGAGTAACTTGTAATAAATCATTTGCTGTATTGGCTTCATATATTTTTTGCTTATCGCTACTACCATAAACATTAACATCTGGTGCATTTTGTTTCCCACCTATAGCCACTGTAATAATTTTTATATTTTTATCAGCAGCTTCTTGTAATGTTTTTTCATATAATGAAATAGAATTTAATGTATCTGCATCATTAGGAAGCATTATTTCTCCATCTGTAATAAATAATACATATCTTTCCTTATTTTCTTCATTTGAAAATAAAGATATAGCTTTTTCTAAACCAGCTCCAGCATTAGTATATCCTTCATATGTAACACTATTTATTGAATTTAATATTTCATTTCTATCACTACCTAATGGTTCTACACATTGAACATTATCATTATATGATACAAATCCCACTTCATCTTCACTTAAAGCTATATCTAAAATTATGCTCACACAATCTGGTGCTAATCTGTTAGGATCATTATCTTTCATAGATACACTTGTATCTAACAAACATATAATTTCTTTTGGTGAAGCCAATACTACATTTAAACTAAAAAAAATACTGATAAATATAGTTATAACTATCTTTTTTAACATATTAACACCTTCTTGCTACAAAATATCTCACATCAATTTCTATATTAGCCTAAATTTTTTTTATTTTTAGATATATATAAATATTATCTATACTTATCATCTTTTATATACATTCCAAAAATAATATCTAGAAATACTAAAGTATACATACTATACTTCTATAATACTACAAAACTTTCCTTCATTCACTAAAAAAATAAAATTATACAAAATACAAAAAATATTTTAACTGCCCACGAAAATCTAAAAATGAGTATAAAAAAACTTCGAGTAAAGTTTAGCCACTTCTCGAAGTTTTTACTTTTGTTCAATATCAATGTTTATTTGTCTTGTACAAATTTTGATATATTATTCCTATTTTTTAAAATTTTCTTATAATAAAAAATAAATTTTTAATGCTGTTAGGAATTAATATATTTCTTTGTTCATTAAGGACTCTATACTTCCATCATAAAGTTTATCCCATCTCCTAAGTGTATTCATTGTAAATCCATACATACTGGACAATGACCTTAACGAGAATTTTTTATTTCTATACAAATTAACTGCTTCTAATCTAACTTCTATACTATAAACACCTTTTCGCTTTTGTCGTGATTTATTAAGTAAAGATTCTACAGTTCCATCAAACTTGTGATTCCATCTTAAAAGTGATGCTCTTGAAATATTATATTTTTGACAAATAGTTTTTATGTCTTTTGTTAATCTATATAATTCTACTGCTTTTATCCTTATATTTACATCATGGGGTAAATAATTCCTTGAAACTTCATCTTTCATAAACAAACTCCTTAAATATATATCTAATCTATTTTAGTCATTTATTATGTAATATCTTAGATATATATCAAATTTCTACTTCTTATATTCTTTTTTTGAACACCCAGATAATATCCCCTTTTCAAAAGCTCTAGTAACTTCTTTTTTTAATTTAACATCTTTATTGCTACCTTTTCTAATCTCTAATATTAATGCTCTACACATTTTTTCTCTTTCATCCATAAAAACACCCTCCTTTTTAACTTCATTTGTGATTTTTATAGATATATATAATTTCATATTTGATACCTTAAGTCTATATTATCAAATTTAAAATAAAAGTCAATATAAAAATTAAAATAATATTGATTTTTATTTCATTTTTGATAATATATTAGTAGGAGGATGATAATAGTGATAGAAGAAAAAGATTCAGCATTAATGGGAAAAAGAATAAAAGAAATACGCGAAAAAAAAAATATGATTCAAGCAGATTTTGCTAAATTATTAGGCATCGGACAATCTACTTTAGCAATGCTTGAAGTAAGTAAAAGAAAAATTTCTGAACGACATATAAAAACTATATGTTCTATTTGCTCTGTAAATGAAGATTGGTTTAGAACTGGTAAAGGAGCTATGTTCATTGATAAACAAAAGCCTATATTAAATAAACTAATAGATGAATTAAATCTTGATAAACAAGAAATTGAAATTCTAAATATATATTTATCGTTATCAAAGGAACAACGAAAATCTATATTGAATTTTATTTTTGAATTTTCTAAAAAAATAAATGAAATATCGTAAAAGTATAAAGGCTTGATATTTCCTATATCAAGCCTTTACACTTTTATTTTTTAAATAATATTTTTGACAATCTGTTATCCACAAACATTTTGCATTTTCACATGAATATCTGCCATAACAAGGATTATTACCTTCTTCAGTTTGTATAAGATGTATCATATCAGCTTTCTTCAAATTCTTAGCAAAAACAAGATTTCTACTTTTTCCTATTTTTTTTATTTCTTTAATTGTTGGCATATTAATTATCTCCTTTTTTTATATCAAAATGCTTTTCATAGTTTTTTACCATTCTATAAAAAGTATTTTTTGACATACCAAAATACTTAAACACACTAACAGCAGTTCTTTCTCCTGCTTTCCATTCACTATAAAACTTATACCAATCTTTGGGAAAATCCATTTTGGGTCTGCCTAAATGTTTACCTCTTAATCTAGCTGCTTGAATCCCTTCCGCCTGACGTTTCCGTATTTTTTCTCTTTCCTGTTGCGCTTGAGTGCTTAATACTTCTATTAAAATACTATTCACCATATCCATTATGGTTTTTTGCATATTACCAAACCCTTTAAAATCCATTAAAGTTGTCGGAATATCTAATATACGAATAATTACACCTTTTTTCTTAAAATAAGTTAATGCTTCTTTTATATCATTTTTATTTCTACCTAAACGGTCTAATTCTGTTATATATAAAATATCATCTTTTCTTAATCGCAAACATAAAGTTTTATATCCTGGTCGTTCTAAATCTTTTCCACTTTGTTCGTCAAACAATATGTTTTCTTCATTTTTAACATATTTTTTTAATTCATCTATTTGTCTATTCAAATTTTGATCTTTACTACTTACTCGCGCGTAACCAAAAATTTCTATGTTACTCATATAATCACCATATATATTATATACCAAAAGGTTGAAAAATAAAATGACGTGTCAAAAGGTTTAATAAAATATTTTATGATACATAATTTAACCATCAAGTCTTATAGTGTCAAAAGGTAAACCTTTTTATACCAAATATAATTATATTACAATAAAAAATATATTATTAGATAAAAACAATCTTAATATTATATATAATAATATATATAATTTAATATATATTATTATATATAAATATATAAATATATAAATATATAAATATATAAATATATAAATATATAAAATTAAAACCTAATACTAAAAAATAATATTCCTCTACACACACATATATATTTTTTTGTATATAATTATATATATATTATAATATTTATATAATAACATATATTGTTTCACGTGAAACATATAGAAATTTTTATTAGAAAGAATACTAAAAACAGAGAAATAAAAAATAAAAAATCGAATGAAAAATACTTCAAAAGAAAATGCCTAGACAAAAAATATTGATGGAATTTAATACTGAAAAGACAAAATTTAAAGAAAGAATTCTTTCTAGGTAAAGTGAACTTTTAAATTGTATATTTGTTAAAAATATAATGATTTATTATCATATAATTATGAATAAATAAAATGTAAGTGATTGTAGTGAAAATATATTATTTTAAGATTTATAAGGCAAAAAGAAATAGAAACCTTCATAAAGTTACTAATATAGCTGGAATTATCTACAATCACTGCATTTCTCTGCATAAAAAAGATTATCGTTTATTTAAGATAATTTTAGGTAAGAAACTCAATCCATGTAATGATATTTATATAGATTTAGTGCGTGATGAGTTTAATAATTATAAAACATTTATAGAAAGGATTAAACATGATGAGAGATGAGTTGAAAAAAAAGATTGAAGAAAACCTCGATTATAAAAAATATGGGGGAATGAGTATTGACGAAGATGTTCTTACTATTGAAG
>OGUF01000974.1_pt1 | contig 10993 bp, 8 predicted proteins | sample 1573681 | NCBI WGS metagenome assembly OGUF01 (sample SAMEA2582049, study PRJEB24529) | metagenome | biome: Human gut stool | place: China | collected 2011
GGTGGCTGATGGTCACGCCGCCGGTCTTCTTGGAGTCATACTGGAAGTATGCCTGAACATACTTATCAGTGTGGTCGCCGATGATCTTGACGGAGTTCTTGTTAGCACCGACGGTACCGTCGCCGCCCAGACCCCAGAACTTGCACTCCTTGGTGCCAGCTGCTGCGGTGATGGGAGCGGGCTTGACCTCAGGCAGAGACAGGCCGGTGACATCATCGGTGATGCCGAGGGTGAAGCGCTCCTTCGGCTGATCCTTCTCCAGCTCCTTGAACAGAGCGAAGATGGAGGACGGGGGAGTGTCCTTGCTGCCCAGACCGTAACGGCCGCCGGTCAGGATGACATCATTCTTGCCAGCCTCACGCAGGGTGGCTGCGACATCCAGGTACAGGGGCTCGCCCAGAGAGCCGGGCTCCTTGGTGCGGTCCAGAACTGCGACCTTCTTAGCGGTAGCAGGCAGGACCTTCAGCAGAGCGGAGGACACCCAGGGACGGTACAGGCGGACCTTGATGATACCGACCTTCTCGCCCTTAGCGTTCAGGTAATCGATGACCTCGTCAGCAACGTCGCAGACAGAGCCCATAGCGATCATGACGCGATCGGCATCGGGTGCGCCGTAGTAGTTGAACAGGTCGTAGTTGGTGCCCAGCTTCTCGTTGATCTTGGCCATGTACTTCTCGACGACTGCGGGCAGTGCGTCGTAGACAGAGTTGCAGGCCTCACGATGCTGGAAGAACACGTCGCCGTTCTCGTGGGAACCGCGCATCTTGGGGTGCTCGGGGTTCAGAGCCTTTGCACGGAACTCCTCGACAGCCTTCATGTTGCACATTTCCTTCAGGTCGGCGTAGTCCCACTTCTCGATCTTCTGGTACTCGTGAGAAGTACGGAAGCCGTCGAAGAAGTTCAGGAAAGGAACCTTGCCCTCGATAGCTGCCAGATGGGCAACAGGGGACAGGTCCATGACTTCCTGCACGCTGCTCTCGACCAGCATTGCGAAGCCGGTCTGGCGGCATGCCATAACGTCGCTGTGATCACCGAAGATGTTCAGGGACTGGGTAGCAACGGTACGTGCAGAAACATCGAACACGCAGGGCAGCTGCTCAGCAGCGATCTTGTACATGTTGGGGATCATCAGCAGCAGGCCCTGAGAAGCGGTGAAGGTGGTGGTAACAGCACCTGCACCCAGAGAGCCGTGCACAGCGCCTGCAGCGCCTGCCTCAGACTCCATCTCGACGACCTTGACCTGGTTGCCGAAGATGTTCTTCTGGCCCTGAGCGGACCACTGGTCCACAGAGTCAGCCATCGGAGAAGAGGGGGTAATGGGGTAGATGGCAGCCACGTCCGTGTAGGCATATGCTACATGAGCGGCAGCGGTATTGCCATCCATGGTTTGCTTTGCTCTAGGCATTTTTCTTCCTCCATTCAGAATTTGGTACCTTCTGCGCGGGGCAAACGTCTTTTTACCGGAGCCGGAGAACTCCTTTGAAAAACGTATTGCTCAACTGATAAGCGCCGCACTTCGCCGGAGCCGGAGAACTCCACAAAAGCACACGCTCATCGAGGGCAATAGCCCTGCCCGGGGCCGGAGAACCCCATGAAGGCACTATTGCTCATCTAATATAATAGCAAATTCCGCCGGTAAAGGCAACGCAAACCGACTGTAAAAACACAACAAAAATTCAAGAAATTTTTTAGCGCTTTTTTACAGATGTGTTCTTTGCTGCATCCATGATGGTGTTATGCTCCAAAATCCAGTATCCATGAGGCTTTTTCTTACAAAATTCTAAATTTATAATTGACATTTGTACAGATTCTGCCGTAAACTTTATCTATAGTATCATGCGCTGCACAGCGCAGGGAAGGACAGGCACAAAACGATGGATGCTGCACATTTTGAAAAGACGCTCTCGAGCGAAGTTCTCTTTGAGGGCCGGGTGATCACGCTGACCAAAGACGTGGCTCTGCTGGAAAACGGTGAGACTTCTATCCGGGAAGTGGTCCACCACCACGGCGGGGCCTGCATCGTACCGTATTTTGAGGACGGTACCCTCTGCATGGTGCGCCAGTTCCGCTACGCCATGCAGCAGGAGCTGTGGGAGCTGCCCGCCGGCAAGTTGGAAAAGGGCGAAGACCCCTTCGAAGCCGCCAAGCGGGAGCTGGGCGAAGAGTGCGGCCTGACCGCCGACCACTACACCCCGCTGGGCGAGTTCTACCCCACGGTGGGCTATGACACCGAGATCATCTATATGTGGGTGGCCACCGGCCTGCACACCACCCAGATGCATCTGGACGACGATGAGTTCCTGACGCCCGACCGCATCCCGCTGGCAAAAGCCTACGAGATGGTCATGAGCGGCGAAATAAAGGACGGCAAGACCATCGCGGGCGTGCTCAAGCTCAAGGCGCTGGTGGACGAGGGCAGGCTGTGATACTCTACGAAGATACAGCCCTCGTGGTTCTGGACAAGCCCGCCGGGCTTTCCAGCGAAGACGGCGTACCCACCGCCCTGCGGAAGCTCTGGGACAGGCCCGACGCCTATGTGGGCGTCATCCACCGGCTGGACACCGGCGTGTCGGGTCTGATGGTCTATGCAAAGACCCCGCAGGCAGCCGCCGCCCTCAGCCGGCAGGTGACGCAGAGCCAGCAGGTTTATGCCGAACAGGATGGCCGGGCCGAGCCTGACGCCGGCACACCGGACGCGCCGCCTTTCGTGAAACAATACCGCGCCCTCATCGCAGGCGGGCCGGACGAAAAGCTGCCCGCCGAAGGCGTCCTGCGGGACTACTTATTCAAGGACAGCCGGAAAGGCCGTGTTTTTCCGGTGAGCCGTCCGCGCAAGGGCGTGAAGGAGGCTGTGCTGGAATATCGCATTTCTGCCTCCGCCCCGGACGGCAGCACCAGCCTCGCGGACATCACCCTCCACACCGGGCGCACCCACCAGATACGGGTGCAGTTCGCGTCCCGCCGCCACCCGCTCTGGGGCGACGGCAAATACGGCAGCCGCATCAAGGGAGACCTTGCGCTTCAGAGCGCACGGCTCCGCTTCATCCATCCCGACACCGGAAAGGTAATGGACTTCCGCCTCCCGGTCCCCGGGACATGGCCCGCTTGGGGCATCAGACAGGAAAACGACAATGGAACAACAGTATAAAACAGATTCTGAAATATACGCCGTCCTCGAGCGGGAGATCATCGATTTGACCCTCCGGCCCGGCTGTTCGCTGAGCGAAAACCCGCTCTGCACCCGCTTCGGCGCGCCCCGCTCCCTCATCCGGGTGGTGCTGCAGCGGTTACAGGAGAACGGGCTGGTGAAGATCGTGCCTTACAAAGGCACCACCGTCACCCGGCTGAACCGGGACATCGTGGACGAGCTGATTTATGAGCGCATCGCAGTAGAGGCCCGGGTCCTGCGGGACTTTGCGCCCCATTGCACACCGGAGCACCGCGCCCTCATCCGCCAGCGTGCCGCCGCCTACGACGAGCTGGCCAAGGCCGAAACGCTGGACTTCAACCGTCTCTACGAGGCTGACACCCGGCTCCACGAGACGTGGTTCTCCGCCATGGGCAAGATGTACCTCTGGCGCACCTTGCAGAACGCCCACGCCGACTACAGCCGCTTCCGGATGCTGGACACTCTGACCACCGGCGGGCTCGCCGAGGTGGTGGCCGACCATCACAACCTCATCGACGCCATCGAGCGGTGTGACCTCGCGGCCTTTGAGCCGCTGGTGGAACGCCACCTTTACGGCGGCATCCGCCGTCTGGGCTCCAAGCTCACGGAGGAGTACGCCGATTATTTTGAATGATGTTCCATGGGGAACAAAAAAGCGCCTCTGCACAAATGTGCAGGGGCGCTGCTGTTTTTCTCAGCCCATCATGCCGGAGATGAAGATTTCCAGACCGATGCCGATGAGGATGACGCCGCCGAGGACGGAGGCTTTGCCGGAGAGCTTGGTGCCGAACTTTTTGCCGATGGCAAGACCGGCCTCGCAGATGAAGAAGGTGACGATCGCCACGATGAGGGAGCAGACCAGCGCCATGAACCAGCCGTACTCCGAGATGGTGAAGCCCACCGACAGCGCGTCAATGCTGGTGGCGACGCCCTGCATGAAGAGTGCGCCCGCGCTCAGCTCAGCGGCTTCCTCGGCCTCTTCGCCCTTGATGCCCTCAATGAGCATTTTACCGCCGATGTAGCCCAGCAGGATGAGGGCGATCCACGGGATGAACTTTTCAAACGAAGAGAACAGCTCCACGATGGTGTGGACGCAGACCCAGCCCGTCATGGGCATGACAGCCTGAAAGATGCCGAACGTGCCTGCGATCTGGACGCTCCTGCGGCGGGACATCTGCGGGTCATGCAGACCGTTTGCCATCGAGACGGAAAACGCATCCATGGCAAGGCCCACGCCCAGCAGGGCGCTGTTGAAGAAAAACAAAAAACTCCATTCCATAACGATGCCTCCTGATTTGACCGGAATTGGTGGGCAGACAAAAGACCCGGGATCGGCGCGCATTTCGCCAATTCCGGGTCGGATTTTTACAAACTGACTCGATGTGGAATGGGCGTGGTACTCGCACCAAAGCACATGAGTCTCGCAAATGAAAGCAAGCCAGACAGCCGCCCGGGCCGTCATTGTGTTGACTTGCTGCGCTGCCTGCAAAACAGCGCCTGCTACTCCCCCATGAGGATCTTTCTTGTTGTCCGGCTATAGTACCACACAAACAGTGGATTTGTCCAGTATAACCGTGATTTTTTGCAAAAACCTGCGGGAGAGCACCGCAGAAAGCGTGTACTCCCCCGCAGGGTCAGTTTATGTGTGGAAATAAGGTTTATTCCTCGTCGCCGGTGTCAGCCTCGGGAGCTTCGGCGGCCGATGCCTCATCGGCTGCTTCCATCTCCGCCAGCTGCTCGGCAGTGGGCTCGTCCTCGGTATCGGCCTCGATGCTCTCGGTCTGTGCCTCGTCGTCGTGGTCGGTGCGGGCCAGCACCATCACCTTATCGTTCTCGCCCAGACGCATGACCCGGACACCGGAGCCGTAGCGGCTCTGGACGGGGATCTCGTTGGCGTGCAGGCGGATGATGATGCCCTCCTGACTGCTCAGCAGCACATCGTCGATGTCGTCCACGATCTTGACGGCTGCCACCTTGTCCTTGGAGGCGTCGTAGTTGCGGATGCCCTTGCCGCCGCGGGCGGTGATACGGTAGGTGTCGATGTCAGAGCGGCGGCCCTTGCCGTTTTCGGTGACGGTGAGCACCGTGCCGCCCTCGCGGCAGATGCAGACGCCGACGACCTCGTCGCCCTCGGCCAGCTTGATGGCGCGGACGCCGTGGCCGCTGCGGCCCATCGGGCGGGCATCGGCCTCGTTGAAGCGGATAGCCTGACCGTTGCGGGTAGCCACGATGAGCATATCATTGCCGGTGGTCAGGCGGGTCCATGCCAGCGCGTCGCCCTCGTTGAGCGCAATGCCGATGAGGCCCGTCTTGCGGATGTTGGCGTACTGCTCCAGCGGGGTGCGTTTGATGAGGCCCTGCTTTGTGACCATGGTGACGAAGCCGCCCTTGTTGTCCTCGTCCTTGGGGTAGCAGAGCATGTTGGTGACCTTTTCGCCCTCGGCCAGCTGCAGCAGGTTGACGATGTTGCTGCCCTTGCTGGTGCGGCTGCCCTCGGCGATGGTGTAGCCCTTGATGCGGAAAAGACGGCCCTTGTCGGTAACGAACAGGACATAATCATGGGTAGAGCCTACGAACATCTCCTGCACGATGTCCTCTTCCTTCCGGGTCATGCCGGAAATGCCGCGGCCTCCGCGCTTCTGGGCCTGATAGGTGGCCTTGAGCTGGCGCTTGATATAGCCGGCCTCGGTGAGGGTGTAGACGCACTGTTCCTCAGCGATGAGGTCTTCGATGTCCACTTCGCCGGTGACGGACTGTATCTCGGTGCGGCGCTCGTCGCCGAAGCGCTTCTTCATGTCCAGCAGCTCGTTCTTCACGATCTCCAGAACACGGGCGTCGTTGGCGAGGATGTCCTCCCAATCCTCGATTTTTGCCTGTAAGCCGGACAGTTCTTCCTCGATCTTGAGGATCTCGAGACCAGCCAGACGGCCCAGCTGCAGCTTGACGATAGCGTCGGCCTGCGGGTCATCGAAGCCGAACTGCTCCATGATAGCGGCCTTTGCCTCGGCCATGCCGCCCTTGCAGGCGCGGATGGTAGCGATGAGCTCATCCACGATGTCGGTGGCCTTTTTCAGACCCTCGAGGATGTGGGCGCGCTCCTTGGCCTTCTTCAAATCATACTGCGTGCGGCGGCGGACGACTTCATCCTGGAACTCGACGTACTTCTGTATCATCTGTTTCAGGGTCATGACCTTCGGCACCTTATGGTCGATGGCCAGCATGATGACGCCCACGGTATCCTGCAGCTGGGTGTACTGGTACAGCTGGTTCAGGATGACCTGTGCGTTGGCGTCCTTGCGGATGTCCACCACGATGCGCATACCCTTGCGGTTGGTCTCATCGTTCAGGCCGGTGATGCCCTCGATGCGCTTTTCCTTCACGAGGTCGGCCATGTTCTCGATGAGACGGGCCTTGTTGACCATATACGGAATTTCCGTAATGATGATCTGGGTACGACCATTCTTGGTCTCTTCGATGGTAGCACGGCCCCGCAGAGTAATTTTGCCGCGGCCGGTGGCGTAGGCGGCGCGGATGCCGCTTCGGCCCATGATGATGCCTGCAGTGGGGAAGTCCGGTCCCTTGATGTGCTCCATCAGGCCGGGCAGGTCGATGTCGGGGTTCTCGATATAGGCCACGCAGCCGTCGATGACCTCACTGAGGTTGTGGGGCGGGATGTTGGTGGCCATACCGACGGCGATGCCCTGACTGCCGTTGACCAGCAGGTTGGGGAAGCGGCAGGGCAGGACGCTGGGCTCTTTCTTCGTCTCGTCGAAGTTGGGGTCCCAGTTGATGGTGTCCTTGTCGATGTCGGTCAGCATCTCGACCGCCATGCGGCTCATGCGGGCCTCGGTGTAACGGTAGGCAGCCGGGGGGTCGCCATCCACAGAACCAAAGTTACCCTGACCATCCACCAGCGGATAGCGCAGAGAGAAATCCTGTGCCAGACGGACCATGGCATCGTAGACCGATGCGTCGCCGTGGGGATGGTAGGAACCCAGCACCGCACCAACGGTGTCGGCGGATTTGCGGTAGGGATGGCTGGGGTCGTTGCCGCGCTCGTGCATGGTGTACAGAATGCGGCGGTGGACGGGTTTCAGGCCGTCGCGCACGTCGGGCAGGGCGCGGGACACGATGACCGACATGGAGTAGTCCAGAAATGCGGTCTCGATCTCCTTTTTCACATCGCGGATGATCTTTTTGGTTCCGCTGCCCGGTATCATCACATAATCTTCTTCCATTGTTTCCTCCGTAGGATCATACCCTCTCAGTCAATGCCTTGCGGCATTGCCAGCTCCCCCGAAAGGGGGAGCTTTTTTGCGTGAGAAGGAAAAGTTTATCTTTTTGCCTAAAGCTCCCCCCTCGGGGGAGCTGGCGCGTCAGCGCCTGAGAGGGTTTTCTTACACGTCCAGCTTTGCGTACTGGGCGTTGGTCTCGATAAAGCGGCGGCGCGGCTCCACCTGATCGCCCATCAGGATGGTAAAGGCTTCGTCGGCCTTTTCTGCATCGTCAATGGTGATCTGCACGATCACGCGGTTATCGGGGTTCATGGTGGTCTCCCACAGCTGTTCGGGGTTCATCTCACCAAGGCCCTTATAGCGGTTCACCTTTGCGCCGGGCATTTCCTGCGAAAGCACGGCCATTTCGGCATCGTTGTAGGCGTACTTGATGGTGTTGCCCTTCTGCACCTTGAACAGAGGCGGCTGGGCCACATACACATGGCCCTGCTCAATGAGCGGGCGCATATAGCGGAAGAAGAAGGTGAGCATCAGGGTGCAGATGTGGGAGCCATCCACATCGGCATCGGCCATGATGAACACTTTATCATAGCGCAGCTTGGAGATATCGAACTCGTCACCAATGCCGCAGCCCAGTGCCAGCACAACGGGCATCAGCTTGTCGTTGCCGTAAATTTTATCGGCGCGGGCCTTTTCCACGTTCAGCATCTTGCCCCACAGCGGCAGGATGGCCTGAATGGCAGAGTCGCGGCCCATCTTGGCGGAACCGCCTGCAGAATCGCCCTCGACGATGAAGATTTCGGTGCGGCTGGGGTCTTTTTCGCGGCAGTCTGCCAGCTTGCCGGGCATCCGGCTGGTCTCCAATGCGCTCTTGCGGCGCACCAGTTCGCGGGCCTTTTTGGCAGCGGCGCGGGCGCGGGCGGCCTGGGTGGCCTTTTCAAAGATGGCCTTTGCCACGCCGGGGTTCTCCTCAAAGAATTCCATCAGCTTGGAGTAGACCATGTTGGAAACAAGGGTGCGGATCTCGGTATTGCCCAGCTTTGCCTTGGTCTGGCCCTCAAACTCTGCCTCCTGCAGCTTGACCGAGATCACGCAGATCAGGCCCTCGCGCACGTCTGCGCCGGACAGGTTCTCGTCCTTGTCCTTCAGCAGGCCGTGGCTGCGGCCATAATCGTTGAACACGCGGGTCAGGCTGTTCTTGAAGCCCTCCTCATGGGTGCCGCCGTCCGGGGTGTTGACATTGTTGGCAAAGCTCAGCAGCAGCTCATTGTAGCTGGAATTGTACTGCAGTGCGATCTCTGCCATGCCCCGGTCGGTCTGGCCCTTGAGGTAGATCACATTGGGGTGCAGCACGTCCAGCTTGCGCTTCTCACCCAGATAGGTGACAAAGCTCTTGATGCCGCCCTCGTAGCACATGACCTCGGTGCGGTAGCAGGGTTCACCCTCCTTGCCGTCCTCCAGTACGGGAGTGTACATCTCACGCTCGTCGGTCAGGGTGATCTTGACACCGGCGTTCAGGAAGCTTTCCTCCCGCAGGCGCTTTTCCAGCGTGTCGAAGTCGTACACGGTGGTATCCCGGAACATCTCCGGGTCCGGCTTGAAGGTGACCCGGGTCCCGGTGATGCCATCGGCTACGGTGCCGATGCACTTGAGCGGGCCGTCCGGGTCGCCGCGGCGGAAGGTCTGCTCGTACTCGTGGCCGTCGCGGCGCACGTTGACGGTGAGCCACTCGGAGCAGGCGTTGACCACCGAAGCGCCCACGCCGTGCAGGCCGCCGGCCACCTTGTAGCCGGAGTTCTCGCCGCCGAACTTGCCGCCGGCGTGCAGGATGGTGTAGACGACGGTGACGGCGGGCAGGCCGGTATCGGCCTGAATGTCCACAGGGATGCCGCGGCCGTTATCCGTGACCTGAATGATGTTGTCTTTCAGGATCTTGACCTCGATGTGGTCGCAGTAGCCGGCCAGTGCTTCATCGATGGCGTTGTCCACGATCTCGTAGACCAGATGATGCAGGCCGCGCTCGCCGGTGGAACCGATATACATGCCCGGGCGCTTGCGCACCGCCTCCAGACCCTTCAGGACCTGGATCTCGCTGGCATTATACTCATGGTCGGTAGCGGTTTCGGCATTTGTGCTGGTAATGATTTCTTCTGCCATTTCCTTTCTCCCTTTTGTTCAATGTTTGCATTTTTGTTCGATCTATCGTAAAAGCAGAGCATATTCTCCGCCTGTTGGCTGGTTTACTCGATCATTTTTTCGGCTCTGCGCCGCATGGCAGCAGGCGACAGCTCCGAAAGATACACCGTGTCCACCACGGCCCCGTCTGCCAGAACATAGCTCTGGGGCAGCTCGTCCGAAAGGCTCACCACCGCGCCGTTCTTCTGGGCGTAGTTCAGAAACTCCCGGCCCCGGGGGGTGATGGTGGTGGTCTCCAGATTGAAGATGCCGATAATGTCCTGGTCATTCAGCACGTAGTCACGGCCCAGATGAATATACATACAGTATTTTCCTCATTCTGGCAGTTCATGCATAAAACGCCGTTTATTCACCGGCAGCTGCATGTACTTTTGCATCATTTCTTCATGCTTTGCTCAGCACACCGCCGTTCATGCGGTACACTTCGCCGTCCGTTTTCAGGAACGCGGTATCATCGCAGCTGGTCACGAATGTCTGCTTTTCCTTCATGCGGGTGAGCAGATACTGCTTGCGGCCCTCGTCCAGCTCGCTGAGCACATCGTCCAGCAGGAGCACCGGGTGCTCTCCGGTGATCCGGGCAGCGGCAGCCGCTTCGGCCATTTTCAGGCTCAGCACCACGCTGCGCTGCTGTCCCTGACTTGCAAACACCTTTGCGGGCTGGTCGTCCAGCAGCAGCTCAACGTCCTCGCGGTGGATGCCGCACAGGCTCTGCCCGGCGCGCAGCTCTTCGTTCTGGCGCTGCTTCAAAAGTGTGGACAGCCCGCCCGGCTCAAACTGGGCGGCATAGCGCACCGCCATGCGCTCTGCCCCGTGGGAAAGCTCGGCATAGTTGGCGCAGGCCAGCGGTGTGAGCAGGGCCAGATACTCCCGCCGCCGCTTCTGGATGGCCTCGCCCTGTGCGGCAAGTTCCAGGTTCAGCACTTCCAGCAGGGCGCATTTTTCTGCCCACGGGCGCTCCGTGCCGCCTGCGGAATGACGCAGAAGCGCGTTTTTCTGCTGCAATGCCCGCACATAGCGGCGGTAGGTGGCAAGGTAGCCGGGGTACAGCTGGCACAGCGCCGCGTCCAGAAAACGCCGCCGTCCTTCCGGTGCACCTTTTACAAGGCTCAGGTGCCCGGGGTCGAACACCACAGCCGGAAAGCTGCCCGCAAGGCCCGCCGCCCGCTTGGGCGGAGAGCCGTTGACCGATGCATACCGGCCGGGGCGCTGTGCATCCGGCGTGCCCACCGTAATGCGCACATTTGCCGGTTCGTCCGGTTCCTGATCCTCCTGCCGGGTGCGCTGGGTGACGGCCTCCAGTGCTGCGCGTCCGGGAATTCCGGGGATGATCGTGTCGGCTATGATGAATACCAATCCGGTGATGATCTACAGCGGACAGGAGTTAGGAGAGCCG
>OGUF01000979.1_pt1 | contig 10902 bp, 9 predicted proteins | sample 1573681 | NCBI WGS metagenome assembly OGUF01 (sample SAMEA2582049, study PRJEB24529) | metagenome | biome: Human gut stool | place: China | collected 2011
AACGATAAAAACCTTCATTCGTTTTTCCTCCTGCTTATCAGTGAAGCCGTTCCTGTATACGCCCCGCGCAGCCAGGAACGGCTGTCTTCTATCCTGTATCAGATCTCTCCGTTTGCGATCATGTCGATGGCCTTCGGCAGGATCTTCCACTCTGCCTGTTCCATGACGCGGCGCTGAAGGACCTCCGGCGTGTCGCCTTTTTCCACTTCAACAGCCTTCTGTAAGATGATCGGACCGGAATCCATTCCCTCGTCCACAAAATGTACCGTCGCACCGGTGATCTTTACACCTCTCCGAAGAGCAGCCTCATGGACCTTCAATCCGTAGAAGCCGACACCGCAGAAGGACGGAATCAAAGACGGGTGGATATTGATGATCTTATCTCTGTATTTTTCGATCATGGCTGCCGGGATCTTCACGAGATATCCTGCCAGCACGATGAGGTCCAGCTCATAGGAATCGATTTTAGCAACCAGTGCCTCATTGAACTCCTCCCTGGACGCAAAATCCTTCGGGGAAAGACACTCAGCCGGAATCCCATGCTTTTTCGCGCGCTCCAAAGCAAACGCGCCTGCGTTGTTGCTGATGACGACCTCTACCTTCGCATTACGGATCGTTCCCGCGTCGATGGCATCTAAGATCGCCTGAAGATTCGTTCCTCCGCCGGATACCAAAACTGCAACTTTTAGCATAAAGTTACTCCTTTTTCGCCGTCTTTGATCTCACCGATCACATATGGGGTGTCTCCGGCTGCACGCATTGCTTCCATAGTCTTCTCCACATCCGCAGGATCAACCGCAACGATCATTCCAATACCCATGTTGTAAGTATTGTACATCATGTGCTCCTCAACATTTCCCTCTCTCTCCATCATTTTAAAGATAGCCGGTACTTCATAGCTGTCTTTTTTGATGACTGCATGTTTGCCTTCCGGTAACATTCTAGGAACGTTCTCATAGAAACCGCCACCTGTGATATGGCTGCACGCCTTGACCCGAACACCTGCTTCTTTCACATTCTTCAAAGCCTTGACATAAATTCTTGTCGGTGCAAGCAATGCTTCGCCTAATGTCTTGCCAAGTTCCTCATGGTATGTATTTAATGTCTCTTTGTCCATTTTAAAGATCTTTCTGACAAGGGAAAATCCGTTGGAATGTACACCAGTGGAAGCCATGCCAATGAGTACATCGCCAGCCTGTAAATGCTCACCTGTGATCATCTCTTTCTTGTCGCACACACCAACCGCAAAACCAGCCAGATCGTAATCTTCCTCCGGCATCAGGCCCGGGTGCTCTGCAGTCTCTCCGCCAATGAGAGCAGCCTCAGACTGAAGGCAGCCTTCCGCAACGCCCTTTACGATATCCGCGATCTTCTCCGGATAGTTCTTGCCGCAGGCGATGTAATCCAGGAACACCAGCGGCTTTGCACCGGCGCAGATGACATCGTTCACGCACATAGCCACGCAGTCGATGCCGATGGTATCGTGCTTGTCCATGATCATGGCAATTTTCAGCTTGGTGCCCACGCCGTCGGTGCCGGAGATCAGCACCGGGTGCTTGTAGCCGGTGCAGTCCAGCTCAAACAGGCCACCAAAGCCGCCCAGACCGCCAATGCAGTGCTCGTTCATGGTGCGGGCCACATACTGCTTCATCAGTTCAACAGAGCGATAACCGGCGGTGATATCCACACCGGCGGCTGCATAGCTTTCAGAATAGCTTTTTTCCATGGTCTTACTCTCCTAACTTTTTCTCGTCCTTGGGACGGTCGTTCAGGTGGCGTTCGTGAATATCGGTGGAAAGCACCTCGTCCGGCTTCACGGCATATTCACCGGTAAAGCAGGCGGTGCAGAATCCGCATTTTGCATTCTTTGCAAGCTGGACAACATGCTCAGTGGAAAGGTAGCCCAGCGTATCGGCCCCGATCACTTCATTGATCTGCTCGACCGTGCGGCCGGTGGCCACCAGCAGTTTCTGATCCGGGATGTCAGTGCCGAAGTAGCAGGGGTACTTGAACGGCGGTGCCGACACCATAAAGTGCACCTCGGTGGCACCGGCATCCCGCAGCAGCTTGATGATGCGGGCAGATGTGGTGCCGCGCACGCTGGAATCATCCACCAGCACCACGCGCTTGCCCTTGACCGTGCTGGACACCACGTTCAGCTTGATGCGCACGCTGTTCTCGCGCTGCTTCTGGCTGCCCTGAATGAAGGTGCGGCCGATGTACTTATTCTTAATAAAGCCGATGCCATAGGGGATGCCGCTCTCCTGCGAGTAGCCGAGAGCTGCATCCAGACCGGAATCCGGCACGCCGATGACCACGTCCGCTTCCACGGGGTGTTCCTGTGCAAGGAACCGGCCGGCCTGCTTGCGGGCCTCGTGCACCGAGCTGCCCTCGATGATGCTGTCCGGACGGGAGAAGTAAATAAACTCGAACACGCACATCTGGGTGTCCGGCCGACCGCAGTGATCCTTGATGCTGCGCAGCTCACCGGTTTTTGCGTCTGCCACCACGATCTCGCCGGGCTCCACGTCCCGCAGCAGGGTGGCACCGGCAGCGTCCAGTGCACAGCTCTCGCTGGCAAACACATAGCCGCCGCCGGGCAGCGTGCCGATGCACAGGGGCCGATAGCCGCGGGGGTCGCGCACGGCGATCAGCTTGGTGGCCGACATGATCACCAGACTGTAGGCACCCTCCAGCACATCCATCGTCTTGCTGATGGCGGTCTCGATGCTGCCCATGCGCAGGCGGTTGCGGGTAATCAGGTAGCAGATCACCTCGGTATCGGAGGAGCCGTGGAAGATGGCACCTTCATTTTCCAGCTGGCGGCGCAGCTCGATGGCGTTGGTCAGGTTGCCGTTGTGGCACAGTGCCATGGTGCCGCGGCCATGGCGCACGATCATGGGCTGTGCGTTGGCCCGCACGCGGCTGCCAGCAGTGGCATAGCGCACATGGCCGGTCGCCATATGAGCGGTGGGCCTGGAAATGCTTGCCAGCACCGCCGGGGTGAACACCTCGTTCACAAGGCCGAGGTCGCGGTGGCCGACAATGACGCCATCATCGTTCACAGCGATGCCGCAGCTCTCCTGACCACGGTGCTGCAGGGCATACAGAGCCGAGTAGGCCGCAGCGGCCACATCCTCGGTACCGGCACGGTCGTAAATACCGAAAACGCCGCATTCTTCGTGCAGCGGATATGCAAAATCAGACATTGGTTCTCCTTTACAGCTGGGCGATCTCAGCCTGCAGCTTTTCCTCTTTGGCAGCGATCTGTGCGGCCATGGCGGTGCGCTCTGCTGCCAGCTTTTCGGCCAGAGCGTCGTCGCTCAAAGCCAGAATTTCCACAGCCAGCCATGCGGCGTTCTTGGCACCGTTCAGAGCCACCGTTGCCACCGGGATGCCGCTGGGCATCTGCACCGTGGCAAGCAGGGCATCCATGCCGTCCATGGCACCGCCCTTCATGGGAATGCCGATCACCGGCAGGGTGGTGTTGGCAGCAAAGGCACCCGCCAGATGTGCTGCCATGCCTGCTGCGCACAGGATCACGCCGAAGCCGTTGGCACGGGCGCTTTTGGCAAACTCCGCTGCCCCGGCAGGGGTGCGGTGTGCCGAAAGGATGTGCGCCTCAAAAGGGATGTCCAGCGCTTTCAGCTGGGCACATGCGCCCTTTACCACCGGCCAATCGCTGTCAGAACCCATGATCACAGCCACTTTACGAACCATATCCAAACCTCTCTTTCTCAACCGACAAACAAAAAAGGCTGCGGTACACCCGTACCACGGCCTTTAATTCTGCGTATGCTCTCCCGACGCTTTGCACAAAGTTGCACGATGCCCCTGACATGCCCGAATGTTGTTTCGACCCATGAGACCCGGCAGCATCTTCATCATTGAAGTTCTCCTCCGCAGTTCCTTGTGCTTGCGTTTTCAGGCGGCGGAAAAGCCCTTTCTGCGGGCCGCCGTCCCTGTACTACATACAGTTTACGGCAAAAAAACATCTTTGAAAAGAGTGTTCCCACAAATTCTACCTTGTGTTTTCATGCCGTCAAAAAACTTTCAAAAGTTTTGTGCAGTTTCGACATTGTTTTTCTTTTTAAGTATGACTTATATTTTAAGTATATTTTATGTAAATAGGATGCGTTAACTTTTTGTACAATAGACGGACTTTTTTAAAAAATAATTTTTGCTGTAATTGCCCGTGCAGCGCGGATGAGGTCCGCCGGGGCACAGCACACCTGCGTGCCGATGCGCCCGCCGGAGACATAGACCTTCTCCTGCGTCAGCACGCTCTCATCGAACACGGTCTTATACTGCTTTTTCATGCCTACCGGGCTGCAGCCACCGCGCACATAGCCGGTGACCTTGTTGATATCGGCCACATGGATCATGGCAACGCTTTTTTCGCCCACACTGCGGGCAGCGGCTTTCAGGTCCAGCTCTGCTGCCACCGGAATGACGAACACAAAATAGTTTTTGCTATTGCCCTGCGTTACCAGCGTCTTATACACGCAGGCAGGGTCTTCGCCCATGCTGCCTGCCACATCCACACCTGCCACGGCAACGCCCTCTTCATGAGCGTACTCGTGGGCGGTGTAGGGCACCTTCTCGCGCTCCAGAATGCGCATGGCATTGGTTTTTGCTTCTTTTCCCATCTCTGATATCCCCTTCTGATTGCATTAAACAGACTTCTTCCGTCATCGCTACGCGATGCCACTGCTCCCCTTTTTGTCACTTGCGTGACATCTGTTCCTCTCTTTGTCACCTGTGGTGACATTTCTCCCCGGCGCGGGGAGAATCTGTCCCGGCCGGGGGAAGTCTTTCTCATTGAGGGAGGCTTTGGCAGCCCACGCAACGTTTCCTGTTTTGCCAAGGGCGCCCTCTCAGAGGGAGCTGTCGAGCGTATGCGAGACTGAAGGAGTTTTTTCTATTCTACCACTTTCTTCAAAAAAATTCAAAATTCTCTTGACTTCAGTTTCCTGAAGTGATATCATAGCGTCACACACTTCAGAACCCTGAAGTTTGACACTGCAAGCTGCGGCAAAGGAGCCGGTCTCCCTCGCCGTTTCACACGATAAGGCAAAGGAGACAAAGCACTATGATCATCGTACTCAAACAGGACGCACCTGAGGTACAGGTACGCGAGTTCTGCCACGAACTGCAGGATATGGGCCTGCAGATCAACGATTCCAAGGGCAGTGAGAGCCACATTCTGGGCCTGATCGGCGACACCAAGGCCGTGGCCGAGAGCTGGGTGCTGGCAAACCCGGTGGTGGAGACCTGCCGCCGCGTGACCGAGCCTTATAAGAAGGCCAACCGCAAGTTCCACCCGGACGACAGCGTGATCGATGTGGACGGCGTAAAGATCGGCGGCGGCAGCTTTGCCGTGATCGCCGGCCCCTGCAGCATTGAGAGCGAGGAGCAAATCACCTACTGCGCACAGCGCGTGAAGGCTGCGGGTGCTTCCCTGCTGCGCGGCGGCGCATTCAAGCCCCGCACCTCGCCCTACTCCTTTCAGGGTATGCGCAGCGAGGGCCTCGACCTGCTCAAGCTGGCACGCCGCGCCACCGGTGCTCCCATCGTGACCGAGATCATGAACACCGAGCACCTGCCCCTGTTCGAGAATGTAGACCTCATTCAGGTGGGTGCCCGCAACATGCAGAACTTTGAGCTGCTCAAGGCCGTCGGCCGTCAGAACAAGCCGGTGCTGCTCAAGCGCGGCCTTGCCAATACGCTGGAAGAGTTCGTGATGAGCGCCGAGTACATCATGGCTGAGGGCAACGAGAACGTCATCCTCTGTGAGCGCGGCATCCGCACCTTTGAGACCAGCATGCGCAACACCCTCGACCTTGCCGGTGTGGTGATGCTGCACAAGATGACCCACCTGCCCGTTATTGTGGATCCCAGCCATGCCTGCGGCCACGCATGGATGGTGCCGGAGCTGGCAAAGGCCGCTGTTGCTGCCGGTGCCGATGGCCTGATGATCGAGGTGCACAACAACCCCGCCAAGGCAAAGTGCGATGGTGCCCAGAGCCTGACCCCTGACCAGTTCGACGAGCTGATGCAGTTCATCGGCAAAGAGGTGGAGTTCTTTGGCAAGAAGCTGAACTAAGGCATTTTACATACTCCTTCAGTCTGCTGCGCGATGACTGGGGGAGTTTTTGTTTTCTTTTGCTCTTATTTATGGTATACTATAGTGTATTTTGAATCTGTCCTTTAAAAAGAGGTATCATTATGAAAGCACATATCGCACGCAACCAGAACGCCGGTGTCCCGCTGGTTCTGGGCTGGAACCTTTCCCCCGCCGACCGCGGCAAGCTGGAAGGCATGGCTCCTGCCTTTGGCATGAAGCTGCTGCCCGTCTCCCCTGCCGATGCGGGCAAGACCGTGGCACAGCTGCTGGGCGAGGTGGAGACCAAGGCCGCCCGCACGCTGGTGCTGGAGCCGGGTGCCTACCCGCCGGCAGTGGTTCTGGCCAACTTCAAGGAGAAGGATGTGGACACCCTGCTGGATCTGATGAAGCAGGCACAGGTGACCGTGCCGCTCAAGGCTCTTGTCACCCCCTCAAACCGCAGCTGGGTGTTCGGCGATCTGCTGGCCCACCTGCAGGAGGAGCACGCCGCCTTTACCGCCGCAAAGGAGAACCACACCGTATGAAGACCCGCGCAAAACGTTTCGTCAGCGCCCTGCTGGCCGGGGTGCTCTGCCTGAGCCTGCTGGCAGGTTGTGCCTCCAAAAAGAAAGAGCTTACCCGCTATTCCACCGTTTTTTATGATGTGTTCGATACCGTAACGCAGGTGATCGCCTACTGCGAGAGCGAGGAAGAATTCAACACCCAGATGGATGCCCTGCACGCAGACCTTATTACCTATAACCAGCTGTATGATATCTACAACGATTACCCCGGCGTGACCAACGTCAAGACCATCAACGACAATGCCGGCAGCGCTCCGGTGGAGGTGGACGACCGCATCCTCTCCATGCTGGAGCTGGCCGACCAGATGTACCAGACCACCAACGGCAAGCTGAACATTGCCATGGGCAGCGTGCTGAATATCTGGCACAATTACCGCGAAGCTGCCGAAGCCGCCGAGACGGATGCCGACAACAAGCTGCCCACCATGGAAGAGCTGGAAGCAGCCGCCCAGCACTGTGATATCAACAACGTGATCATCGACGCGGATGCCAAGACCGTTTATCTGGCCGACCCGGAAATGTCGCTGGATGTGGGCAGCGTGGGCAAGGGCTACGCCGTGGAAATGGTGTGCCAGGCTGCCGAGGCCCGCGGCCTGACCAGCGCTCTGGTGAGCGTGGGCGGCAACCTGCGCGCCATTGGTGTAAAACCGGACGGCAGCCAGTGGACCGGCGGCGTGGAAAACCCGTGGAGCTCTTCGGATGTATACACGTCGGATTCCATGCTGGACGGTGCCATCAACATGAGCGATATGGCCCTTGTGACCAGCGGCGACTACCAGCGCTACTACGTGGTGGACGGCAAGCGCTACCATCACCTGATCGACCCGGACACCCTGTTCCCCGCCGCCTACTTTAACGGCGTGACCGTGCTGTGCAGCGACTCCGGCCTTGCCGACTGCCTGACCACCGGCCTGTTCTGCCAGCCGCTGGAGGACGGGATGAAGATCGTGGAAAGTCTGGACGGCGTGGAAGCCATGTGGTGCACACGGGATCAGCAGGTCATCACCCCTTCCGGCTGGGATTCCCATTTGAAAAAGTAACCCTTAAAGCAGCAAAAGGCCGACGCAGCACTGCGTCGGCCTTTTGCCGTTTTATCAGATGGTGAACTGCACCACACAGAATGCAGCGTAGATGCACAGCAGCGCAATGCCCTGCGGGCGGCTCAGCTTGCCCTTGAAGAGAGCGGGCAGGGTGAGCAGCAGCATCACGGCGAACATGACCGGGAACTCCAGCACCAGCGATGCATTGTGGCCGAAGAGCAGGGAGTTCTGCGGGATGGTGAAGGGTGCCACCGCGGCGGAAACGCCGCTCACCAGAACCAAATTGAACACGTTTGCACCAATGACATTGCCCAGCGAAAGTGCACCGTGGCCCTTTGCCAGCGAGGTGATGGCCGTTACCAGCTCCGGCAGCGAGGTGCCCAGTGCCACAAAGGTGAGCGCGATCACCGACTCCGGCACGCCCAGTGCCTGTGCGATCAGGGTGCCGTTATCCACCAGCAGATTCGCGCCCACGGCAATGAGCACCGCGCCCACAGCCAGCAGACCCAGCTCCTTGGCAAAGGATGCATTTTCTTCCGGTTCTTCCTCTTCTTCCGGGGCGGGGGCGTTCTTCATGGCCATCACGTTGCAGATGATATACGCTACGAACATGGCCAGAAGGATCAGGCCCACCGGGCGGGAGAAGTAGCCGGTGGTGTAGGCCACACCGGCATAGAAGGCCGCTGCCACAAAGAAAAACAGCACCGGCGTGCGCAGGCTCTTGGGGTCTACCTTCCCCGGCTTTACCGCAATGGTGATGGCCGCAATGAGCGATGCATTGCAGATGATCGAACCGATGGCGTTGCCGTAGGCGATCTCGCCGTGGCCGGTGAGAGCCGAGGTGGTGGAGACCATCACCTCCGGCAGGGTGGTTCCGATGGACACCACGGTGGCACCGATGAGCAGCTCCGGCACATGGAAGCGGCGGGCAATGCCCGTGGCACCATCCACGAACCAGTCACCGCCCTTGATGAGGCACAGCAGGCCCACGATGAACAGCAAAACAGGAATGAGCATAGTTTTTCTCCTTTTGTTTTTGGCAGAGCAGCAATAAAAAAGAGACCTTTATTACATCCTGCCCAAAAACGGGAAAGTGTAATAAAAGTCTCAAGCTTCCGGTGACACAGCGGGCATTTCTGCCGGGATGTCGCTGCGCCACAGCGCACCGTTTTTGCAAAACGAGCGCCCTTTACTCCCTTTTATCCGAAACGTATTATACCGGTTTTTGCACCAAAGTGCAAGAGGAACGTTGAAATTTCAGCCAGCCTTGGCTACTTTTTTGGCATTGGGATAAATGCGCTCCATGCGGGCATCGTCAAAATGCGCATCCAGCAGCGTATCGATGCTGTTTTTGGGCGCTTCGCCGCTGGTGCGGGCATCGTAGCGGGCAAGGGCCAGCGCACTGGTGAGCATGTTCACCGCCATGAATACGGCCAGCACCGCAGTTACCCACGGGCGGATATGGCTGCGCACCTTTGCCATGCCCTTTTCCACCAGCGGATAGCCATAGCGCATCCACGCCACCGCTGCAATGCCCCAGAAAAAGCAGTACAGCAGGTTGATGCGCCCGCCCAGATTGAACTTGAACTTGCTGTAGTCCCAGAACACGGTGCCGAACAGCAGCTCGGTGACGGCGCTGCACACGTATTCGTACACACCGCCCATGACGGTGCCGAAGGCGAACAGATAGCGGTCGCTTTTGTCCTTTTCCTGCCGCAGCAGCACTGTAGCCATCACCAGTGCCAGCCCCCACACCACGCTGAACGGCCCCCAGACCAGACTGGAGCGGCTCATCCACACGCCTGCCGTCACGCGGCAGAACACCGTCTCCACCATGTCGCCCAGAAACGCGCCGATCACGAACAGCCACAGCAGGTCGGACACGCTGAGAAAGTTCTTTTCCCCCTTCCGGAGCGCAGTCTGCTCCTGCCGGGCCGCAGCCGGGTAAGCATACTGGATGCGTTTTTCAATGTAAAGCGCGATCCTGCGGCGCAGCGTGTCCGACCGCTCCCCCAGTCTCTGGTTGAGCTGCTCCAGCATCGGGTGCCGGGCCGCATACTGCTGCACCAGCACCGCCGAACCGATCTGGTCCAGTACCGCCACCGTCAGCGAGACCCATACTGCCGGGCGCAGCAGCCAGACAGGGATATGCGCGCACAGCTGCAGCAACACATTATTGCCCCACAGCACACTTGCCGTGCCCAGCGCACCCCACAGCAGCGAATACTGCAGGCACACATAGCCGTTCAGATTGAATTTTTTTCCGGAATAGTCCCACCACTTGCGGCGGTGCAGGCGTTCCAGCAGCTTGGCGGTGATCCATTCCATCACCGTTGCCGCCATCATACAGGCAAAGAACAGGTAGACCGGCTCGGTGCGCAGGTCGCTGAAACTCACGGCCAGCAGCACACCGGTGGTACCGTAGATAAAGCAGAACGGGCCTGCCGCCGCACCGCGGTTGGCAAACCTTCCGCCCCGGATGGTCGCGACTACCGTCTCAGCCACCCAGCCCAGAAAGGAATATACTAGATAAATAACACCCAGAGTATAGAAGTTCAGCGTCATAGGCATCCTTTCGCTTGTGGAATTTTGTCGATACACTGATTGTACCCGGTTTAAGCATATTCTACAAGAGCTGTTGTGAAAAATTCACAAAAGCCGTCCTGCCTGCAAAAAGGGCCGCCGTGCATTCAAACGCACAGCGGCCCTTTCTTATTGATTCAGTTTACAGCTCACAGCTGGCTCTTATACAGCTCCACGATCTCCTCCACGCTGGTGTCGCGGGGATTGCCGGGACGGCAGGCATCTGCAAATGCGGACTCGGCGAGGAACTGGATATCCTCTTCCTTCAGGATGCCGTGCAGATTTGCGGGGATGCCCACGTCTGCGCCCAGCTGCTTGACGGCGGCGATGGTTGCATCGGCGGCTTCCACATCGTTCATCTCATCGATGCCCACAACGCCCATGGCCTTGCCCACGGCGCGGTAGCGCTCACCGGCGACGCTCTTGTTGTACTCAAGACCCACCGGCAGCAGGATGGCGCAGGCCACACCGTGCGGGGTATCATACAGAGCGGACAGGCCGTGTGCCATGGAGTGGACGATGCCCAGACCCACATTGGAGAAGCCCATGCCGGCGATGTACTGGCCCAGAGCCATGCCCTCGCGGCCTT
>OGUF01000981.1_pt1 | contig 10899 bp, 9 predicted proteins | sample 1573681 | NCBI WGS metagenome assembly OGUF01 (sample SAMEA2582049, study PRJEB24529) | metagenome | biome: Human gut stool | place: China | collected 2011
AGCCTACAACTGTAACACAGCCCACAACAGCAACACAGCCGACAACAGCAACACAGCCGGCAACACAGCCGACAACAGTTGCTCCTTCGGATGTTCCTACAGACGGCTACTATGTATACGGCGACAACATCAAGCTTAAGCTTACATCAATCGGTACAGATAAAGTAGGCGGAAAAATCGCTCTTCAGAAGGGTACATACACATTCAAGCTTGACAACTACGGCACACTTCTCGGTTACTCTAAGACATTTACAGACACGACAAAGGGTCTTACATTCAACAAGAAGTTCAAGAGCAGCGCAACACTCGTTGCAACGGGCGGTACATACACATTCCAGGTTAACACAAAGACAAACACACTCGTTGTTAAGTATGACAATAACCTTCCGAATGATTACCTCATCGGTGACCTCAACACAATTCTTTCACCTGTAAAGGGCAAGACTATTGCAGTTGGTTCAACATATCTTGCAGCAGGTACATACAAGTTCAAGCTTTCTTCAGGTGATGTGGTTTACGGTTACAACAAGGTAATCAACAACACAACAAACGGAAATTCACTTTCACTCAACAGCAAGTATTCAAGCTACCTCACACTCAACGCAACAGGCGGTACATACACATTCACACTCAACACAAAAACAAAGAAACTCGTTGTAGGTTATGTTCCTGCAAAGGATGAAAAAGCTGATGATGTTCATGTATCGGGCGACATCAACCTCGTACTTGATGACAAGGGCGGCGAAAGCAATGTTGCAAAGGGTACAGTAAAGCTTAGTGAGGGTACATACTCATTCAAGATTTATAACTACGGTACAGCATACACAATCGGTTCAAAGATTGTTGACAGCGGTGCAAAGACACTCAAGAGCTCTTACTCAGCTAATGTAACACTTATCGCATCAGGCGGTACATATACATTCAGCTTCGACAAGACAACAGGAGCACTTAAAGTATCTAATAAATAATCATTGATTATAATTTAGCGGTGTTCGTCACTTGTTCGTAAGCGAATGAAAAGACATAACTGAAATTATTAAAAAAATGCATCAGATCCCGAAAAGGTCTGATGCATTTTTGTTTTGTATAAAACCCATACGGCGACTTGCCGTCGGCAAATTATATACAATATAAATTCGTATCCCATGCCGGAATATATGGGTGGTGGCGGAGAAAAATTTTGTAGTCGGAATTCACGCTGTGAATGTATAGTGCAAGGCGGAAAATATCTTCAAACCTGTGGTATGCCGAAAAATTCAGCTTTGGTTTGCAATTTTCCATTGTTTTCTGCATACCGATAAGGGTTTCAATATCCGCCCCCTCAACATCGGCTTTAATGTAGCCTGCCGCCATTCCGCAGAGAATCGTATCGACTGTCGCAACCTTTGTTGCAACGCCCTTGTCGGCAATTGCGCTGTTGCGACCGGCCTTGTTGTTGAATATAAGCTCCGTGTTTTTACTGTATGAGCCGAGTTGCCAAAGCGACACATTCGCCATGCCCTTGCAATGAAGCTTCAGCTTTTCAAAATTCTTTGCGTTGGGTTCAAATGCGATTATACGCTTGTAACTGCCGTTTGTGTAGTGCAGAAATTCGTCAATCGTATCACCGTTGTATGCGCCGAGGTCAACATAGCTTTCGTTTTCACCGAGATTCAAAATATTGCCGAAAGCCTCGTCCTTGTCGGTTGTGACAGGGGGGAGGAGGTCAATTCTGCCTGTGTAGTAGAATTTCAGAATGTTTTCGTAAACCTTTTTTGAAAGGTCATCGGCAAGCAGACTGTATGCACTTTCAATTTGCTCTTTATTTTCGGTAATAAAATCATTGTCAAAAAGTTTGTTTCCAAAAACAGGAACGGAGGGGACAAGCGTTTCGTGCTTTTCGGAAATTTTCGTAATGTGTTCCATAACATCGGGGAGCTGGCTTGCAAAGCAGAGGGCGATTATAATGTCGCCAAATTCCGTTTCAACATCGGAAAGCTTCTTCACCGTGAAATCGTGGAATTTCTGCCCACGCACAAAATCATCACTTGCAATAACGGCAGACGCTTTGATTCCGTATCGGTCAAATGCGGCAAGAACTTTGTCCGCACCGTCACCCATTCCGTAAAGCACAACAGGCTTTCCGCAATTTTTCAGTCGTTCCCATACAGATGTTTCATCTTTTAAAAGTTCGGTTATATTAAACATAAGAATACTCCAATTAGTGTATATGGCATTGTAATTGTTTTCGCAATGAACGCCCCTACGGGTTTGCAAAGCAAAAAAAGTATAAAAAAACGCCCACCCTACTGGGTGGACACTTTATATGTTGGCATCTCCCTATTTTTCCGGGCCGTCACCAGCCAAGTATTTTCGGCACCACTGAGCTTAACTTCTGTGTTCGGTATGGGAACAGGTGGACCCTCAGCGTCATCAACACCAACTTATTAACTTTTGTTTCTCTCTTGAGAACAGTATTGATTATACTACGGGTTGCACCAAATGTCAACACTTTTTTTAAAAAAATTTAAAAATTCTTTTAAAACCTTGAAAAGCCCGTATTTATCCCGATTTATCGCCGTTTTAACCGTCATTGAACCCAATGTATACTTGATGCGGTGAAAAATTATACATATTTTGGCTTGTTAAAGCGTAAAAAATAGGATGCCGTTGTTTGCTGTAAATTATTGACTAAACGGATAAAAATGTGTACAATTAAATAGATTAGAACAGATTGGGATGTTTAGAATGAATAATGTAAATAAGTGTAAAATGCTTTTGTCATCACTCTCTGTATTCAGAGGTATAATGAACAGAAGCGTTCCGAAAGCCTTTTATGAACTTTTGCTTTCGCTCGACAAAAAGCCTGAGGAATTTCTCGGTGCATACGGCAAGCTTTGCTCAATGCTTTGCGAAAGAGGCTGTGCGGATAAGTTCGCATTTGCAATCAGCGAAACGGCTCTTTTTGACGATAACTGTTTTGCCCGTGCCGCAACAGCCGGCAGACAGGGTGAGTTACCCGAAAATGTTGTTTCTGCCGTTAAGACAGACTGCGACGCTATTTTAACAGCCGCAGAGCTTACTTCCGATGAAGTGCTTGAGGCATATACCTATGCCGATGAAATCAAGGAGCTTATTCCGATTCTTCCAAAGTGGCAGACAGGCAAGTGCGCTCCGTGCTTTGACGGATTTGACGGTTCACTTGACAAGCTTTCTGCTTATTATAAGGAAAACGGTTGCGGAATGTTTGCCCGTTACAAGGCATTCATCTGGCGTGACGGTGACATTCAGCCTGTTGAGCATCCGGACAGGATTGATATGGATACATTTACGGGATATGAGCGTCAGAGAAGTCAGGTTGTAAACAACACACTTTCATTTATTCAGGGCAAGAGCTGTAACAACTGTCTGCTTTACGGCGATAAAGGTACAGGTAAAAGCTCAACAGTCAAGGCGATTGCAAACGAGTTCCGAAAAGACGGGCTCCGCATTGTTGAAATGCCTAAGGACAGGCTCATTGACTTTCCGCTTCTTGTTGACAAGATTGCCGCTCTTCCGCTTAAATTCATTATATTTATTGATGATCTTTCGTTCCAGCATCAGGATCAGAGCTATACAACCCTTAAAGCCGTGCTTGAGGGCGGACTTGCGGCTCGTCCCGATAATGCGTTGATTTATGCAACATCAAATCGCAGACACCTTGTTAAGGAAAGCATTTCCGACAGAACGCATACTGTTGATGATATCAATGTTCGTGACAATATGCAGGAAAGTCTTTCGCTTTCGGACCGTTTCGGTCTTGCAGTCTGCTACACAATTCCTTCAAAGAATGATTTTCTTGAAATTGTATATTCTCTTGCAGAGCAGAGAGGCGTCAAGATGACTCACGAAGAGCTTGCGCTCGGTGCTGAGCAGTTTGCACTTTCAAGAGGCGGTCGTTCGCCAAGATGTGCAAGACAGTATGTTGAATCGCTGTTTTGCTGATTAATCGGAGGTCAGTTATGAAAACAAAAATAATTTCAATTGCTCTTGCAGTTGTGACAATGCTTTCGGCAGTTGCGCTTTTCAGCGGTTGTTCTGACGGAGAATATCCTGTTGAGGTGGCAAACATCACGATAGAAAGTCAGCCAAAGAACATAGTTGTTCTTGATGCGCCGACAGCCGATATCCTCATCGCAACAGGCTATGACAGATATATTGTGGGCAGAAGTGATGAGGTTGACCAGCAGTCAATCGCAGTTGCCCCGAGCGTCGGTTCATATGAAAATCCCGATACCGACAAAATTATCAATTCCGGCACAAACCTTGTGTTTGCAGGTCAGTCAATAAATGAGGACGCAAAGAAGAAGCTTCAGGACAAGGGTATTCAGGTTGTCACAATGTCACACGGCGACACTCCCAAGCAGGTTGAAACGAACTATGTGACAATCGGCAAAATTTGCGGCGGCACAAAAACGGGCGCAAAGAAGGGTGAAGATACCTACAATGAATTGCTTGATAAGATGAACAACTACAAACAGCAGGTTAATAACAGAAATTCCGGCATTCTTGATACGGTTTGTTATCTCTATACAGAAGACGACAGACTCAAGATGATGACAAGCGGAACATACGGCGATATGCTCCTCGGCTATACGGGGGCGGTTAATGCCGCAGTAAACATCAGCGACAACAATGTTGATGTTGCAACTCTCAAGATTGCAAATCCGAACTTTATCTTCTATGCAGACAAAGCTACTCTTGATAAAATTAAGGGCGATACAACACTCGCAAGTCTTGGCGCAGTCAAGACAGGCAAAATTCTTGAGGTTTCGCTTGAAGAAATGTCAAGACCCGGCAATACTGCTCTGGAAGCACTTGAAAAAATGGTTTACTTTATGTATCCCGACCTCAAGCCAAAGTCTGCAACAGACACAACAAAGGCCCAGGATGCGACAGCGTCAAAGACTGACGCAACAACCGCAAGCAATTCAAAGTCGGTTGCCGATAAGTATAATCTTACCATTACATCAGACCTTTCACTCAAGCTGGAAGATGAAAACGACACGGTAAAGGCTATGCAGCTCCGCCTTTATAACATCGGTTACATTGCCGACAAGGACAATGTGACAGGCTACTATGGCGAAGTAACAGCCGAGGCTGTTAAGAAATTCCAGAAAAACAACGGTCTTAAAGAAACAGGTACAGCCGATAACGCAACTCTTGTATTGCTTTTTGACAGTTCAGCGAAAAAGGCCAAATAATTCAAATTGAAATTTGAAAATTGAAAATGGAAAATTAATGTTGGCAGTGTACCACCGCCCGTAATTTGAGAAGATAGTTAGATAAACGAAATGCATCAGATGCCCGAATAAGGTCTGATGCATTTTGTTTTATATGGAAGTATATGTGTGCCTACGAAATTGCGTAAACAATTACAACGCTACGCTCGGGCATAATTAGTTTTTAATTCATCAAACTATCTGCACGAACTGCCCACGGTGACACACCGTTAAAACAGTTCCGGGTGCATTCGGCTGTAGTGAAAAATGTACTGCTGGGCGATGCCTGCGTACTGACCGAAATCGTCACCGTTCATATTCGGAAACAGCTTTTCCATTGCCCGTTTCATCCACACATCAATCGGAAAAGCCTCAATTCTGTGCATACCGAAAAGAAGTGTGCAGTCGGCAACCTTTTTGCCGACGCCCGTAATTTTCATAAGCTCCGCTCTTGCATCTTCATAGCCAAGCGTGAAACAGCTGTCAAGATTCACCTCGCCGTTTGCAACCTTTTGTGCCGCATCAATAATGTAACGGTTGCGAAATCCTGCCCTCAGCGGTGCAAGGTCATCGGGCGAAAGTTTTGCAAGTGTTTCGGCTGTCGGGAACGCATATTCTCCGTCATCAAGCCGTGTGCCGAAGTTCTCACACAAACGCTCAACAATGCCCTTGATTCGCTTTATATTGTTGTTCTGCGAAATGATGAATGTGCAGAGTGCCTCAAAAGGCTCTTGCCTTAAAATCCTTATGCCCGGGGCGTACTTTGCCGCCTCGTTCAGAACGGGATGTATTGTGCTGATTTCTTCACGGATTTTTCCGTAATCAAGCGAAAAGTCAAAGTAGCTGTACCAGATGTTTTTGAAGTCGTCAGCCGTTGCATTTTCAATGTACATATCCGTTTTGTCAAGGCTGACGGTTACACTTTTGCCGTAGGCAACACCGTGAAAAGAACCGTCGTCCTGCAACTTCCAACGAAAGCTCTGACCGCAGTCGAGAGTCTGCGCAAGGTCAAGGTCATGCACATCGGTTATTTTGATTTTGTTGTCGAGTTCAATACATTCCATGATTTTCACCGCCGAAATTTTCTTAATAAAGTATATCACATTCAGGCAAATTATGATATACTTTATTTAAAATTGAAAATGGAAAATGAATGTCGGGAAGATAGTTTGTTTGTAAAACAGATTTCAGTCCCGACTGTATTTCAGACAGGAACTCATTAAACGCAAGCCTTGATGAAATATTTTGTTTAAATACATATGTTTTGATATGATGAAAACGGTGTGTTATAACCACTACATTAACTAAAAAGGAGAATTATTGTGAAAGAAACTATCTGCACAATTCCGATTAACGATATATTTATGCCGAAATGCGGTTGTCCGTTTTGCCGAATGGAGAGTATGCTTGAGGAGCAGTATGTAAAATTCATTACGGGCGATGCGATGATGGAGCCTAATATCAGGATTGAAACCAACAAAAAAGGCTTTTGTCACCGCCATTTTTCGCAGATGTTTGAAAAAGGACAAAAACTGCCGAATGCGCTCATTCTTGAAAGTCATCTTCAGGAAATTATTGATAACGATATGCCGAAAAAGCTGAAGGGCAAGCCTGATAAGAAACAGCTTGAAATCATTAAAAAGCGACTTGATTCGTGTTATGTATGCGACAGAATCGAGTGGGATATGCACCATTTTTGCGACACGATTTTTGTTGAGTGGGCAAAGGGAGAGGAGTTTTATAAGCTGTACAACGAACAGCCGTTTATCTGCTTTAAACACTACGATTTTATTATGAATGTTGCAACCCAAAAGAGCAAGCTGCCGTCAAAGCTTTTACCGCAGTTCTATGCCGAAACGGCAGGTCTTACAAAAAAATATCTGCTGTCGCTTAAAGAAGATATCACATATTTCTGCTCAATGTTTGATTACCGCAACCACGGCAAAGATTGGGGAAGCTCCAAGGATTCAATTGAGAGAAGTATTGAATTTTTGACAGGCGAAAAGCCGTAAACGGCGAGCTGACTTTTTATGTTCGTGAAGACAGTTTGCAAAATAAAATGCAATGTCTTCCCGACTGTTTTGTTAATATGAAATTTACTGTTTATTTATATGGCGAACACGGTTCGGCGCTACTGACAAATTTTTGATATGAACAAAGATTGCATCAGAACCTTACTCGGGTATCTGATGCAATTTCTTTATCTGACTGTCATTAGCACTGCCATACTGCCATGACGGCATTGAAGTATTCGTCAGAGAGAACCTTTCTCAACTGTTCTCTGCCCGATTTGCTGTTCATGTATGCGTTGCGGATGTTTCCGCCTACCTGCATTTCTTCACCGTTAAAGGTCAAAAACTGTTGTCTGAGTACCGACACGCTGTCCTTCGTGAGCATATCGAGTGTGATTTTTTCTTTAAGTTCCATTTTTCATACCTCCGTTATTTTTATATTTTGTAAATCAAAGAAAAGTTTACCTGCTCATCAGCGACGAAATTATAAGCCTGTTTATTGAGCGGAGTAAACTGCAGCCAAGCTGATTTACTTGCACTTCCTCTGAACATTCCGCCGTTTTTGCTTATGCCGATATCATGAACAATCACATCCGATTTGTTTGAGAAAGGCATATTGAGCAAAGCTATTGTAGATGTTCCGCCTAAAGATGTTGCGTTCATAATGACGGTGACATTTACAATAACGATATCGCCAATTTTTTCATAAAGGCAAGTTGCAGATTTTATTTTATCAATCTGAGTAGAGTACGGAGTAAGAGTAGCTGTACCAAGTTCGATATTTGACGAATCGTATTTTGAACCGATGCTCATATCCATACGGGCTAATCTTTCGTTAAGGGTTTTGTTGTCGGCTTTTGCGTTAAGCAGAATATCAACCTCATCCGACGAGTAGCTGTCGGCACTATCCCAGTAGTTATCGGTAAGATACTTGATACTCGGATAATTTTGAGTATAGTCGGTAATCTGAGAGGAATCACTTACCTTGTTTGAGTTGTCCTCTTTTTTTGTAATGTCGGATTGTTCAATTAGCTTTTTGGTTTTGTCAATTTCAGTCCGACAAAGCTTTGTTTCGTCAAGAAGCTTTTGCGTTTCTTCACGAAGCTTCAGCGTTTCCGAGTTCGGATTAAGGTACTCTTTGTCCTCAATCGGAATACTCTCGTCTGCATAAAGCGTGACGATCTGAGTTTGGAAAACATAGCCGTTTTCGCCTCTGCCTTCAAGCTGAAGTTCAAAATATCCGTGCATGAAAATGTCGTTTTTTCTGACCTTCCACACAAGTTTTGTGCCTGTTTCATCAATTGCGGTGCTGTCGGGAATTACCGAATTTACACTGCCGTCGGCAAAACGCAGATGAATGGTGTAGTCAACCGTAATGTCGCACATTCCCCGAATTAAAAATTCCTGTGTTTCGGCAAGATTTTCACCCGTGATGCCTACGCAGTTTGCACCGTCAAAATTTTTTGGTTTTCGTTTGTCATAGATAATCATTGTTACACCTCCACTTAAAGAGGCAAAAACACGAAAAAATGCTTTGTTTTATGAAATTTTCAAAAAAAATTTTTAAAAATTTTTTTATTTCCCGCCACAAGTGAAAAACGGTTGCAATTGCAATGCTTTGTGATATAATCTAATTTGAATAATTTGAACAAAGGGGGGACGGCAACACGCCGTGATATAAAATGAGAAAATATGTAGAAGTTTTTACTCGTGATCATTTGCCAAAGCTGAGGGATCAGTTGTTGTTTTCGGGATTGACGGATCACGAAATTTTTATGTTCATACAATATGCAAAGCCGTACTATCTGTCGCTGAACCGTGGCGGAACGGCAAGGGTTGAAAACAAGTTCAGCCATATGACGGGTCTTGTGTTTTCGGGAACTGCATACCTTTATTCTGTGGACTACAACGGCAACAAAAGTCTGCTCAAAACAATTCGCAGCGGCGAGTCAAGCGGAACGCTTTACGCAATGTTTGACTACTACAATACGCTTGTTGAGATTATGGCAGGAGAGGACTGCGAAATTCTTTTTATTCCGCCGGAGCCGATGTTTATAACCGAGGATTCGCTTGCTTCGATTCAGCAGAAAATCCTCGTCAATATGCTTGCATCACAAAGACAGGTGTTTTTGCAGATTTCGGAACACCTTGCCTGTCTTTCAAAGCGAAGTATCAAGGGCAAATTTATGCACCTTCTTCAAATTTATTGCAAGCGTGAGCATAGCTGTGAGGTTGATTTGCCGTTCTCCCGTGACGAGCTTGCAAACTATCTTGCGGTTGACAGAGCGTCACTTTCAAGAGCACTCGGTGAACTGAAAAAAGCAGGAATTATTGAATTTAAAAAGAGCCATTTTAAACTGATTGAAACAGCTGAATATCACTTTGATTAAAAACGGTCGGCAAACGGTGTTCTGTTTCCTTTCACCGCCGACTAAAATATAACGGAGGATAATATTATGAGTTTTGTGGAATTACTGCTGTTCGGCATCGGCTTGTCTATGGATGCATTTGCGGTTTCAATTTGCAAGGGGCTTTCCGTGCGTAAGTTAAGACCTAAACACGCAATTACTGTCGGATTGTGGTTTGGCGGATTTCAGGCGCTTATGCCGCTTATCGGTTATCTTCTCGGAAAGCAGTTTGAGTGGCTTATCACAAGCATTGACCATTGGATTGCATTCATCCTGCTTGCACTTATCGGTGCAAATATGATAAGAGAAGCTTTCGGTGAGGAAGAACAGCTTGACGATTCGTTTTCGGCCAAGACAATGCTGCCCCTTGCCGTTGCAACAAGTATTGACGCACTTGCGGTAGGCGTTTCGTTTGCGTGTATTGATGTTGATATCGTGCCTGCAATCGCAATTATAGGCACAACAACATTCGTACTTTCGGCTATCGGCATCAAAATAGGCAATGTATTCGGTGCAAAGTATAAGTCAAAGGCAGAATTTTTAGGCGGTGCGGTGCTGATTTTGCTTGGACTCAAGATTTTGCTTGAAGATTTGGGGTTTTTGCCGTTTTAATTGATTACAAATTGAAAGTTGACGGCGAGCCGCCGTTACCAATTCGAGAAGATAGTATAATATAGAAATCGCATCAGATGCCCGAAAAAGCTCTGATGCGATTTTTATATGAAAGTCGTTGCTTAAATGTAGGGGCGTTCATTGGACGCCCGCCTTGATAAATGATTATGTTTAAACACATAGGTTTTAATGTGATGAAAATTGTGTATCCCAATGTAGCGGCGAACCGTGTTCGCCTCTACAGACAATAAACGGCTTTCATTAAATCAAAATATTTTTATTAAACAAAAAGTTTCATTAAAGCGGGCGTCCGATGAACGCCCCTACACAGAATGGTACAATATATTGCAATGTTATGCTCGGGAATAATATGGCTTTTTAATATCATACTGTCTTCATGAACGGGTAACGGCGGCTCGCCGTTAATTTTCAATTTTCAATTTCTTAAAGTTGTCATTCAGAATTGTGCAGGAGTTATCTAATTTTTGCAATTCCTGTTCGGTTAATTTAAGTTCCAGAATGCGTTTTGCACCGTTTGCGCTCACTATGCACGGGTTGCCGATGAACACATCTTTCTTGCCGCCGTATTCGCCACGCAGACGAACCGATACTGTCAGCACGCTGTTT